>Ga0126373_10001546_pt1 | contig 16420 bp, 12 predicted proteins | sample PanSoiMetPlot_11_FD_92545 | JGI IMG/M metagenome (GOLD analysis project Ga0126373, IMG submission 92545) | Tropical forest soil microbial communities from Panama - MetaG Plot_11 | ecosystem: Environmental > Terrestrial > Soil > Tropical forest > Bulk soil | place: Panama | collected 2016-02-17 | reverse complement strand
TTCCACGCCCACTGTCCTCCTGTATCTCAAGGACGGCACCACGTACGCAGCAGCCGACTACTGGATCGAGGGCGGCAAGCTCCACTACAACGTGAACTACGGCGGCCAGGGCGCCATCAGCATGGATGAGCTCGACGTGCAGCGCACCGTGGATGAGAACGCCCGACGCGGCGTCAAGTTCACTCTGCGCAACGCACCCAATACCTCGAGCGAAGTTCCGAACGACGTCGCGCCGCCTCCGTCCTCGGCGCCGTCAACTACCGGCAACCCGAATCCGTCTCCGGCGCCAAATTCGGCCCCGGCCACGCAGACCACGTCGCTCCAACAAGGCGCTACTATCTGATTTGCGTAGTCGCTGCGCAGATAAAAAAAGCCTGCGGCGAGCAACCGCTCACCGCAGGCTTTTTGTTTTGCATCCTGCTAGAACGCGTATTTCAGCGAGAACTGAATGACCCTCGGCGTCCCCACCAGCGCCGTGAGCGCTGTGAACGAGCTCGGCGCCTCAATGTCCACCGCCGGCGGGTTCGCGAACGATGGATGGTTTGTCAGGTTGAAGAAGTCCGCACGGAACCGCAAGCTCTGCCGTTCCGTCAGCCGGAAACTCTTCCCAACGGTGAAGTCGAAGTTCTTCTGTGTTGGTCCGATAAAGCAGTTCCGCGGCACGTTCCCGACGTCCGTTGCATCGCCCGGGGATCCATCCGACAGCGGAATCACCGGAGCAGGCTGGAAGGCCGCCGTTTGCAGCAAGCCCGGAATGCGCCCCTCGATCCCGCCGTGCGTTACGCTGTTCGAGCAGTTGAAGCCCGGCGCAAAAACAGGCGTCGACAGATTCGGGCTGCTGAACGAGAAAGCGCTGCCGCCCAGCGAATCGACTGGTGTAAACGGCAGTCCCGACTGCAGCGTCAACACGCCGCTCGTCTCCCACCCGCCCAGTGCCGTGTGCTTCCAGCCCGTCTCGTGCGCAAAGAAGGGAAGCTGGTAGAGGAAGCTCGTCACCCAGCGGTGCCTCCGGTCGAAATCCGAAGGGCCGCGCGAGTCGCGAGCGTTGAGCTGGTCGTTGATCCGCGTATCGAACGCCACCGAGGCCGTCGAAACGTCGTCAATCGACTTCGAGAACGTGTAGGCGCTCAGAAAGTACAGTCCTTTGCCGAAGCGGTGCGTCACGGTCAGTTGCAACGCGTTGTAGTGAGAGTCGGATACCGGCGAGAACGCCTCGAAGTTCGCCGGCGCAATTCCCAGGAATGGCGCTCGGGCCGCTGCGTTCTCGGCCGTGCTGTCGGTAATCACGCAGGAGTTCCCCGGCGCCTTCACCCCGGCGCAGCTGAACCCGTGGATCGTGACTGGATTCGCGGGCGTGGCCTTGATAGCTTCATCGGGATCATACGTCGCCCGCAAGTGCGTGCCCTTCGTTCCCACGTATCCCACTTCCGCGAACCAGTTGTGTCCTAGTTCGCGCTGGATGGTCAGGTTCCACTGCTGCGTGGTTCCCGCGATCCAATTCTGCGGCACTTGCAACGCGATCAGGCCGCCGAGGTTTCCGCTGAACCCCGCGCCGCATTGCTGCGGCAGCGTGGAGATAGCTCCATTCCCGAGGGCGCAGCCCGCCGGAAATCCCGTAAAGAAACTAGGCTGAGGAATGAACACCGGGTTCAGCACTCCCAGCGGCGGAATCCCCAGGAATCCTGTGGCTGGGTTCGGCTCGAACAAATTCGTCAGGCTGTTCGGTCCCGGCAGGAAGTTCACGCCAATCGGGAAGATCGGCGCGGAAAACGACAGGTTGTCCACTGCGCCGATGTCTTCGCGTACGGAGTAGATCCCATAGCCGGCCCGCAGCGACGTCTTGTGGTCGCCGAATAGATCGTACGCAAATCCGACCCGCGGCTCCCACACGTTGGTGTAGTTGTTTCCCAGGCTCGAGTGTTCCTGGGTTCCCACGAATCCCGGCAACTTGAACCGGTTCACGCACGACGGATACACAAACGGTTGCCCCGTCGTGTTGACGAGCTGTGGGATCGTGTTGCCAATGTGGCAGTCTTCGTCGTATGGCGCTCCCACCAACTCCAGCCGCAGCCCAAGATTGAGAGTCAGCTTGTGATTCACGCGGTAGTCATCCTGCGCGAACGCAGCATCCGCTGGAATTCGGTAGTCGTGGTTCGGCAGTCCGCCTCCTGCCTCCCCAAAGAATGGCGAGCCTTCGAGCAAAGCCTGAAAATCCGTCGGCGCCTGTGGCCCCGCGAAGAAGATCAACCCGTTGCTGGCCACGGCTAGCACGCGCCGAAGACTGGTGTGATCCACTTCGCCCCCGAACCGCAGTGTGTGCGGGCCGTGCGTGATACTCACGGTGTCGCTCCACACCAGCGTGTCGCCCAGTGCCGATTGCGGCGAGTTTGGGAACGACCCGATCGCGAAGCTTCCGAGCTGGAAGCGGTACACATCCAGCTCCGATGTCGGCCGGTTGATTCCCAGGTCCGTCGTTGTCACCACCGCGTGGTTCACCAGCTTGTCGCCGATGATGTTCACTCCGAACCGGAGATCGTTCACAACATTCGGCCCGAAAATATGCGTCTCCGAAATACTTCCGAACCGGCTATGCAGCGGAATCGTCAGCGGGAAGTTCAGGTTGTTTGTGAATGGAAATCCGCCCGTCTGGATGCCGAACGAGTCTGCGCCGAATGGCTCAAACGTGTCCGAATCTGACCAGAAGAACCGGAACGCTACTCGGTCCTTGGCGTCGTTGAATTCTTTGTCCCACGTTCCCGTGAACTGATCGTCCGTAAATTTTCCGACTTGACTCAGAATCAACGGCCCAAAATTCAGCTCGCCCCGTGGGCCGAAGCCCGGTGTACCTGGGACGCTCGGAATCAGCGGCCCCCCGGCCGGGCTGCCGAATTGCGTGCTCGTTGCCTGCAGCAGCGCCAGTGCGACAGGATCGACGTTCGGAACATTGAAAATCGTTTCGAGGTTTGCAGCCGTTCGCTGGGCCAGCGGCGGTAGCACCGGAATGCTCGTGTTGATGAACGTCCCCGGCGATGCGCCGCTTCGCTGCCGCGTCCCCTGGTAGTTCACGTAAAAAAATCCCCACTTCTTGTCGTTCGGAACTACTTGCCCGCCGAAATCGCCGCCGAAAATGTTCTGTTTGATCACGGGCCGCGGCTCGCCAGCTTGTTTCAGGAACCAGTCGTTTGCGTCCAGTTCCGTATTGCGGAAGTACTCCCACGCGTCCCCGTGATACGACGACGTGCCGCCCTTCAAAATCGCGTTGATATTTCCGCCGCCGTTGCGGCCCTGCGAGGCGTCGTAAAGGCTTGTGCTCACCTTGAATTCGTCGATTGCGTCGGGATTGGGCAGGGGAGTGTACGTGAGCTCGCCGAAAGCGTAGTCGGACGCCGTGATTCCTTCGATCAAGTAGTTGTTGTTGTCTTCGCGGCCGCCATTGACATGGATTACCACCTGTCCGCGTCCCAGCTGCGAAGCGTTATTCAGGTCCGACGATGCGCCTGCCGAAAGCGTCAGCAGCGTCTGGAAGTTCCGTGTCGCCAGCGGCAGCGTCGTGATCGTCGTGTTCTCCAGCGATTCGCCGGTCGTCGGCGCCGACGTATTGATCGTCTCCACGTCCGCCGACACTTCCACCGTCTCGCTCACCGCGGATACTTTCAGCGCCGCTGTCATGCGCGTCGTGTCTGTGATGTTCACGATGACGTTGTTGAATTTTGTGGACGCGAACCCCGCCGCGCTCACTTCCACTGTGTACGTTCCCACCGGCAGCAGGGTTGCCGTGAACAGGCCCGCAGAATCCGTCAACGTGTCGCGCGCAACCTCATGAGTAGCATCGCTGATGATTCGCACTTTCGCATTTGCGATCACGGCCCCCGACGTGTCCTGCACGGTCCCGCTGATAGCTCCCGTTGCTCCTCCTTGCCCGAACACCGGGATCGCCGCCAGCGGCAAAAGCAGCAGCAGAATCCACACCTTCTTCCATGCTTGCACGTTCACCCCCCAAAGCTGCTTGCGCAGCCGTCTTCCGACCACCCCCGGGCGGATCCATCGCGGCGAATGCTAGCACCGTTATATGCCCCCCGGCGCAACAATTATTCTTATGCCCCGCAAAAGTAGAACAAATGATGGTGGAAGCCCCGCCGAGAGCATGGCCTGCACACTTGCCGAGAGAGTCCGAATTCTAGGAGGTCGGAATCGGCTCCGACATAAAGCCCGCACCACCCTAGGCTCCAAGCCCCGTCCAGGAGCGGCTGAAAACAGCCCAGCACCGATGAAGCCGTCATCGTTCTCGGCCGCCACCGCATCCGCGTCCTTTTCCACACCTGGATGTTGTCCAACGAACGCGAGGGTGCTTCTTCCACGCCCTTCCGTGGCTCACAGCTTCACGCCGTCCCGCCGTGCCGCTCACTGAGCGACCGCCTCACGCCCGAAATGCTTTACCTGGCCAGCTTCCTTCATCTCCTCGATTCATCCGAAGCGCGCCGCCCATCCGACCTTGCGTCCTCCGCGGAGTCGCCCGCCGGCGAGCTTCAATCCCAGCTGGACGACATTCGCGCCTGCCTCGATCGCTTCCTCGATCGCTCGCTTTCCTTCTGTCTGTTGCCGTTGCGTCATCAGCCGGTTGCCGCGCTTGCTCCTAGCATTCCCATGCCGATGCGACGCGCCGGGCTCACTCTCGAACAGGCAGCCGGTCTCTCGCAAATTCTCAAGCGCGACTTTGTTGCGCTCCTGCCCTTCATCGCCAATCCGTCTCCACTGCGCACAAGGTTGCCACCTCGCTCCCGCGTCCGCGCGCAAAACCGAGCTCCCCTTCGATCTAGCGGACTGAGGCACGCACGCTCGCCCTCGTAAACTCGGCGACCCTTGCCGCCCGCGCGCTTCTGCCGCGCCGCGCGCCGATTCCGGTTGCCTACATCGCCAGCGCACTCCGACCACTACCATCTTCACCGAGACCGATGTTGCCTATCAGTCCGTCCTCGCCGCCGAAGACAAAATCCTCAACCTCCCCAACCTCATCAGCTTCCTCCAGTAGCGCACTTCTGTTGAAGAAGGTCCTTTTAAAGGTTTTCATCAGTGTTTATCTGCGTTCATCCGTGGTTTCGAATTTGCTTTCTGAGCGCCGGCAACCGCCGACATCGGCCGGCATCCTTTATAATTATTCGCTCCCAATCCCTCAGGTTTTTCGTTCTTGCGCCGGCTCCCATAAATCTGCATTCTTCACGGAGACCATGCGCCCAATCATTGCACTCGGCATCTTCCTCGCCGCCACCACGCTGCCCGCGCAGCAGCAACCCGGCCCTCAGCCCGCGGCGCCTGCGGCCCAACAGCCCGTGCCAACCGCGCAGCAGCCTGCCCCCAACGCGCCCCCCGCCGTCAGCCAGCCCCTCACCACCGAAGCCAAAGTCGTCACCCTCTACGCTACTGTTCGCGACAAACACAACAGTCTCATCTCCAATCTCTCTCAATCCGATTTCACTGTCTCCGAAGACAATCGCCCGCAAAAAATCACCTACTTCCGCCGTGAAACCGACCTCCCTCTCACCGTTGGCGTCATGGTGGACACCAGCCTCAGCCAGCGCCACGTCATCGGCTCCGAACGCACAGCCAGCAGCGCCTTCTTCGATCACGTCCTGCGCCCCGATAAGGATAAAGCCTTCCTCATGCATTTCGATTACGACGCGGAACTTCTCGAGGACATCACCGACTCGCGCGAAAAACTCAAAGCCGCTCTCGCCGATCTCCAGACTCCCGATTTCGATCAGATGCGCAGCAGCCGCGATGGCGGCCCTCGCCGCCGCGGTGGCACTGTGCTCTACGACTCCATTTATCTCGCTTCCAACGAGCTCATGAAAAAGCAGCAGGGCCGCAAAGCCGTCGTGCTTCTCACCGACGGCGTGGACCGCGGCAGCAAAGTCACTATCACCGAAGCCATCGAGTCCGCTCTTCGCGCTGACACCGCCGTTTACGCTATCTACTACGCCGATCCCGACGAGTCTCGCTCTTCCTACGCGGGAAACCGCGGCGGCTATGGCGGTCGTGGTGGCAGTCGTGGCGGCGGGCGTTACCCCTCGCAGGAACAGCGCCCCGACGGCAAGAAAATTCTCGAGCGCATCGCCCGCGAAACCGGCGGCCGCTTCTACCAGGTCTCAAAAAAAGAATCCGTCGACGAAATCTACACCCAGCTCGAAGACGAGCTCCGAAAGCAATATGCCCTCGCCTACACTCCCGACCGCCCCCATCCCGGCGCCGGTTTCCACATGCTCGCCGTCACCGCCGGCAACAAAGACCTCACCGTCCAGTCCCGCGACGGCTACTACTCCGACAAATAATCCCAGCCAACGTTACTTCGGGCAATGCAGCTTCTGCGATTTAGGCTTGAAGTTGATTTCCCACACGGCCTTTATCAGGAGGTACGAAGGGCACTCGCCTGCCTTGAAGCTGTGAAAACCGGCTGAAGCTTCCCACGCTTTTGGGGCGCTGGCCTCCAAGAAGGCAAAGCGAGAAATTTCAACCCGCAATTTGACATAGGGTCTTCGGCTCGGGAACCTGCGACAGCCTTTGCCTGCCCCCGCTTGCGCGACTCATATTTCGCTTCCGCCTTGCTTATCGCCCCTCATCCCGCCTACAATCCGCCCCCAGCCTCAGCCGGAGAACTTCAATGAATCAAAACCGTCGCAGTTTCCTCAAGGAAGCCGGCGCCGTGTGCGCCATCTCCGCTGCCGCGTGCGTCACCAGCGCCAAGTCTCCTTCCGCCTCGTCCTCCGCCAGCCGTGCCTCAACCACCAGCAGCACAACCGGCACCACGTCTCACGGCCTCGCTCGCGGCCTCACGCTCCTCACCATGCGCCGCGACAACGAATTTCGCCTTGGCGTAAAAACCGACAAGGGCATCCTCGACGTCACCGCCGCCACCAAGCTCCTCAAAATGCGCGCGCCCATCACCATCGACGACCTGCTCCAAAATGAAGACGGCCCCGCCCTCAACGAACTCGTCGTCGCCGCCGCCAAATCCAAATCCGCGGTGTCCGCCTACATCGCTGAGGACAAAATCGAATATGGTCCGCTCGTCTCGCGCCCCGAAAAAATCGTTTGCGTCGGCCTCAACTATCGCCGCCACGCTCAGGAAATCGGCGCGCCCATTCCCAAGCAGCCTATCCTCTTCAACAAATACAACAACGCGCTCAATCGCCACGGCGGCACCATCAAGCTGCCAACCGACGCCGCGAAAAAATTCGACTACGAAGTCGAGATGGTCATGTTGATCGGCCGCGAAGCCAAAAACGTCACCGAAGCCGATGCCCTCTCCTATGTCGCCGGCTACGCCACCGGCAACGACTTCACGGCGCGCGATCTTCAGCTCGAAACCGGCGGCCAGTGGATGATCGGCAAGACACCCGACCAGTTCGCGCCCATCGGCCCCTACATGGTCACCGCCGACCAGGTCAATCCCGACAATCTCAAACTCGAATGCCGGGTCAACGGCGAAACGCGCCAGTCCTCCACCACCAGCGACTTCATCTTCAACACGCGCCAGCAAATCAGCTATATCTCGCGCGTCATCACGCTAAAGCCCGGCGACATCATCTTCACCGGCACACCCGAAGGTGTCATTCAAGGCAAGCCTCCCGACCAGCGCGTCTGGCTCAAGGCTGGCGATAAAATCGCCTGCAGCCTCGAAAAGCTCGGCGAACTCAAGTTCGATTTGGTCTAGACCAAAAAACTGAGGAGAAAAAGCACAATGTCACTTGGCCCGACATTGAAATGGCTCGTTCCAGTCTTGCTCGGCGTTCTCTTGCTGATCGCTCCTGCCGCGAAGGCGCAGATGCCGAACCCCTACGGCCCCAACATCAATACCGAAACGGCCAAAAAAGCCGCCGAAGCCGCTCTCGCCGAAGCCCGCAAAAACAACTGGACCATGGCCGCCGCCGTTGTCGACACTTCCGGCACGCTCGTCTATTTCGAGCGCATCGACAACACCCAGAACGGCAGCTCCGTCGTGGCGATTGATAAGGCGCGTTCCGCGGCGCTTTTCAAGCGCCCCACGAAGGCGCTGCAGGACGCTGTCGCTGCCGGTGGTGAAGGACTGCGGGTTCTGAAGCTCGAGGGATCTGTGCCGCTCGAGGGCGGCGTCCCTCTCATCGCCGACGGCAAGATCATTGGCGCCCTCGGCGTCTCCGGCGGAGCCAGTGCGCAGGACGGCCAATGCGCCAAAGCTGGCGCCGATACAGCTAAGTAGTTTTAACGAATTAATGGAGTAGGCTGGGGCGCCAAGCAAACCTCGCGGCGCGCCAGCGAGGCAGGGAATTCAGCTGAGCTCGGGCGCCAGCGTTGCCCACGCTTTCACTGCATTCAGCCGCAGGCGGTTCTCTCGAAGCTGCGCGCGGCGAATGCGCAGCGTCGTGTCAAATCCGTTAAGCTTCGCGCGCACCTCCCGCAGCGCCGTCGTGTAGAGCGTCAGATGCTCGCGCCATTCCTCTCGCCGCGTCAGATCGATCGTTGCCTCCCGCATCGCCCGTTCCACTGCGGCCACGCGCTTCGCGATCTCCACGAAGTCGTCCTTGCACTCCGATGCTGGGACGCCGCTTTTCATACACTGCCGCCGCAATCACCACGGTGGTCAGAGCGCCTCGCTGCCGCCGGTTATTGCCTACCTTTTGTGATGTGTATACTGCCGGAGGGGAAAACATCCACGCGCCTTGCGCGCGCCTTACTTCATCTTCACCGAGCCCACATTCTTATTCACCACAAAAATCCGCAAATTGTTGCTCTTCGGATCCACCGGAAAAATAAAGAACCCGAGTTTGTGCGGATTGTAAGCGTCCGTCATCCCCGACACCCTCTCGCCATCCCTGAACGCGACCTCAATCCTCCGTCCAGTCTTTGGTGCCGTCGCGTCCGGCGTCTCCGTGTAGTCTGGATTGCCCGAAAAATCCTTCACGAAAAACACCGCCTTCAAATCACGCATCATAACATCGGTTCCGGACTTCGCCTGTGCCATTTCATCCGAAAACAACCGGAACGTCTCCTTGATCGCCGAAAAATTGAAAATGAATCCCTTCAACCGCCGTCCATCCAGAAACGCCACCACCGCCCGATTCATGTTCCCGCCTGCAGTCGGAGGTGTCGCCATGAACTCAAGTCTCCAGAAGAAGTTGCAAATCCTTGTCCGTGTTAATCCGTGTTGATCCGTGGGTTGTACGTGGTTTTATCAACCGCGCACTGTCGAGATGTCACAGGAAAGGCCCCTAGATGCACCCCTCACCCAATCGGCGGCCTCTTCGTATGCCAATCAGTATTCTTCTGAAACACCTGCGCCGCCATCACCGCCGCCCGGTCATTCCTCGTCCGCGCCACAAACTGAATCCCAATCGGCAATATCCCGCTGGTGAACCCGCACGGCACGCTCACCGCCGGCAGTCCACACAGGTTCCCGATTCCCCCCAGCGGATCGCTGAAACTCAGATCCGTCTCGAGATTCGTCTCAATGGTCGTTGCCGCAATCGGCAGCGACGCCGCTGCAATCACATCAAACTCATCAAACAGCGCATCGATGCGCTTCTGGCACACGCCGCGAATCTGCGTCGCTCGCATGTAATCCTGCGCCGAAATTTGCTCGCTCACGTACCCGTTAATCTGACCAAGCGGGTCCGCCAACTCCGCCACGCGCCCCGTTTCCAGCAGCGTGTGAAACGCCGCCGCGCCTTCTACGCTCACAATCGTTCCTGCCGCAACCTCCCAAGGCCCTTCGGGCAGCCTCGCCTCGCTCACCTTCGCGCCGTGCGTCTTCAACACTTCCATTGCCGCCGCGGTTGCGCTCTTGATCTCTTCCGCCGGCTTTTCCCACGCATTCGTCAGCCAACCAATCCTCAATCCCGCCGCCGCACCCGCTCGGCCCGTCGCTCCGTTCGCGCCAATCGCGGAATGCACGTAAGCCGCATCCGTCGCCGGCAACGAACTCCGGTCGAGCGGATCATGCCCGGCAATCACCGAAAGCACCATACCGCAATCGTCCGCCGTGCGCCCCATCGGACCAATCTTGTCCTGCGAATACGCCAGTGCCATGGCGCCATACCGGCTCACGCGCCCAAACGTCGGCCGCAGCCCCGTCACGCCGCAATACGACGAAGGACAAATAATCGACCCCCACGTCTCCGTCCCGATCGCAACCGGCGCCAGCGACGCCGCTACAATCGCCCCGCTCCCGCTCGAGCTCCCGCACGTCCAGCACCCTTCGTTCCACGGATTTTTCGCTGGCCCGGTCAGCGACGCGGACGCGAACCGGTAATTCATCCCGCCCGCCAGCTCGATCATCGCCGCCTTGCCAATCAACACCGCTCCTGCCGCGTTCAGCTTCTCAATCACCGTCGCGTTGTAATCGAACTTCTGATCCGCGTACGGCTTTGCGCCCCACGTCGTCGCATAACCTTTCACCGCCAGCAAATCCTTTGCCGCATACGGAATCCCGTGCAGCGGCCCGCGGTACCGTCCCGCCTTGATTTCCTTCTCCGCCGCCCGTGCTTGCTCCAACGCCAGGTCGCGTGTGATCGTCACGTACGCGTTCAGTTGCGGCCCGATTTTCTCGCTGCGCGCCAGGTACGTCTCCGTTAGCTCCACCGGCGACACCTTCCGCGCCCGCACCATCGCCCCCAGCTCCCTCACCGTCAAATAAATCAGTTCCTCCGCCATATCCCCGCCTTTAGGAATGTGACCCGTCGTCGCGCCTCATCGCCCTTGTTAGGTATTGCCCCTCCGGGTACCCCTCTTCGCGCGAATTTTGCGCAAAGGGTGGGATCCGCAAACGTTCAATCCCGGTGATTTCAGCTTCGCTTTTGCAGGTGTCTCAAATTTTAAATCTCAAATCTGACAGTGCCTCGTTTTTGCTTTTATCCCTTAGCCTCTGCTTTCATCGGTGTTCATCCGTGGTTTCACCTCGGTTTTAAGCGCAGCCCACGCCACTCCGGCGCCCATCCGCCACGCGCCCACTACCGCCGCGCCGCCTTCACCGCCCCCGCATCCGGATAAATTCTCATCACATTTGCCGGCTGATCCGCATTGTCCAGCGCAAACGCCCGCATCGTTTCGAGCGGCTTCTGCCCCTCGGTCACAATCCGCCGGATGTCCTTCTTCTGCGCGTCCTTCAGCCTCGACCCATACTTCCGAAGAATTGCCGTCACCTTCTCCTCAATTTCCGCCTGCGACTCCGCCGACAGCTTCGCATCCTGCTGCGCGCCCGCCGCTGCCCGCACCGCGCCCTTCGCAGCCGCGGCATCAGCCACATCGCCCAGCGCATGCCCGGGCACCAGCGCCGTCGCCGCCGCGCCCAACGCCGCGCGCCTCCCAAACTCCCGCCTCGAAATCCCGCGCCCCTGCTTCGCCATCGGTCTCCTCCTCGCCTCTTACTTCTTCTTCGTCAGCCGCTCCATGAACCCGCCCGGCGGCCCGCTCAGCGACCCATCATCATTGACCGTCAGCGTTTGCTTGATGTTCTCACACGTCAGCGCCACCGTCTTGCCGTCCTGCGTATACGTGCAGTCCGACGTTATCGGCCCCATCGACGCCCGCGCCTTTCCTCCCGACTGAAACTCGATCGTCACCAGGTTCCCCACGCCCTGGTACGTGTTTCCCGACACACTGTTTCCGCAACCCGCCAACATCACCGTCGCAGCCGCTACCACGGCAAGACGCAAACCCTCACGCAGATTTTTCTTCATGGCTTAACTCCTGCTACGAATCGCGTCGCGAATCGTCCGCTGCGCGCGCCCGCGAGCCTACCGAACCGCACTTGCATCGTCAACAGGTCCCGCCGCAGGCGCCGCCCGTCGCCTCATCCTTGACACGCCCTCCAGCGGTGCAATAATGCCCGCGATTTGCTGGCGTGTTCTGTGAAGCCTCCCGCCAAACCTGGCCGGCCCCTTGCTCGTCGTCTTGCGCGAATCTCCGCGCTCGCGCTTCTACTCTTCGCTCCATGCTTCCTCGGCCACGTCGTCGGCGCGTCGCCTTCGCCTCAGGCCAATGTGCCGCCAAGTCGTCTCGAGCCCGGAAAGCCCATCGAGAAAGAACTCGTTGGCGGTGCCGGCGACTCCTACGAGATTCAAGTCGGCGTCGGCCAATTCCTCCACGCCGCCGTTGATCAAATTGGCATCGACGTCGCTTTGACTCTCTACAGCCCAGACGGCAAAGAAATCGCCGCCATGGACAGCCCCAACGGTACCTTTGGCCCGGAGCAAATCTCCGTCATCGCCGAATCGTCGGGCCTCTACCGCCTGAAAATTTCCTCCGGCAACGAACACGCACTCCCGGGTCGCTACCGCGTCTCCCTCAGTCCGCCTCACTCGCCCACGGACGCCGACCGCGCGCGCATCCAGGCCGAACGAAAAATGGTGGAAACCGCCTCGATGCCCCTCGGCAATGCCGCCTCGCGCCGCCAAGTCGCGCAGAAGTATGAGGAACTCCTTCCGCTGTGGCACGCCGTCGGCGATGCCTACGAAGAAGCTCTCACGCTTCTCCAGATTGGCGAGATCAATCTCGGCCTCGGCAACGCCTCCAAGGCCCTCAACTGCTGGCAGGGCGCGCTTCCTCTTTATCGCGCCGCCCGCGACTCCGCCGGAGAAGCCGCCGCGCTCGCCAATATCGCACTGGCCCTCGATTCGCTCGGCGACAAGCAAAAGGCCCTCGAATACGATTCGCAGGCCCTTCCCATCGCACGCGCCTCCGGCAATCGCCTCGGCGAAGCTTCGATCCTCAGCAACATGGGCTCGCTTTACGACGATCTTGGTGACAAACGAAAGGCCCTCGATTTCTTTGATCAGGCCCTCGCCATTCGCCGCGCCGCGCACGATCGCGATGAGGAAGCGGAAACTTTGAACAACATCGGCCAGACCTACATCAACCTCGGCGAAGAACCCAAAGCGCTCGACTACCTCGAGCAAGGCCTGGCCCTCGTTCGCGCCGCCAACGACCACTACGGTGAAGCCATCACCCTCAGCAACATCGGCCTCGCCCACAAGAAGCTCGGCGAAATGCAAAAGGCGCTCGACTGCTATACACGTTCGGTCGCACTCCTCGACGAAGCGGGCGACAAGAGCGGAGAAGCGGCTGCACTGAACAACGTTGGGAAGCTCTACGCTCAGCTCGGCCAAGCGCAAAAGGCTCTTTCCTATTACCTGCAGGCGCTCCCGCTCCAGCAAGCTGCTGGAGATCGTTTTGGCCAGGCTCGCAGCCTCCACAGCATCGGTTTGGCCTACGACGATTTAGGCGATATCGAGCGCGCCCTCGATTACTTCGACCAGGCTTTGACTCTCCACCGCGCCGTGCGCGACGTCTCGGGCGAGGCCTCGACGCTCGATAGCATCGGTGCCGTTTGGGCCGCGCGAGGCGAACACCAGAAGGCTCTCGACGATTACAACCAAGCCCTCGTTCTTGACCAGTCTCTCGGCGACCGCGCCGCAGAAGCCTCTGCTTTGAACAGTGTTGGCGCCATCTACGGTCTGCGCGGCCAACGGCAGCAAGCCCTCGATCGCTATAGCCGCGCCCTCGCGCTTTCCCGCGAAGTGCAAAGCCCTTTGCTCGAGGCCGGCGTCCTCAGCAATCTCATGGCGCTCTCCCGCGATTCCGGCCAGCCCTCCGCCGCGATTTTCTTCGGCAAGCAGGCGATCGATAAATACCAGCAACTCCGTGCCAATATCCGCGCCTTCGAATCCGAAACGCAGCGCGCCTTTGTCAAATCCAAGGAGCAAACGTACCGCGCCCTCGCCGACCTCCTCATCGCCGAAGGGCGCCTCCCCGAAGCCCAGGACGTGCTCGACCTCCTCAAAGACGAACAGTATTTCGAATTCATCCGCCGCGACGAAAAAAGCCCCGCCTCGCTCACTGCCCCTGTCGCCTTGACCAAAGGTGAAGCTGCCTCAAGCCGCGAGTTTGAAGTCAACGCCGCCCGCATCACTTCCATCGGCAACGAGTGGGCGGTTTTGCGTTCCAAGCCCAACCGCACCGCGGACGAAGAAAAACACCTGAGCGAACTGTCTGACCAACTGAAATCAGCAAATGAGGCGTGGCAGAAATTTCTCAGCGCGCTCTACGCCGAAATTGGCAAGTCCAAAGAGGCGCAGGCCACCGTCGAAAACGTTCAGGAGCGCGCCAGCGGCATGCAACGTATCGTTCGTCAGTTGAGCGGTCCCTCGCGCACAGGCGTCGCCGCTCTTTATACCTTGGTTGGAGAAGAAAAGTACCGCGTCATCGTCGTCACGCCCGATGTGATGGTCGCGCGCGAATCCCCCATCAAAGCTCAGGACCTCCGAAAAAAAGTCTTCGAATTCCGCGAGGCGCTGCTCGATACCGGATCCGATCCTCGGCCACTCGCGCAGGATCTCTACAAAATTCTTGTCCGGCCAATTGAACAGGATCTCGCCGGCGTGCACGCTGCCACTTTGATGTGGTCGCTTGACGACATTCTTCGCTACCTGCCCATCGCCGCGCTCTACGACAGCCACAAATATCTTGTCGAAAAATATCGCAACGAGGTTTTCACGCCAGCCAGCGAATCAAGCCTTGCCGAGCACCCCACCGTACCCTCTTGGACCGGCGTCGCCATGGGCGTCTCGAAATCGTATGGCGATTTCAGCGCGCTCCCGTCCGTCCCGGAAGAGCTCCGCCGCATCGTCCGCGAAGCGCCGGATGCCGCCGCCAGGCACGGGGAAGGCGTTCTCTCTGGTCAAACTCTGCTCGACGAAACCTTCACCGAAGCCAACATGAAGAAGGCCCTCGAACGCGACTATCCGCTGATCCACATCGCCAGCCACTTTGATTTCGCGCCCGGCAACGAAACCGATTCCTTCTTGCTCCTCGGCGGCAAGGATCCCAGCGGCGAGCGCCTCACCCTCGCCGAAATTCGCAACGACCCCGCGTTCAATTTCTCCGACACCCAGTTGATCACGCTCTCGGCCTGCAACACCGCCCTAAGCGCCGCCTCCGGCGACGGCCGCGAGATCGATGGTCTCGGCATCCTTGCCCAGCAAAAAGGCGCTCGAGCTGTCGTCGCCACTCTATGGAGCGTCAACGACGTCAGCACCGGCATCCTCATGCAGAATTTCTACCGCGAATGGACCGCCCATCAGGAAATGCCCAAGGCAGAAGCCCTCCGCCAGGCCCAACTCAATCTCCTCCACGGCGTGCCCGCCGATCCGGCCGCATCGGCTAGCGCCCATTCCTACGCCCATCCCTACTACTGGGCCCCCTTTATCCTCATCGGCAACTGGCAATAGGCATAATCTGACCGCACAATCACTCAGCGCGTGGAAATCTGCTCGGTGTACCAAGCAAAAGTCAGAAATTCACGCCGGAGATCTAGAACTGTGGTTGAATCACGATGCGGGAATTCCGCGCAGAGGGGAAGGGACGGCTCCCCGTAGGAGTCGCACCGGACAGGACATGGACTGGATGAAACGCCACAGGATCGCCATCTGGCATGCTCTAAGCCACCTCGCGCCCAATCAGGTTTTGAGTCCGGCGGCAGATTTACCAGATGGAATGGAGAAGGCCGGTCTCCAGCGGGATGCGGTACGCTCCCAATTGTTCGACGTGCTCGAGGCACAAAGAAAAGGAGACCGGCAGTCCAGAAGATTAGCACCTTCCGACCTCGCGCGCCTAATCGGTTCTCCCGTTGTCAGAATTCTCGCTAAATCCTTTCATTTCATTAGCAACTTCAAGTCTAATCGCCACAAAACGCGACTCCTTCGCCGCGCGCGTTCCGGGCTCCGCTCCAATTTCTAATCGTAAGTGAAGAAATTAGAAATCGACCTCAACTCCTAAAAATCAATCACATCGCCTTTTTCTAATCGTAAATGATCCACGATTTCCCAGCCGCCTCAGCTTCCGGTCTTCAAAACTCTAATCGGTCCTCCCGTTATTAGAATCCACCCTAAGTCCCGCGTATTCGGCGCTGCTCTCGGTTCTAATCGACGCGAAACGCTTGCGTGGCGACTCCCTACGAATCCTCTTTGTACGATCAGGTTCTTCGTTTTCCTGCTCCTGTCGGCTCGCATTCCATCGTCCAAGGGGTGTAACATTCCGTCCATCAAAATCGTAGCAAGGAGACTTCATGGCTGCCATCACCTTTCGTCTGAACGGAAAGAGCCGAACTCTCACCGATGTCTCGCCCGACATGCCTCTCCTCTGGGTGCTCCGCGATAAATTAGAGATGACCGGCACAAAGTTCGGCTGTGGGATGGCGCTTTGCGGCGCGTGCACCGTGCACATTGACGGCGAGCCCACGCGCTCCTGCGTCACTGCCATCTCGACTGTTGCCGGCAAGCGCGTCACTACGATCGAGGGTCTCTCCGCGAGTGGCCTCCACCCCGTCCAGCAGGCCTGGATCGATGAAGACGTTCCACAATGCGGCTATTGCCAGTCAGGCCAGATCATGTCG
>Ga0126373_10001545_pt1 | contig 16422 bp, 13 predicted proteins | sample PanSoiMetPlot_11_FD_92545 | JGI IMG/M metagenome (GOLD analysis project Ga0126373, IMG submission 92545) | Tropical forest soil microbial communities from Panama - MetaG Plot_11 | ecosystem: Environmental > Terrestrial > Soil > Tropical forest > Bulk soil | place: Panama | collected 2016-02-17 | reverse complement strand
TACGACAAACGACCCGGTCCGCATTGCCGAGGAATATGCAATGCTGCAGCATTTGTCCAAGGGCCGGATGGACCTGATGCTGGGGCGCGGCAACACAGCGCCTGTCTATCCGTGGTTCGGCCAGGACATCAGGCAGAGCCTGCCGCTTGCCTTGGAGAACTACAACCTGCTGCACCGGCTATGGCGTCAGGATGTCGTGGACTGGGAGGGCAAGTTCCGGACGCCTCTGCAAGGCTTCACTTCGGTGCCGCGGCCGCTAGACGACGTTCCGCCGTTTGTGTGGCACGGGTCGATCCGAACGCCAGAGATCGCGGAACAGGCCGCTTACTACGGCGACGGATTCTTCGCCAACAACATCTTCTGGCCCAAGGAGCACTACGTCAGGTTGATCCGGTTCTACCGGCAGCGCTACGCGTATTACGGGCACGGCGCCGAGAACGAGGCGATCGTTGGCCTGGGCGGCCAGGCGTATATCGCCCGCAATTCGCAAGATGCGAAGCGGGAGTTCCGGCCGTATTTCGACGAGGCGCCGGTGTATGGGCACGGGCCGTCCATGGAGGAGTTCACGGACATGACGCCGCTATCTGTCGGCAGCCCGCAGGAGGTCATCGACAAGACTCTGACCTTCCGCGAGCACTTCGGCGACTACCAACGGCAGCTGTTCCTCATGGACCATGCGGGCCTGCCGGTGCCGACCGTCATGCAGCAACTGGAATTCCTTGGCGGCGAGGTTCTGCCCGTCCTTCGCAAGGAGCTCGAGGCAAGGCAGGATCCCAAGACTCCGGCCGCGCCAGACCACGCCCGTCTGGTGAAGGCCAAATATGGGGACCAGGCACCCCGTCAGCCACGCCCGAACGCCAATCGCGGTGACAACGTGACCGGTGGATCGCCCTATCAGGACAGCGCGCCCGAAGCACAGCCTGAGTATCCAGACTTGTGAGGTAAAGCGGCGGGCGGGCTGAGGGAGGAGACGCAGACATGAACAGCCCCAGGCAGGAGCCGTTCAAGCTAGTGATCATCAGCGCCGGCACCAGCGATCCGTCCTCGAGCAGGTTGCTGGCCGACCGGATCGCGGACCGCACATGTGAGTTGGCGGCATGCCATGGTCAGAACGTCACATCGACAGTCGTCGAACTACGCGAGATTGCCGCAGACGTCGCGAGCGCCCTTGTGTCGCAACTGATTACACCGAAGTTGCAGACTGCGATCGCGGCTCTCGTCGAAGCCGACGGAATCATCGCAAGCACTCCGGTCTATAAGGCTGGCCCGAGCGGCCTGTTCAAATCGTTTTTCGACGTTCTGGACGACGACCTGATCATCGCCAGGCCAGTCGTACTCGCCGCAACGGCAGGGACGGCCCGGCATGCTCTAGTCGTCGACGATCAGATGCGGTCCATGTTCGCGTACCTGCGCGCGATGATCGTCCCGACATCGCTGTTCGCCGCGCCTGAAGACTGGGGTGACTCGACCCTCAACAAGCGCATCGACAGAGCTGCGGTGGAGTTCGTCCTGCTGATGGAGAGCGGCTTCGCCCGGAAGATCGCAGATGCGTCCTGGGAGAGCTACCAACATGAGTACGGCAGTGCAGGTGGGACCGAGGTCGGGATTGACCTCGATACCGATTTGATGCGACTGGCGGCCGGGGGATCCGCGGATTAGGTCCGGCGTGACTTGGCGCAAGCATCAAGGGGGGAAGAGCGAGTGATGCTGCCGCGGTGGGAAGAGAGCCAGCTCGTGCTACACGCTGCGCCGGGCGCAGGCAACTGGATCGGCGCCGCCAGTGCACTCGTTCATGGTGATTACATTTACCTTGCCTACCGCGACAGGCACCCGGTCGATAAGGGGCGGGGCAATCAGGCTTACGTGGCCCGCTCGCCAGCACACGATGGCATTCATTTCGAGATGTTGTGCGTGATCGACAAGGAAGCTGTGGACGCAGAGTCGCTGGAGCGTCCTGCTGTTGACGTGACACCTGAAGGTGATTGGGACCTCTACCTCAGCTGTGCCACGTTCAATTCCAAGCACTGGCGGATCGAGAGGTTGCGCGCAGGCAGCCCACAAGACTTCGATGTCAGGAAGCGCGAGACGGTCTTTCCTGGTAGCACGGCATTCGGCATTAAGGACCCAGTGCTAGTTCGGGCCGGCCAGGACCTGCGCATCGTTGCGACAGAGCATCCTTTGACTGAGGGTGACCAGAACGCCGACAAGATGATAAGCGTGGACGCAGTCAGCGGCGAACCTGTCATGGTGCCAGAGCGTGGGAGCTGGTACGGCCGGGGCACCCGGGTAACTTCCGTGGTAGGCGAGTATGCCTATTTCGATGGCCGAGCTTCGGCGGCAGAGAACTTTGAAGAGCGGACTGGTGTGGCGAGGTGGAGTGGCTCGCGATACACCGTTGTAGACGGTCCGGCATCTAGTCCATTCGGTCGTGGCGCTTTGCGTTACGTCTCGGCCATCGAGGTGCCTGCCGGGCTACGTCTCTACTATGAAAGCGCGACTGAATTCGGCAGTCATGAGTTGCGGACTGAGCTTCGCGACCGGCTGGAACCACGAGCCGACTTACGCCCATTCGCATGCTGAGCCCTCATCCGTGATGGTGCTTGCGGCTCGGCTGGCGAGTGACCGACCGCCTGCGCTGTGGACCACTTGAACTCGATCTCGACCTCGACTTCGTCGCCGTCGACCTCGACCTCGATCTCAGCCCGGACCCGACCAGGGACGTGCACACTAACGATGCTCGGACCAAGCGGCAACTCGACATGGCCATCGCTGCCGAAAGCCTTGGAGAGCGTCGACAGCCAGATCGCGGCGTCTTCGCGCCCGACTATCTCCGTCAGTTCTAGCTTGACGTCCGACATGACCAACCTCCGCTTGATGTCCAAGCGCGCGGTGAGACCTCTGAGTGTCCAGACCGTCGCCTCGTCATGGTCCGCCTGGAACACGCTCCCGACATCACCTTCGCCGGGTGAGCTTGGATGTTGTCGCCTGCCGTCACTTGAGCCAATAACAATGGCAGTGTCAGCCAGGGGCAATACCTCCGGCGAGAAAGGCCCAACGATGACGCGCCAACCTGCTGAGCCGCTGAAGCTCGACTACTTGATCAGGGCTGGAGCTATCCACTCAATGACGGGCGAGAAGTTCCGTTCTATCGGCGTGCGCGGGCCGGAGATCGTGGCGGTCTCGCACGATGCTGACGGGCTCGACGACCTGGCCGGGGCCGCGACCGTTGTGGTCGATGCAGGTGACCTCACGGTGCTGCCAGCCTTCGCTGATTCGCATGAGCACTTGATCGAGGCAAGCAGGAACACGCTGCTGGTGCCGGTCGACAAGGCCTCGTCGGTGGCTGAGCTCACGGGAATGATCGCCGATGCTGCCCGTGCCGCTGTACCGGGCAGCTGGATCTTGACGTCAATCGGCTGGCATGAGTCGAACCTGGCGGAGAACCGGGTGCCCACGCTGGCAGAGATGGACGCGGCAGCGCCCGACAACCCGGTGCTGGCGCGCCGCGGCGGGCACTTCGCGGTGGTCAATTCTGCCGGTTTGCGAGCAGCAGGCATCAACGCCGATACGCCGGACTCACCAGGCGGAAAGATAGGACGGCTAGCTGATGGTAGCCGTAGCGGCGAACTCGAGGGCGGCGCTGTATACCAGGTGGCTGCGTTCGCCCCGGGGCCAAGTCGCTCGGAACTGGCTGCCGCGATCGGCACCGCGTCGGCCTCCTACGCCGCGCTCGGAGTCGGCACGATCCGCGAGGCGATGGCCACGATCGATGACATGCTCGCCTATCAAACTGCCTGGGAAGAAGGCCTGCTGAGTGTTAGAGCCAGGCTGATGATGCGCGTGGGCAGCGAGCAGACGGCCGACAAGAACATCGAGCTGATCGACGGACTCGCAGCGCGTAGCGGCTTCGGCGACGACTGGCTGCGCATCTGGGGACTGAAGTTCGTGCTGGACGGTGGTGTCGAGGGTGCAGCCATGTCGCAGCCTTACGCGAACGATCCCGCCCACTCAGGGCACCTGAACTGGGAGCCGGACGCCATGATCGGAGTCTGCGTCGAGGCTGTGAGGCGAGGATGGCGGATCGGCACGCACGTGGTCGGCGACCGGGCAATGCGGACGTTGCTGGACGTTTATGAGGCCGTCATCGCGCAAACGGGCCCAGTGCCGCCGTGGACGTTGGTGATCGAGCATGGCTTGTTTACCGACAGCGCACTTCGCGAGCGCGCCGTCCGCGACGGTTTCGGCATAACCGTTCAGCACCCCCTCTTGTGGAATATGGCCAGCGAGATGCTCATCAGGTGGGGTCCGGTGCGGACGGCGGAGGTGAACCCGCTGGACCAATGGCTAGCCCTTGGTGCCGACTTGGCCGCTGGAACCGACATAGTCAGGCCGTTCAACCCGATGACCGCGGTCTGGGGAATGGTTACCCGGGGCACAAAGACTGCCGGGATCCAGGGATCAGAGCACGCCATCGATGTTGCGACGGCGCTGCGGCTTTACACACTGGGCACTGCCAACCTCAACCGCGAGCAAGACAAGCTCGGCACCATCGCCCCTGGAAAGCTAGCCGACCTGGTGGCATATCCGCTTGACCCACTGGCAGTAGAACCCGGTGAGCTAGCAGACCTGAGCCCAGTGCTCACCATCGTCGGCGGCAGGCCAAAGCACGACCCCGGCCATCGGCTGGCCGGATGATCGGCTGTGGCTACTCGCCGGACGATGGCTGCTGCTGGCCTGACTACGGCAGACTGGGGGCAAGCAGGGCAAGAGACGACAAACGTTGACCCGGCGGTCGGGTCGCAGCCAAAGAGGCGGAGGCGAGTCGATGACCGAGGAGACCGGCCGGGCGGCAGGCGAGTCGCTCACGGCGCTGCTTGAAGCCGGCCACGCTGAGCATCCTGCGCTCGTCGTTCCGGACAGCGGCGAGATGCTCACTTACGCGCAGACCGCTGCGCGCGTCGAGGCGCTCGGCCAGGGCCTCGCCGGCCTGGGTGTTCGCCGCGGAGACCGAGTTGCCCTCGCGCTGCCCAATGGCCCAGACGTCGTGCTGCTGTTGCTCGCCGTGACAGCTCTCGGCGCCGCCGCAGCCCCGCTGAACCCGGCATATACCCAGACCGAGTACGAGTTCTTCCTGACCGATATAGCGCCAAGGCTGATGTTGATTCCGGCCAGCGGCGCCACTGCGGCCACCGCTGCGGCCCTGGCGACTGGGACAACTTTGTTCGGCGTGCGGCCGGCCGACGACGGGCCACCCGCACTACTCGCCGATGGCCAGGCCGCTACGGTCCAGCAGGCGTTCGAGCCCGGCAGTCCAGACGATGTCGCTGTCGTTTTGCACACGAGCGGGACGACGAGCCGCCCCAAGCAGGTCCCGCTGCGTCAGCGCAACCTCATGGCCTCTACCCGTACGATCGCAGCACATTACCGACTCAGCTCGGCCGACGTCTCGTTCTGCGTCATGCCGCTGTTCCACATTCACGGCCTGGTGGCATCGACATTTGCGGCACTGAGTACCGGCGGTTCCGTCATCGCCCCACGCCGCTTCACGCCGCAGCGGTTCTGGCCGCAGGCCCGCGAGCACGGAGCTACCTGGCTGTCTGCGGGCCCGACACTGCACCAGATGATCCTGGACAAGGCCGACGGCGGCGGCCCGCCGGACACGCTTCGGTTCGTTCGGTCCTGCAGTTCCGCACTGGCGCCCGCGCTCATGGAACGAGCCGAGCAGGCCTACCAGGCGCCGATGCTCGAGGCGTACGGGATGACTGAGGCCAGCCATCAGATGACGTCTAACCCGCTGCCGCCCGCGGCGCGGTTCCCGGCCTCGGTCGGCGTGCCGACCGGTACCGAGGTCGGCATCGCCGACAAGGCAGGCGCTCTACTGCCGGCCGGCAGCGCCGGCGAGGTAGTGATCCGGGGTCCTGGCGTCATGTCGGGCTACGTGGCCAATCCCGCCGCCACTGCCGACGCGTTCTTCGGCAACTGGTTCCGCACCGGCGACCGCGGGGTACTGCGCGACGGTTACCTGTACCTGGAAGGACGAATCAAGGAGATGATCATCCGCGGTGGTGAGAACATCGCGCCGGCGGAGATCGAGCAAGTGCTTATCGCACATCCGGCTGTCCGCGATGCAGTTTGCTTTGGCGTGCCGGATGCCAAGTACGGGGAGCTTGTTGGCGCGGCGGTGACACTTCAAGCGAACGTCGAGCCGCGGGACCTGATAGCGCACTGCCGGGAGCAGCTCGCGGCATTCAAGGTGCCAGCCATGGTGGACGTGCTCGAGGAGATTCCACGCACGCCCACCGGCAAGGTTCAGCGGCGGCGGGTCGGAGAGTTCGTCGCGCAACGCCGGGCGGACTCGTGAGGTTCGTTGTACTTGGCGCGGGCGCGATCGGCGCGTATGTCGGTGCCGCCTTGTCTCGCGGCGGGGCTGACGTCACTCTGATCGCCCGGGGGGCTCATCTGTGCGCGATGGCCGAGCGCGGCGTGCGGATTGAGTCGCCGCGCGGTGATTTTGCTGCCCACCCGAAGGTGACCGGAGAGATTGCCGCGGTTGCGGACGCCGACGTGGTCTTCGTCGCGCTGAAGGCTTACAGCCTGCCTGAGATAGCGCCGCAGCTTGGCGGCTTGCTCGCGCCTGGAGCAGCGGCCATCTGGGCGCAGAACGGTATTCCCTGGTGGTACTTCAAGTCACTCCCGCCAGCCGAAGGAGCGGCCGAGCCGATCGAGCTGACCGGCCTGGAAAGCGTGGACCCCGGTGGAGTCATCGCGGCATCGATCAGCCCGGACCACAACGTCGGGTGTGTTGTGTTCTGCTCGACCGAGATCATCGAGCCAGGCGTCATCCGGCACGTCGAGGGCACTCGCTTTACGCTTGGCGAGCCGGACGGGTCAGACACCGACCGGGTCCGGGCGATCTCGCAGGCATTCGCCGCCGGCGGTCTGCGGGCGCCGGTTGAGTCCAAGCTGCGCGATCAGATCTGGCTCAAGCTAGTTGGGAACGTGGCTTTCAACCCGATTACTGCGCTCACCGGCGCGACGCTCGGTCAGCTCGGCATGCTCCCGCAGATGCATGACGTACTGCGAGCCCTGTTCGCCGAGAGCGCTGCTGTAGCCGCCCGCCTCGGCATCACGTTCCCGGTAGCGCTGGATCGGCGTCTTGAAGCCGGGATTGCAGTCGGTAATCACAAGACTTCAATGCTGCAAGATCTCGAGGCTGGTAAGCGGCTCGAGTTTGAGTGCATGACCGGGGCAATCGTGGAACTCGCCGGCCGGTTGGGCGTGGATGTCCCGCACACAACCACGGTGAATGCTTGTATCAAGTTGCTCGACCGGCTCCGGGCCGAGCCCTCTCATCAGGGCTAACTACAGCTAGCGCTCGTTGCGTTTCCGCAGTTCGCCAGCCATTGCCGTGTCATTGCTGAGCCGAAATCGTAACCTTTTTACCTCTTGTCTGCGCGATCTGACGCTCATAGCCTGTGCGGCAAGATGATGGCTCATGAGCCGCATGGGTGTTGCGACGGCTCAGCGTCCGCCGGGTGGCGGCGCCTGCCCTGCGGCACGCAGCCGATATGGAGGTAGGAATGGGTCGATCTAGGAAACCCCTGTATTTAACTGCTGCGGTCGCGGCTTGCGCGCTTGTGCTCGCAGCCTGCGGTAACAGCAGCAAGCCCGGCAATGCCGCCGGCGTTAAAAGCGGTGGCACGATCACGTATGCCCTCGACGAAGACCTTGCCGGCTTCAACGTCTTGCAAGCTAGCGACAGTGAGTTCGTGCTGGCCGAGATCCTCGACCAGGTGTGGCCGACTGTCTTCCAAACGCTGCCGAACGCGACCGTGGCTCTGAACAAGGAGCTTGTCACCAGTGCCAAGGTCACTAGCAACAGCCCGCAGACTGTCGTCTACCAGATCAACCCGAAGGCGGTCTGGTCCGACGGCACGCCAATCAGCGCCACCGACTTCATCTACAACTGGCAGGCGCAGAGCGGCAACGCCAAGTACAAGGACGTTGGCGGCAAGGCGTTCCTCGCGGCCGGTACTTCTGGGTACAACCAGATCCAGTCCGTCACCGGCTCGAACAACGGCAAGACCGTGACCGTTGTGTTCGCCAAGCCGTTCGCTGACTGGGAATCATTGTTCGGGCCGCTCATTCCGGCGCACATCGCGTCGAAGGTCGGATTCAACGATGGGTTCCAGACCTTCGGGCCGTCGGTGCAGGTGTCCGGAGGACCGTTTGAGATCCAGAGCTACACCAAGGGTGAAAACCTGGTTGAAGTCCCGAACCCGAAGTACTGGGGACCGAAGCCGCACTTGTCGAAGATCGTCTTCCGGTTCATCCTGGACGACAACCAGGATGCACCGGCGATCCAGAGCGGCGAGGCGAACATCGTCAACCCCGTTATCCCGTCGGTAGGCTATGCCGATCAGATCAAGGCCATCCCGAACTTCACCGCTACGGTGCTGCCGGGCCTTGAGTTCCAGCACATCGACTTCAATGAGGCGAACCCGTACCTGGCCAAGCTTCCCGTCCGGGAGGCGATCATGCTGGGCACGAACCGGCAGCAGATGATCCAGCGCATCGTGGCGCCGATCTTCTCAACCGTCAGTCCGTCGCTTGCATCGAAGGCCGTTGTCCTGAATAACCGGATCTACATGCCGATCCAGCCGCAGTACACCAACACCAGCGGCGCCATGGGCAGCTACAACCCGACTCAGGCCAAGACGTTGCTGAAGGGTGCCGGGATGACCATGGGCTCGGATGGTTACTTCCACCCGAACTTCGGGCCGCTGAAGGGCAAGGACCTGACTCTCAGGATCTCGACCACTAGCGGTGTACCGGTGCGCCAGCAGATCGAGGAACTGTTCCAGGCCGACATGAAGGCGATCGGCATCAAGATCAACATCCAGAACTACGACGCCAACACGCTGTTCGGCACCGTAGGCCCGAAGAGCGAGTTTGACATGATCCAGTTCGCCTGGGTCGGAAACCCGTTCGAGTCTGGTAACCAGTCCATCTACTGCTCCTACACCAACACTGCGGTCTGTGGCGTGAACTGGGACCACTACGCAGACCCGAAGGTCGACTCGCTGTTCACCCAGGCGCTGAGCGACCTCAATCCGACCACGGATGCGCAGCTGTACAACCAGATCGACGCGCAACTGTGGAAAGACGCGGCTACCCTGCCGTTGTTCGAGAACCCGGTGTACTACGGATGGTCAACCAAGTACGCCAACCTCGTTCCGAACCCAACCAATGTAGGCATCCCGTGGAACGCCCAGAACTGGGCTCTCAAGGCCTGACCTTCGGGTTGTTCTAGCTGACAATGAGGTCTCCGGTGGCTCGCGCAGGCGGGCCGCCGGAGACCCGGCGGAGAGGGTTATCCGATGGGTGCTTACATCCTGCGCCGGCTCGGCGCGGGCTTGATTGTCCTGGTCATTGGCCTGTTCGGCCTCTATATCTTGGTTTCGCTGTCGGGCAACCCATTAGCGAACCTGCTGGCCAACCCGCGTATCTCGCCCGCTACGATCCAGGCCGCACGGGTGGAGTTGCACCTGAACGAGCCGCTGTTGCAGCGCTTCTGGACCTGGGCGACCGGAATGTTGCACGGCGATTTCGGGATCAGCACGACCGGGCAGGCGGTCGGCCCGCAGATCTGGCCGCGGATGTGGGTCACCATGCAGATGGTGATCCCGGCGGTGATCATCTCGATTGTGCTCGGAGTTGGGCTCGGTGTGTGGACAGCGGTTCGCCAGTACAGCATCTGGGACCACGTATCCACGTTTTTCGCGTACTTCTTCTTCGCTACGCCGGTGTTTGTGATCGGAATCCTGCTTAAAGACTTCCTGGCGGTAAAGGTAGACAACTTCTTCGGTCACCCTGTCCTGTACACACTGGGGCAGAACAACCCCGGGACCACCGGAGCGTGGAGCATATTCGTGGACTCGCTGGCACACGACGTGTTGCCGGTGCTCACGCTCGTCCTGATTACGTACGCATCCTGGAGCCGCTATCAGCGCGCTTCGATGCTCGATGTGCTCAACGCCGACTATGTACGGCTTGCCAAGGCGAAGGGACTGAGCCAGCGACGGGTGCGGTACATACACGCGCTGCGCAACGCGATGATTCCGGTCACAACAATCATCGCGCTGGACTTTGCCACCATCCTTGGCGGCGCGATCATCACCGAGATCGTGTTTGGCTGGGAGGGAATGGGCCGGTACCTCTTCGAGGGACTCGTCGGGCCCGTCACCCCAGATACCAACGTGGTGATGAGTTACATAACTGTCACCGCAACCCTCATCATCGTCTTCAACATCATCGCCGATGTCATCTACGGCTTGCTCGACCCGAGGATCCGTTATGCCTGACCCACGTGAGACCACCGACATGAGTCCGGGCATGTTGCTGGCGGGAGTTGGAGGTCTTGGAGCTCCCGTTGGCGAGCATGCTCCCATAACACAGGCGGCGGAGCTGACAGCCGCGCAAGCCGGCCTGGCCATTAAGGCCCGCAGCCAGTTCCAGATGGCGCTGTCGCGCTTCATGCACCACAAGTTGGCGCTGGTTGGCCTATTCCTGTTCCTGGCGATCCTGCTGTTCTCGACCGTCGGGCCGGTGTTCTGGCACTACAACTACGCTCAGATCACCAGCGCTTTCGGGACCGGGCCGTCGCTAGCGCATCCGTTCGGCACCGACACCATCGGCCATGACATGTTCGCTCAGACGATGACCGCTACCGCGACGTCGATCCAGACCGCCATGGTGGTGGCCGCGCTCGCGACCGTTTTTGGCACGCTGGTGGGGGCCGTAGCCGGCTATTACGGCAAGTGGGCAGATGCGCTGCTCATGCGGTTCGTAGACCTGACTCTGATCGTGCCTGGCCTGGTGATCCTGCTGGTGCTCGCGAATGCGTTCAGCAAATCTGCCAACAACTGGCTCGACATAGCCCTGATCCTGGCCGCCTTGTTCTGGACAGTGGTGGCCCGGCTGGTGCGCGGGGTGTTCCTATCCCTACGGGAGCGGGAGTTCATCGAGGCCGAGCATGCGATCGGCGCCTCCAGCACGCGCATCATCGTGCGGCACCTTATTCCCAATGCGATCGGGCCGATCATTGTGTACGCGACCCTTACAGTCGCTAACGCGATCTTGGTCGAAGCCGCGCTCTCGTTCCTCGGCCTGGGCATTCAGCCTCCGCACGTGTCTCTCGGTTACCTGATCTCCCAGGCAGAGGGAGACGCGACGGTCCTGCCGTATCTCTTCTACTTCCCGGCGGCAATCCTGATTCTTATCATCCTGTCGGTGAATTTCCTCGGTGACGGTCTACGCGACGCCCTCGACCCGCAGCAGCGAGTCCGCGCATGAACCAGGAACTACTCAATGCCACCGATTTGTCGGTGAAGTTCTCCACCCCCGATGGCACGGTGGACGCTGTGAGGGGTCTCAATTTCCGCCTGGGTGAGGGCGAGACGCTCGGCATCGTGGGGGAGTCGGGATCAGGTAAGTCGACGGTCGCGCTTGCGATACTCGGCCTGCTGGCTGGCAACGCCAAGGTCACCGGGTCGATCAGCTGCCAGGGTCGCGAACTCGTTGGCCTTAGCGAAGACCAGTTCGCGAAGATACGCGGCGAGACGATCGCCTTCGTCCCGCAGGATCCGCTCAGCTCGCTGAATCCTGCGTTCAAGGTTGGCTGGCAGGTCTCGGAGGCCATCTGGACCAAGGGGAAGGTTCCAAGGGAGCAAGCAGACCGGCGTGCGATCGAGCTGCTCGATCTGGTCGGCATCCCGCAGGCGGCCAAGCGGGCCGAGAGTTACCCGCACGAGTTCTCGGGCGGCATGCGGCAGCGCGTCGTCATTGCCATGGCGATGGCCAACGACCCGAAGGTGATCATCGCCGACGAGCCGACGACCGCGCTGGACGTGACCATTCAGGCTCAGGTCCTCGAGGCGCTAAAGGCAGCTCGTGACGAGGCACATGCCTCGCTGATCCTGATCACCCACGATCTTGGTGTGGTAGCTGGCATGGCCGACAGGGTCATGGTCATGTATGCGGGGCGCGCAGTGGAGACCGGGCCTGCTGAGGAGATCTACTATCGCTCGAGGATGCCGTACACGCTGGGCCTTCTTGGCTCGCTGCCGCGGCTCGACGAGGACAGGCAGGGACCCCTTCGCCCGATTCCCGGCTCGCCGCCCTCACTGCTGAACCTCCCGCCTGGGTGCTCGTTTGCTGTCCGATGCCCCATGGCGATTGATCAGTGCTTGCGCGAGGACCCTGCCCTCAAAGATGTGACCGCCCTCGATCATCAGGCCGCATGCCACCGCTCTGGCGAGCTAGAAGGCGTCGGCACCGAGTTGTTCGCACCAACCTGGACCGATACCGGTGATGGCCTGGTCCACGATCTCACCGGGCACAACGGTGCAGCGGCAGCATCCACTGCGGGCCTGACGGACCGGACCGTGATCGGTGTCAGCCAGCTCGTCAAGCACTATCCCGTCAGGGGCGGCAGGTTCATTCGGCACCAGATAGCTGAGGCGCACGCGGTCTGCGGGGTCTCGTTCGAGTTGAAGGAGCGGGAGACGCTTGGCCTCGTCGGCGAATCTGGTTGCGGCAAGTCGACCACCGCACGCACGGTGCTGCAACTGGTGCCGGCGACCTCCGGAGCGGTCAGCTATGACGGCACCGACCTGACCAAAAAGAGCCGCCGGGAAATGCGGCCGTTGCGCCAGGACATCCAAGTGGTGTTCCAGGATCCGTATGCTTCTTTGGATCCCCGTATGCCCGTGGGCGAGATCGTCGCCGAGCCGCTTCGCGTGCACGGGCGCTGGAATCAGACAACGGGCCCGGCGCGCGTCGACGAGTTGTTCGAGATGGTTGGCCTGAATCCAGAGCACCGCAATCGCTACCCGCACGAGTTCTCAGGCGGTCAGCGGCAGCGGGTCGGTATCGCCCGGGCGCTGGCACTTGGGCCGAAGGTGATCGTCCTGGACGAGCCGGTGTCCGCGCTGGATGTATCAATTCAGGCCGGGGTCGTGAACCTCCTCGAGGAGCTGCAAGACAGGCTGGGCCTCGCTTACTTGTTGATCGCGCACGACCTGTCGGTGATCCGGCATATCTGCGATCGCGTCGCCGTCATGTACTTGGGCAAGATCGTCGAGATCGGAACCAGAGCCGAGGTTTACGACTCTCCATCCCATCCCTACACCCAGGCGCTCCTGTCCGCGGTACCTGTGCCCGACCCAGCGGTCGAGCGGAGCCGTACCCGGATCCTGCTAACCGGGGATGTGCCGAGCGCACTAGACCCGCCGAGCGGGTGCCGCTTCCGTACCCGGTGCTGGAAGGCTGAGGCGATTTGCGCAGAGCAAGAGCCCGAACTCGTCGAGCGCGGGCAAGGGCATCCGGTGGCTTGCCACTTCGCCGAAAGCACCCAGGTCGTTCCGGCGGCCATGGCATAGCGCGACGGCCGCAGGCGGTCGCGGGTCGCAACCAGGATCACGCGGGCTGTTGGAGGCGCCGCCCAAGCACGGCTCGCTCGGCCGGATTGCTGGTCAGCTCGAGACTGCGCTGGTCGGCGACGCGTGCGTGATCGGCGCGCCCGACGGCGCGCAGGAGCTCGGCCCGGGTTGCGTGGAACAGGTAATAACGGTCGAGTGTCTCGGCGAGGTCGTCGACTTCTTCGAGTGCTGCCTGCGGGCTAACGGCATAGCGCAGCGCGATGGCCCGATGCAGGCGTGTGACAGGCGAGGGAGCCAAGCACAGCAGCATGTCGTAGAGCACCACTATTTGCTCCCAGTCGGTCTCCTGCCATGTGGCCGCCTCAGCGTGGCACGCGAGGATGGCGGCCTGTAGCTGGTACGGGCCGGGCTGGCGCCGCTTTGCCGCGCGCACCAGCAGCCGTGTGGCGTCGGCTATGGCTGCCTGGTCCCACCGGCCTCGATCCTGGTCGGCAAGCAGGACCAGTCCCCCGTCGGGGGTGAAGCGCGCGTCGGCTCGTGCTCGGTGCAGCCGGATCAGGGCGAGCAGGCCGGCGACCTCAGGTTCGGTGGGCATCAGGGTATGCAGGAGCGCGGCGATCCACTCGGCGTCATCGGCGAGCGCACGCGAGTCGGCTTGTTCGCCCGTTGCAAGGTAACCCTCGTTGTACAGCAGGTAGATGACCGCAAGCACCTCAGTCAGGCGGTAGCCGAGTTCGTCCGGATCGGGGATGCGGTACGGAATGCGAGCGTTAGTGATCTTGCGTTTCGCGCGACTGATCCGTTGCTCAACTGTTGCTTGCGGCACGAGGAAGGCGCGCGCGATCTGGGCGGTAGTCAGCCCGCAGACCACCCGCAGCGTCAGCGCAACCTGGGCTGGCTGCGGAAGCGCCGGGTGGCAGCAAGTGAAGATCAGGCGGAGCCGGTCATCGGGTTCCGATGGAGTCAAGTCCACATCGGCGAGTTTTGCGCGGTAGTTGGCCGTCCGCCGGATGACGTCGCGCCCGCGATTTCGCGCGACGGTGTAAAGCCAAGCGTCGGGCCGGTCCGGAATGCCATCGGCCGGCCACCGGCACAACGCTTTTTCAATCGCGTCTTGAACAAGGTCCTGGGCGGTTGCGAAGTCGCCGGTCATCCGCACCAGCGCAGCTGCCACCCGGCTGGCGTGCTCGCGTACTACTGCCGCGAGCTGCCCGCGCGGATCTGAGCTGGGCCCCGGTGCGGACAATTGACTTATGACCCCGGTTCGAGCGGACGGATCTCCACGACTGGGCAGCCCGGCCATGTGCGAAGCATTCGCAGCGCCTCGTCAAGATCAGTGACATCGATCTCGCAATACCCGCTGACCACTTCCTTTCCTTCCACGAATGGCCCATCGGTTATCAATGGCTCTGCATCGCCGTCGAGCCGGACGGTAGTCGCGGTATGGCGCCCCTGGAGTTTGCTCCCGCCACGGATCTTGTCGGCATGGTCAGCAAACCACTTGCCCGCGAGCTCGTATGCGCGGGCGCGCTCGTCCTGGGGGAGTGCGGCGAGCTGCTTTTCGAATTGCTCGGTCTCGACGAACAACAGCACGTACTTCATTGCTGGCCCTGCATCTCGCTCATACGTCGCATCATCTCGGCGGGCTCAACGTCTTCCACGTGCGATGAGACCGTCCAGGCGTGACCGAACGGGTCGATGATGAATCCGTCGCGGTCACCATAAAACTGGTCCTGCGGAGGGCGCACGAGAGTTGCGCCTAGCTTCACAGCCTCCTGCATGGTGGCGTCTACGTCTTGCACATAAACGTAGAGGAACAAGGGGTGCCCATCCACGCCACCCTGAGGAGGTGCCTTCGTACCTATATATGGTGATGCGTCCTCAACGATCAGCACTGAGTCGCCTAGCTCGATCTCGGCATGCACGATGGTGCCGCCTGGCCCCGGGATACGCGTCCGCTCGGACGCGCCGAAGACCCTCGCATAGAACTCCAGCGCCTGTTCGGCGCCGTCTACGACCAGCGCTGGCGTTACGCGCCGGTATCTATCCGGGATGGGATTGGGCATTGCTGCCATCTCTGCCCCTTCCGTTGTCTGGGTTTTTGACCTCCATGAAGCAGACGATCGGCGATTCCCATGGGACGACATCAGCGGCAACTGACGCCTACGTTACTAGCGTGGTGCTGATCGGGCCGGCGATCGCCGCGGTCCTGGCTTACTCGCGCCAGAGACTCGGATTACCGATGACAGGCACCGGGAATCATGGTCGCTAATCCCCGACCAGTGAGGCATGGATCTCTTCCCTGGTCGCTGACCAGGCCTTTTCTACGGGCGGGCGCCGCTGACGTCACAACGAGAGGAGCCCGAGATAATGGATATGAAGCTCGAGGTGGCAGTGCTGCCGGTCGCGGACGCCGATCGTTCGAAGGCCTTCTATCAAGGTCTGGGGTGGCGTCTGGACGCCGACATACACGTGAGCGACAACTACCGCGTGGTGCAGTTCACTCCTCCGCAGTCGCCCGCGTCGATCCAGTTCGGCACCGGGATAACGACCATGGCTCCCGGGTCGGTGAAGGAGCTCTTCCTCGTCGTCGAGAACATTGCGGCTGCAAGGCAGGACCTGATCAGCCACGGCGCCGATGTCAGCGAAGTCTGGCACGGCCCTGGTCTCAACAATGTCGAGAAGCGAGTACCAGGCCCTGACCCAGACCGCGGCACGTACCGCACCTTCGCAACGTTTGCCGATCCGGACGGAAACAGTTTCCTGCTGCAGGAGATCACGCAGAGGTTGCCTGGCCGGGTCTGGCAGCCGGACATCGGTGCACTGGCAGGGCTCCTGAAGGAGACATCCGAGCATCACGGGGCCTTCGAGAAGGTGGCCCCACCACACGACTGGTGGGACTGGTATGCGGCCTATATAGATGCGCGCCAAGACGGGAGCACACCTGAGACCTCCTCCGAGGCGGCGAACCGTTACATGG
>Ga0126373_10001544_pt1 | contig 16432 bp, 15 predicted proteins | sample PanSoiMetPlot_11_FD_92545 | JGI IMG/M metagenome (GOLD analysis project Ga0126373, IMG submission 92545) | Tropical forest soil microbial communities from Panama - MetaG Plot_11 | ecosystem: Environmental > Terrestrial > Soil > Tropical forest > Bulk soil | place: Panama | collected 2016-02-17 | reverse complement strand
GACATGTCGACCAGGAAGCTGGTCAGGCCCTCGGGGGCAACGGCGTAGAAGAGTGTGACGTCGCAGTCCGCGCCGAGGTTGATGTGCGTCTTGCTGCCGGTCAGCAGCCAGTCGCCACCGTCGGGTACCGCGGTCGACTTCATCGCTTTGAATGACGACCCCGCGCCCTTCTCGCTGATGCATTCGGAGAAGACGGCCTCGCCCGTGGCAATGCCGCGCAGCCACCGGTCCTTCTGCTCCGCGGTGCCCCAGTCGAGCAGCCACCGCTGCCCTTGCGCGGCGAGCTGCCCCGTCACAAGTCCGTGCCGGCCGACCTCCTCGCTTATCACGGCATATTCGGCGACACCGCCGCCGAGGCCGCCGTATTCGGTCGGAACGAGTGGGCCGAGGTAGCCGCGCCGGCCGAGTTCGCGGTACAGCTCGCGCGGGAAGCGGTTGGCGCGGCTGGCGGTATCGAGCTCTCGGCGGTGCTCGTCGCCGAATGCGGCGAGCTCGGCGATGGTCTTCTTGATCCAGGCGGCCTTGGTCGTATCGGTCTGCAACGTCGGGTACATCAGCCCTCCTTGCCGGGGCGGGACAACGACCACATCTGCCGGGCGCGTTCGATCTCGACCGCGTGGTCCCAGGCTGCCGCGTCGGCTGCCGTGCGACGAAGCGTTGCCGCCAGCGCGCGGGCCAGCGCCGGATCCGCCGCCAGGTGGGCGACGCTTCGCTCGGCGACTCGGAGCAGGTCCGCAGCCGGAACGCTCGTCCAGGCGATACCCATGGCGACCGCATGATCGGCAGTAATGGCTTGGGCGAACACGCCGGCCGCGGCAGCAGCGCCGATGCCACCAGCGCGGGCAAGCAGGTACAGGTGCCCGCCGCCTGGATGCAGCCCGATCCTGGCGAAGCCCGAGGCGAGCACCGCGTCCGGAGCGACGATGCGCAGGTCAGCGGCGAGGGCAAGGTTGACGCCGGCGCCCACCGCGGCGCCGTTGATCGCCGCAACCGTCGGGACGCTCAGCCGGCCGAAGCGGCGGAACGCGCTGTACAGCTCGTCGAGACCGTCGTAGACCTCATCCGGGCGAGCGCTGCGCAGAGCATCGAGCACGCGGGTATCGGCGCCGGAGCAGAACGCCGGCGCGGTGCCCGTGATGATCGCCGCGCCGATCGCGGCGTCGTTGTCGATCTCCGCGCAGACGGCGCGCAGGTCAGCCGCTGCGTCGGCGTCCAGGGCATTGCGCGTCTCGGGCCCGTCGAGGGTGATCCGTGCTGTGCCGTTCGAGACGATCAGCTCGACCCGCGTCGCGCCCATCAGAAGACCATCCCTACCCCGTGGCTCGTGGTGCTGGTCGCGAAACGGTCGAGCCGGAGCGCGCTCGGGTCGATGCTGGTGATCGCGCCTTCGGTGATCTGCTCGGCTACGAGCCGGCCGATCTCGGGCGCCTGCATCAGGCCGTGCCCGGAGAAGCCGCAGGCGTTGACCCAGCCCGGCGCCACCGGGTCCGCGCCGAGCAGGCCGTGGTGATCCGGGGTGTTCTCGTAGGTGCCGGCCCAGCAGCCCGCCCGGTCGAGCGGTAGATCGGCCAGCCAGGGGAACCGGACGACGGCCTGCTCCAGGACCGACTCCAGCCACGGCCAGTCAACGGCAAGGTCGTATCCGTCGTCCTGATCGGGACGAGCCGCGCCGAACAGTAGCCGCGAACCTTCGCTGCGGACGAACACTCCGGTGCCGACGTCGATCGTCATCGGTACCGGGCCGGCGAGCGCGCCCGGCGCCGTCGCGTAGATGTTGCGCCGCGAGTGCACCACCGGCACCGAGAGCCCGGCCAGAGCGGCAAGCTCGCCGGCCCAACCGCCGGCGGCGTTGACGAGGTACCGCGCGCCGAAATGTCGGTCGCCGGCCGTCACCGCCCACCTCTGGTCGAAGGCGACGGCGGTGACCCGATGCCGGAACAGCACCTGGGCGCCCGCCGAGCGCGCGAGCTGCAGGTACGCGCTCGTGGTCAGGTGCGGGTCGACCACCCCGTCGGCCGGCCCCCAGGTCGCCCCGGCCAGCCCGTGCGGTGCGAACGGCGTGACCCGTTGTGCCGCCGGCAGTTCGAGGACATCGACGGGGACACCGTGTTCACGCTGCAGTTCGACGGCGGCAAGCTGTGCTTCCCAGCCGGCCTCCGGGACCAGGAAGAGGTAGCCACTGGGCCGGTAGCCGACGTCGATGCCATGCGCCTCTGGGAACGACCGATACGCCTGGATGCTGCGCCACGACAGTTCGATGTTCAGCGGGTCGGCCCACTGCGCCCGGATGGACGCGAACGAGCGCCCGGTGCTGCCCTCGGCCGGCCCGCCGAAGGAGTCGACCACCACGACGCTCAGTCCGGCCCGGGCCAGGTGGAAGGCACTGCTCGCCCCGAGGGCTCCGGCCCCGACGACGATGACATCGGCGCTCATGGGCTCGCTCCCAACTCGATGCGGTGAGCCGACGCTAAGCGCGCAATAGGCGGCTTGGCTTCGGCGCTGGACCGAAAGAAGCCGGGTCGCCATTCGAATGCAGTCGAAACAGATCAGTCTCCGGCGGCGCGGAACGCGGCCAGACGAAGGGCCATGTGCAGGTCGTCGCGTCCCGGTCCCGCCTTGAGGTTCACGCCGGTGAGCGCCTCGATCCGCTCGATGCGGTAGTAGAGCGTAGTTCGATGGATGTGCAGCTCCTCGGCCGCCTGCGCGACGTCGCCGGCGTGATCCAGAAGCGCCCGGGCCGTGATCATCAGATCTGGCCGTACTTGGGAAGCGAGCAGCTCGGCGGCCGGATGAATGTCCCCGACAGCCAGCTCGTCCGGTGCATTGGCGACGAGATGCCAGGACCCGAGGGCGTCCCAGCTGGGGCGGTCGAGGATCGCGCCGGCGCGTAACACCTGTGCCGTGACCCGCGCCCGATGCACTGCCACGTGCAGCTGCCCGAGTCGCACCGGCCGGCCACTCGTCCCACTGGTCGCGCCGACGTGCACGCTCATCCCGTCGGAAAGCGGCCAGCCGCCGCGCCGCTCCGGGAGCTGCACCACCACGGTGACGCCGGGGTCGAGCTCTTCGAGTCGGATGAGCTCCCGTGCCGCACTCGGGTCGGGGCCCACCGCCAGGCGGGCGAGCAATGCTGCCCGCCGGTGCTCCCGCTTCGTGCCGGTGAGGCGTTCCTCGGCAAGGGTCGTGGCGGCGAGGGCTGCGCACGCAACAATCTCCGGCAGGTCGGCCTCACGCACGGTTTCGTCCGGATCGAGCAGCCACAGGTAGCCGAACAAATCCCTGCCCACGCGCAGCGGTACGCACCACCGGGGCAGCATCTCCGCTTCCGGAACGGCCGGCACACGCACGGGTCCCTCGGCTCGCGCCAACCCGAGGCGGACGACGACTGCGGCCGCGGCGGGAGCAGGCTCACGCTGCAGGATGGTGCGCAGCCGGGTGCCGTCGACTTCGCCTTGCGCGCTCCACCAGAGCGGGTGGTGGTGGACGTCCTCCACGAGAACGGCCCGGCCCAGCGACGCGCCGAGGCGGTCAACCGCCGCCTGAACCTCCGCCGACGCCGTCGTCATTCAGTCGTGTCCTTAACCCCTGCCGGTTCGACAATCTTAGGAACTCCGACTGGCAAGTTCCGCTGCCGTGCCGAAGCCGCCACCGATGCGGGCTGCCTAGGTTTGCGGTAACCCTCTTGGCCTCGGAGGTACGCGATGACTGCTCCCGCCGGCCGTACGGCCCTGTTCCCTATCGGCCCCACCGCAGCCCGCTCCTACGCCGCCGGGTCGCCCGAACGCGCGAGCACCGCGGCGGCACTGGCCGACATACGCACGGCCGACTACGACATCGCGAGCGTGATCGGCGGCGTCGAGGTGCGCACCGGACGGCAGATGCCGGTCGTTACCCCGCACGAGCACAAGAGCCAACTCGGCCAGGTGCACTGGGCCGGGCCGTCCGAGACCCACCAGGCCATCGACGCGGCACTCGCGGCATCGCGCTGGTGGGGACGCCTGCCGTGGGAAGAGCGTGCCGCACCGTTCCTGCGTGCCGCAGACCTGCTCGAGTACGGACCCTGGCGCGACCGGCTCAATGCCGCCACGATGCTCGAATTGTCGAAGACCACCTACCAGGCCGACATCGACGCTGCCTGCGAGACCATCGACTTCATCCGGGCCAACGTCAAGAACATGCGCGACATGTACGGCGTGCAGCCGGGTTCCCGGCCGGGCGAGTGGAACTCCGCGGAGTACCGCCCACTCGAGGGCTTCGTCTTCGCCGTCACCCCGTTCAACTTCACCTGCATGAACAACCTGGCCTTCGCGCCGGCCGTCCTCGGCAACACCGTCGTCTGGAAGCCGGCCGAGAGTGCGTCACTGGTCGCGCACCTGTCGATGCAACTGCTGCGCGAAGCCGGGCTACCTGACGGCGTGATCAACGTCGTGTACGGCGCCGGGCCGGAGATCGGGGCAGTGACTCTCGAGCACCGCGATCTCGCGGGCGTTCACTTCACCGGTTCCACCACAACGTTCCAGCACATCTGGCGCACCGTCGGCGCGAACGTCGCGTCTTACCGCAACTACCCCCGCCTCGTGGGCGAAACGGGTGGGAAGGACTTCATCCTCGCGCACCCCACCGCCGACATCGAGGCACTCGCCGTCGCCTGCATCCGAGGCGCGTACGAATACCAGGGGCAGAAGTGCTCGGCCGCCTCTCGTCTCTTCGCGCCGCGCACCCTGTGGCCGGCCTTGAAGGACCGCCTCATTGCGCTCACCGAGTCGGTCGTCGTCGGCGATCCGACCGAACCCGAGACCTACGTAGGCGCGGTCATCAACGCCAAGCAATACGCCAAGCACGCAGAGGCACTGGCGCGTGCCCGCGGCGAGGGCATCGTCGTCGTGGGCGGAAACACCGACGACGCTACGGGCTGGTTCGTCGACCCGACCGTCCTCGAAGTCGAGGACCCCATATCGCCGTTCCTGACCCAGGAACTGTTCGCCCCGGTACTCACGACGTACGTCTACGACGACGCGGACTGGGAGCAGACGCTCCGTCTGGTCGACGAGTCGACCCCATACAGCCTCACCGGTGCCGTCTTCGCGGAGGACGAGGCCGCCGTTCGCCAAGCCGATGAGGTGCTGCGCTACACAGCCGGCAACTTCTACGTCAACGACAAGCCGACCGGCTCGGTCGTCGGGCAGCAGCCCTTCGGCGGTGCCCGTGCCTCCGGCACCAACGACAAGGCCGGCACGGTCTGGAATCTGATCCGCTTCGCGAGCCCGCGCTCGACCAAACGCAACCATCTGCCGGTCCGCGACTACCGCTACCCGCACCTCGAGCCCTGACCCGACCCGGCATGACCGTCCTCGAGCTGCTCGATGCCCTGGTCCGGATCGACTCGGTCAACCCCGGACTCGACCCGGCCGGCACGGGCGAGGTGCGGATCGCGGCCTTCGTCGCGGAGTGGGGGCGAAGCGCCGGACTGCGGGTTGAGCAGTTCGAGAGCATGCCGGGGCGGCCCAGCGTCATCCTGCGCGGTGGCCGCGATGCGGGGGGTCGCCGCCTGTTGCTGTGCGGCCACCTCGACACCGTCAGCTTGGCCGGCTCCCGCGACGCCCTGGCGCCGCGCGTAGCGGGCGACCGGCTCTACGCGCGCGGCGCCTACGACATGAAAGGTGGGCTCGCCGCCGCCCTCACGGCGTGCCAGGCCGCATCCCTGGCGGGCATCGCCGGAGAGGTCATCGTCGCGGCCGTCGCCGACGAGGAGCACGCCAGCCTGGGCATCCGGGATGTGCTGGCCCGCCTCGACCCGGCGGCTATCGACGCCGCAGTCGTGACCGAGCCGACCGAACGGCAGGTCGGCACGGCGCACCGCGGATTCGTCTGGACGGAGGTGACCGTCACCGGCGTTGCCGCCCACGGCTCACGGCCGCACCTCGGCGCCGACGCAATCCTCGCCGCCAGCCACTACCTGGTCGCGTTCGACGAGCTCGACCAGGAGCTTCGCAATCGGCCGCACCCGTTCCTCGGCCCGGGCAATCTGCACGCGTCTCTGATAGCCGGTGGCACCGGCGAGTCGACCATTCCGGACCGTTGCGTGTTCACCGTCGAACGCCGGACGCTTCCCGGCGAGACCCTTGAGCGAGTCGAGGCCGACGTTGCCGACGTACTCGAACGCAGCCGACCCGGCGACCCGCGTGTCACCACCGCTGCGCGCACCCTCCTGCACCGCGCGCCGATGGAGACTGCCCGCGACGCGGAGATTGTCCAGGCGCTGCTCGCCGCTGCCGGGCCGGGCACAACGGTGGCTCCCATGTCGTACTGGGCCGACTCGGCCTTCCTGGCCGCGGCAGGTATCTCCACCGTGCTCTACGGACCAGAAGGCGACGGAGCTCATGCCGACGTGGAGTGGGTCAGCCGCAGCGGCACCAAGACGGTTGCCGCCGCGCTGACTCAGCTCGCTCAGGACTTCTGCGGCTGAGCCCCCGCTTAGGACGGATGAATATCTGCGATCCGTGGTCGGTATGCGGTGACAGACTCGGAATTCAGGGGCACGTCAGCCCGGTTCACCCCTACGGGCTGTCGTCGCCGCAGAAGGTTGAGTCGCATGAGCAGTGCCGGGTATGGCAGTACCGCAGCGAGTGCCGCACTCGCTCGTCGAGCGCTGTCTGCGCAGCGACAATGGTGGATCGATCACCTGAGTCCGGTGCGCGATCGAGTTCGGGCGGTCGGCGTGGTCCGGGCAGCGCCTGCCAGTCTCGGTTTGCTGCTCGCAAGTCTGGTTGCCACCGCGAGTGTGCGCCTGCCCAGCCCGGTACAGCATGCGGCGAACGGCATCTTTCTCTACCGTGGCCGCGACCTGCACACCGCCGCTGCAACGTATCGACTGCCGCTCAGCGCGTTGCTCGCGCAAAGTTGGCCGCAGTGGATGTGGACGGCCGTCGTGGCGGTCATACTCTTTGCGCCGCTCGAGGTCCGGGTCGGCCCGGCACGCCTGCTGCTCTGCGTGTTCGCCGGGCAGGTCCTGTCCACCGCGGTGGCCGACTTCCTGGTCAACACGGGTGGGCACACCGCAGAACTCGCCGCGCCCGACTACGGCACGTCCTGCCTGGTCGTGAGCGCTGCCGCCGGCTATGCGTGGTTCGTACGCTCCCGCCTGCTCACCGCCGTGCTCACCGCCGGCCTGTGCGTCGACGCCGTTCTCAGCGCGCCCCAGACAGTCACCGAACACTGGATCGCGGCCGGAGCCGGACTGGTGGTACTCGCTTATCGCGCGCCCACCAGCAGCCTGGCCACGCGACGGCGCGCATCGGCGTTCTCGCCAGCCGCATCGCTTCGGCATTACTCGCCCAGCCGTTTGGGGCCGCACGCAGCGTTCTGGTGGTGACGTCAGCCGAGCCAGTTGCGGGCAGCAGCGACCAGAGCGCCCACCCCGACCTCGATGGTCGGGTTGGGCACCGGGTAGTAGTGCGGCGAGTGATTGGACGGCAACCCGCCGACGAACTGCGCAAGCTGCTCCTGGGACGCGGCGCCGGCGAAGTGGGCCGGGTCGGCGCCGCCGAGCAGCCAGTACACGATCGGCGCGCCAGCGGCCTGGGCGAGCACCCCGACGTCCTCGCTGCCGGTCACCGGGCCCGGGTCGACCACCCGGCCGATCCCAACGACGGACTCGAGCGCCGGCCGGGTCCGGGCCGCGCCTTCGGCGTCGTTGATCACCGCGGGAGCGACGTCGAGCGGCTCGATGGTCGGCGGCTGCGGTGCTCCCGCGGTCTGCGCCTCGCCGCGCACGATCCGCTCGATCGCAGCCAAGATGCGGGCGCGGACCTCGAGGCTGTAGGTGCGCACGTTCACCAGCAACTCGGCACGGTCGGGGATGATGTTGGACTTGGTGCCGGCATTGCTGGCCCCGACGGTGAGTACCGCGGTGTCGCTGCCGGACACCTCCCGGGAGACGATCGTCTGCAACCGCAGCACTGTGGCGGCGGCGAGCACGACCGGGTCGACAGTCGTCTCCGGGCGCGACCCGTGACCGCCGCGGCCGTGCAGGGTGATTCGCAGCGAGTCGCTCGCCGCGAAAGCCGCACCCGGCCGCAGACCGAGCATGCCGGCTGGCAGTGGGGCAACGTGCTGGCCCAGCACAATGTCTGGGCGCGGCACCTTGTCATACAACCCGGCATCGACCATGCCCTGCGCGCCCGTGGCGAGTTCTTCGGCCGGCTGGAACGCCGCGATCAGCGTCCCGTGCCACTGCTCACCGGCCGCGGCCAACTCCGCCGCCGCGCCGAGCAGGCAGGTGACGTGCATGTCATGCCCGCACGCGTGCATCACCCCGTCGACCGCGCTCGCATACGGCAGACCAGTCGCCTCGCTAACCGGCAGCGCGTCCATGTCTGCGCGCAGCAGCACGGTCGGCCCGTCCCCGCGGCGCAGCATCCCGACCACGCCGGTCGTGCCCACGCCCTCGTGAACCTGATAGCCGTGTTGGCGCAGCCACTCTGCGGCAATCCCCGCAGTGCGATGCTCCTGGTCGGACAGTTCCGGGTGTCGGTGTAGGTCCTCGTACACGGACCGCAGCCGCGCCCCCACCGTCGCGTCCATGATCGAACTCTAGACCAGGTCAGCCCGGCGTCGCCGCTACCTCCGGCTGCGACATCCTCTCCGACGCCCGGAGCGCCTGCGTGATCACGTCGAGCCCCGCCCCCAGCTCGTCGAGCGGCTCGTAACCGAAGCCGAGGCGGAAGACACGTCGATCGTCGCCGAACCATTCGCCGGGTGCGACGGCGGTGCTGCGTTCGGACAGCTCGGCGTAGAAGCGTTCGACGCGGGCGGCCGGGAACGCATCGGGGTCGAGTTCCACGCAGCAGAAGGCGCCCGCATCGGGGCGAACCCAGCGCAGGTCGCCGTGCTGCGTGGCAAGCCAGTCCTCGACGACGGCCAGGGCATCCGCGAGTAACGTCCGCCGGGGCGCGAGGATGGACTCGGCGCGTTGCAGGACCCGTGCGGCGAGCACCTCATCGAGGGTGCCGCACGAAACCGCGGAGTTGAATCGCGCCAAACGAAGCTGCCCGTACAGATCGGTGTCACGAACCGTCATCCATCCAATGCGCAGCCCTGGGGCCCCGTGTGCCTTGGACAGCGAGCTGCAGGTGATCACCTTGGGAGAAAGCGCAGCCGAGGACGGCGGGACGGGCGCCTGCCCATGGGTGGCATCCCGGTAGATCTCGTCGACGAGCAGGTAGGCGTCGGGACAAACCTGCTCGATAGCCGCCAGGGTCTGCTCGATGTCCTCGCGACTCATGACAACGCCGGAAGGGCTGTGCGGCGAGGCGAGCATGACCAGCCGAGTGTTGGCGGACAGCGCGTCGCGCAGCACCGTCGGGTCCAGACGGTAGCCGTCAGCGAAGCGAAGTTGCACAGTTGCTATGCGCGCGTTGATCCCGCGCAGCGCGTCGAACATGGGCGGGAAAGACGGCCGGACCACAACGATCTCGCTGTCGGCGTCGCCGAGCAGCAGCCCGAGCAGGAACAGCGACGACGCCGCGCCGGTGGTGAGCAGCACTTCGTCGGGTGTGACGCCGGAGCGATCGGCAATCAACTGCCGTAGCTCAGGCGCGCCGGCGGAGCTTCCGTAGCCGAGTGGAACCTGCGACAGCGCGGTAATTTCGTCCGCGCTGAGCAGTTCGCCCAGAGTCAGCTCACGGCAGTAGCTCTCGCCGAGGTCGTATTGCGGCGACTCATCGACCAGCGCAGTGATCGGGCTCGGTGGAAACCGTCGCATGGCACCGATTCTTTCGGTCGACCTGTCGTGACGCCAGCGAAAATGGTCGTCATCGCGTCCGACTCACTCCCCTTGCAGGCTGAAGGCCTTTGCAGGAGTACCGAGCATCGCGGCGGTTCTGGCGCCACCTTTCTGTTGCATCGGTGCCGCCCGCAGCCGTTGCAGCTGCCAGAAGTTGACGATCAGGATGACGACGTTCAGGAACACCATGGCAAGCAGTCCGATGGCGATGTTGAAGACGAGCAGTACAGCGGCCGAGATGAGGTTCACGAGGCGGAAGGGGACCGGACGCTGCAGCGTCAGAGAGATGACGACCAGCGTCGAGCCGATCCATCCGAGGAGCTGGATCATGGCGCGCTCGCGGTCCCCTTGCTCAGCAGCTTGTCGAGCAGTTCGGCCTGGTCGAAGCTGAGACTCAGAGGTGGTCCGTCGAGCTCGAACGGCCGCGCGATCAGTTGCGCGAGCCGGGAGCCGACTGCGGTCAGGACTCTGCGGATCACGGCCGACCTCCTCGGCCCGTGGGTGAGTGGCGGTCCGATGCGCTGCGCCGGAACAACCTGCGCTGCCCGCCGCCCTGCCGGCGGTCGAGGATGCGTTGCCGCGGCGTGTACAGGTCGTCACTAACCGGGTCAGACGGTGCTTGACTCATGCAAAGACTGCTGATCAATGCTGCGTGGGAGTGCATCAACTGGTCCTCTTGGTTCGATGGTTGCCGTGCCGGTTCTGTGGAACCGGCCGAAATTGACACTAGAAGTGACCGGGCCGCGGCGAATCCGCTGCGACTACGGAGATCACGACGGGCACCCCTGGGCCCCAGGGCTTCGGATCAGTAGGACTACCGAGACCCGCGAGATCGCCGCGCCGTGATGTCGGCCCGGGCATCTCGGCGCCTGATCAGCTGCCCGAAACGTGCGTGACATCCCATGCGGATGCTGAGTGTTAACCGTGTTGATGCTGTGATTTTGCTTTGTGGCTACGGTCGCGCGTGGTCCGGGTTTGACGATGCGCCGGTCCGCGTTATCTCAATGAAGGGTTACGCATGCACACAGCCCATCGACGTTGCTGGACGTCACGGCCGACTACTCGCAGGGCCGCCAGCCGGTGCGCTTCCTCGCGCAGGGCCGCGACGCGTCGGCGACCATCGACTCGTCGTCCTCGGCGCTCGGCAACGACGGCGACAACGAGATCACCGGCATCCACGCCTCCGACGGAGATCCCACGCCGCGGGGCCTGCTCGGTACGCGGCCGCCGAGCCTGTTCCACGACGGATGGCGGCTGTTCTACACCAAGCAGCACGGTGACAACGTCACCTTCGAGATCATCCCGGCCCAGTAGCAACGAGTTGTCCGTGTGTCGTGGTGCTATGACGCCGCGACACACGGACAAGTGCTCGCTGCGGCCGGGCCGTTTCAGCCTTGCGGCATTCGGGTCCAGGTGAACGGACCGAACGAGGTCGCGGTGGTCGGATTGTGGGCTCCGGGCGCGGCGGTGAGCTTGAGCCACTCGAGCGGGAACGTGCTGCCGTGAACGACAATGCGGTGGAAGTTGGTGACGTGGTAGTACGGATGGCTCATCCAGGCGTCGTAGCTGCACACGCCGCCGTCGCCGGTGCACGGCGCGCCCTGGACGAGCGGGTTGTCCGACCGGTAGGTGTGCGAGTCGCCGGTGAACAGCAGCACCGGCTTGCCGAATGCGCCGGTGTGTCCGGCCAGGCTCGAGACGATCGGCTCGTAGTTCGTCAGGTGGGCCGGCGTCTTGCCGTCGAGGTCCCACATGTCGGCCTGCGTGATGACGACGACGCCGGCTGCGTCGTTCTCAGATGCGAGCCCGAACGCGGAGTCCAGCCAGCGGACATCGGCGGCGGTACGCTGCGCCGCCTCGTCCTGCTGCGCCGCGGTGATCGGTGCTCCGTACCACGGGTCTGCGTCGTTGTTCGATCCGCCGGGGACGTTGATGGACACGAACACGATCCCCCGCTGCTGCCAGAGCACGTTCTCGACGTACTGGGCATCCGTCGGGTGGGCGCGGTCGCGCACCTGGGCCTGAGAGAGCACCTTCAGCGTGCCGCTGCCGAAGGTGTGCCCGGGGCTGCTGAAGAAGATCGATCGGATCAGGGCCAGATTGTCGACCGGGTTGCCGCCCGCGTAATCGGCCGGCTGGCCGGTGCTCGGGTCGATTACGTAGTCGATCTGGCCGGTGCTCGGGTCGTAGCTGCCGCCGCCCTCTCCCGCCTTGTGGCAGTCGGCCCATTCGTTGTCGCCGGGCGTGTACACGAGCGGGTCGGCGTAGTGCGTCCAGAGCGCGGCGATCGACCGGTCGTATGCCTCGGTGCACCACTGCTTGCCGGAATGGATGTCGCCGACGTGAACCACCGCGCTCACATCGGGGTCGGCGTTGACCGAGTCGATGAACGCGGGAGTCGCGTCGAACTCGGCCTGATCGCCCTGGAACGTGCCGTACGGAGCGTCGCCGTAGACGGCAAGGGTGAACCCGCCGCGAGGGCCGTGGTCATCGGCAGTTGCCGACGTCGCCGGCAGCGCACAGAGGGCCAGCGCGGCGGCCGCCGCGATGCAAGACCGCTTCATCACATCGTCTCCTTAAGAGCTGATTAAGGGCGCGCACAGCCTCGCGGCCGTCCCTCGATACGGGGCAACGCCGCAATGAACAGCAGGTGAATAACTCCCGGCTCCCCGACGAGCCGCCGTGACGCCCGACTTACGTCGTCTGAGGCAAGTGGTTTAGACCAATTGAGGTGTGAGACGCCTCGTCACCGAACCGAGTTCAGCGCCGCCTGCAACGTGCTGTGCGCGGCAGCGCGCTCGGCCGCCTCCCTCGGAGGCAACCCGCCCACGAGGTGCAGGATCGCTGCGCGGGTGTTCCCGCCGCACGCGGTGAGCGCAGCGCGCGCCTCGTCCAGCGACGTCGACGCGATCTCTGCGACAATGCCGGCCGCGCGTTCCCGCAGCTTGGCGTTGGCCGGGACGACGTCGACCATCACGTCGCCGTGTACCCGCCCCAGCAGCGTCATCGCCGCAGTGGTCAGCGCGTTCAGCGCGATCTTCTGCGCCGATCCCGCGGACAGCCGCGTCGAGCCGCGCAGCACCTCCGGCCCGACTGCGACCTCGATCGCGATGTGAGCGAGCTGCGCCAGGGGCGAATCACGCGTGTTGACGACGGCGACCACGTCTACCTCGTCCTGGGCTGCGCACCGTGCGAGCTCGACCGTGTATGGCGTGGTGCCGCTGGCGGCTACTGCCACGAGCACGTCGCCGGGCACCGGCGCGAGCCGGGAGAAGTCGCGCTGTGCCAGGCCCGTGTCGTCCTCGTGGGAGTCCATGCCGTCGATGCCGCCCGCCATAATGGCGACGACGCGATCGTCGGCCAATCCGAACGTACCGGGCAGCTCGGCGGCCTCGGTGAACGCGACTCGGCCGGACGTACCGGCACCGGCGAACGCCAAGCGGCCCCCGTCGCGCAGGCGGTCAGCGATCAGCCGCGCTGCCGCGACGATTTGCCCGGTGGCAGCACGGATGGCCGGGATGACCCGCTCCTCGCTGTCCAGCAACAGCGCCACGATCTCCTCGGGCGGCAGCAGGTGGAGTTCGGGACGCTCTGTCACGCCAGAATCCCGGCAGTCAACGCGGTGCCAGTCACCCGGTCCGCCTCCGGTCTTCTAAAGTGGACTAGACGAATCGAATGGTCGAGGCTTTGGCGCCGAGCTGTCAATGGTGTAGACATTTTCTGCATGATGCGCTCACGAAGGGATGACCGTGACTGCAGCGAATGCGATCGAGCCGCGTGAGCCGAAGTACTACCTGGTCAAGCGGCACCTCCTCGAGCTGATCGAATCGCTCGAGCCGGGTGCGTTGGTACCTACAGAGCGTGAGCTCACGGCTACCCTCGTGACGTCCCGAACTACGGTGCGCCAAGCGCTCGGTGAGCTCGTCGGCGAGGGCCGGCTGGTCCGTCGCCAGGGTTCGGGCACGTACGTCGCGGAGCCCAAGATGACGTGGCCGCTGCAGATGACCAGCTTCACCGAGCAGGCCGCCGCGAACGGGTTCATTGCCGGAGCGCGGCTGCTCTCCTCCGAACGGATGCGCGCAACGGGCGAGGCGGCCACCAGGCTGCGGTTGCTGCCCGGTGCGTACATGTATCGCATCGAGCGACTGCGACTGGCCGACGACACGCCAATGGCCGTCGAGACGTCCCACCTGTCCGTGGCGCGCTTTCCCGGTCTCATCAAGGCACTGCGTAAGTCCTCGTCGCTTTATCGCGTGCTGGACGCGACGTACGGCGTGGTACCGCTGACGGCCGAGGAGACGATCGAGACCCGGGCCGCGCCGCCCCGGGAGGCGGCGCTGCTCGGCACTGACACCGGTGCGCCGATGCTGGTGCTCGGCCGCCACAGTTTCGAGGCAGACGGGACGCCGATCGAGTGGGTCCGCAGCTGGTACCGCGGCGATCGCTATACGTTCGTCGCCCGGCTGACCACCACTGGCTGAGCGGCAGCAGCAGGGGTGCGGGGTCGCAGCCCGTCCCAGGTGAGCACGATCAGGGCCACCCATACCAGGCCGAACCCGATCCACCGTGCCGATGACATGCTCTCGTGGTCGATGCCGACGCCTACCGCGAACTGAAGCACCGGTGCCAGGTACTGCAACAACCCGATCACTGAGAGCGGTAACCGCCGAGTGGCTGCCCCGAAGAACAGCAGCGGGATGGCCGTAATCGCGCCCGTCAAGACGAGCAGCGTGGTGGTGCCGGCGCCGTGGTGCGCGAACGCCAAATCGCCGCGTGCCTCGATGACCACAAGCGTGATCAGTGCCGGCACGGCCAGATATCCCGTCTCGATGGCCAGCGACTCGACGGCGCCGACGCTCGCACGCTTCTTGAAGTACCCGTACAGCCCGAACGACGTGGCCAGCACCAGGGCGATCCACGGCAGTCGGCCGTAGTCGACGGTCAGCACGACGATTGCGACGGAGCCGATCCCGACCGCTACCCACTGCATCCGGCGCAGCCGCTCGTGCAGCAGGAACACCCCGAGCAGGATCGTGAACAGCGGGTTGATGAAATATCCGAGGCTCGTCTCGATGACGTGCTTGGAGTTGACGCCCCAGATGTAGGTGCCCCAGTTGAAGGTGATCACTATCGCGGCACAGCCCAGCAGCGTGCGCTTCTCGCGATCCGCCAGAACGGCCCGCACCCCCGAAAAGCCGCGCCCCCACCACAGCAGCATCACGACGAAGGCGAGCGACCACAACATCCGGTGCGCGAGGATCTCGATCGCACTGGCCGGCTTCAGCAACGGCCAGTACAGCGGGAACAGGCCCCAGAGCAGGTAGGCCGCGACGCCATACGCGAGGCCCCGGCGCTCGTCGACGTCGGACCCCACGCAGCGATCATGCCGGGCGCGCCCGGCGGGGGCGCGGGCCACTTCCCGGGCAGTGGCCCGAATCAGCGGGTGAACAGCTTGAGCAGTACCAGCAGGTCGTTGTCCTGCAGCGGCTCGAGCAGCGCGTTGCTCAGATCCATGTAGGTGCGCATCGCGCTCAGATACCACTGCCCGTCCGTCGCGGTCACGTCGATGCCGATTTGCGGGATCCCGGTCGCGAACCGTGACAGCGCCGCTGCCTGCTCGCCGGTGAGCTTCTTCGTGTGCTGCGGGTCGGCGTTCCAAGCGTTGATGATCTCGTTGGCGCACACCTTCTGGTAGTTGCCGTCGGAGGTAATGTCCAGGCAATTGCCGGCGACCGCGACCGTCGTCTCGTGCCCAGGTGTCGTGACGGTAATGCTCTTCAGCGACACCCTGACGGCGCCGCTGACCGGATGGGTCGTCAACTGCAGGTCTTTGACCTTGGCCTGACTCGTGGCAGCCGGCGAGGCGTTGCGGAGAATCACCCCGCCGTAGTCGTGCAGCACACGCAACTCGTCCGGCGAGGTCAACTCGATCAGCCGCTGGTAGTCGCTGTTCTCGAGTGCGACGACCGCCTGCTTCACCGCTTCGACCGGACTGGGCGCGCCTTGCGCAGCGATGTAGTCCGACGGCCCCGGGTTGACGTCTCCGCTCTGGTGCACCATGTTGTCGGCGATCGTGTACATGAGGCTCGGGTACCACTTGCCGCCGACCTTTTCCGCGGCGATCCGCACCGGCCCGTGTTCGCGGTCCACCTTTGCGAGGTTGATCGTCTCGTTGGACGAGGCGCTGGCCGGGATTCCGTTGGGGAAGACCGCGTCGAGATACTGCTCGGTGAACGGCACCCGGCTCAGGTCGGCGTTGATGTCAATCGTCCCGCCGGCGAGCTTGACGACCTTGACGTGGTCATTGATCGTTTCGTCGCCGCTGCTGGCGAATTTGATGCCGGTGGCCGTGACCGCGACGCCGGATACCGCTGCCGGGTCGGCGGTCTCTTTCAGGACGCGCAGCCGCTTTGCCTGGTCGATCGCTTCACTGAGCGGGTCCAGCAACGCCGACCGCTCGCCGGGCGGGAGATGATCGAGGATGCCGAGCAGGTCGGACTTGTTGAGATCGCTGACGAGCGATGCCACGGCTTCGCGGGGGGTCGCCGCGCCGCCGTAGCCGGAGTGGGAATCCGATATCGCGATGTACGAGACGGTGCCGCCGGCGATAAGTGCCACGGCAGCGATCGCCGCGACGACCGGTCCGCG
>Ga0126373_10001540_pt1 | contig 16447 bp, 12 predicted proteins | sample PanSoiMetPlot_11_FD_92545 | JGI IMG/M metagenome (GOLD analysis project Ga0126373, IMG submission 92545) | Tropical forest soil microbial communities from Panama - MetaG Plot_11 | ecosystem: Environmental > Terrestrial > Soil > Tropical forest > Bulk soil | place: Panama | collected 2016-02-17 | reverse complement strand
TGGGAAAAACGCTGGAATCGTAAGTGAAACCCAGTTCCTTCAAGATTTCCAGAGCCCATAAGCTTTGGCGCGTGATGGACCAGCTGGGGGCACGGTACCCCCGGACCCTGGTACCGGCCGCCTGCTCAATTACCGCAATTGCCCTCTCCGTGTCGGCTCGGAATTGCTCGGGGGTTAGTTTATAGATGCATTGATGCCAATAACTATGGCAAGCCACTTCATGACCTTGTGCTTGTACTTCTTGCACCAAAGATGGACAACGTTCAGCCACCCAGCCGACAAAGAAGAAGGTAGCCTTCGCATCGTAGCGGGAGAAGATGTCAAGCACGCGGCGAGTGTTTCTTTCGACCCGCGAAGGCCAGCTATCCCAGGTGTTCACCGGTACGACATCGGCAAAGGCTTCAACCTGGAAATAGTCTTCAACGTCGACGCTTAATATGTGGTACCGATGCCCAGATGCCATCGCCTTATCTTCCCCAGTCACCTACGTCCTGAACGAGCACATTCGAGTCGCGCCGCAGCTTAGTTGCGAATAGCCGAATAGGCTCGTTGTATGAGGCTTCAATCACGTCCTTATTTCGCTGGGCGTGCCCAGACAGCTTTTCGGCCGGCAACGAAGTTTGTAAATGCCACGAACGCAGCAGCGTTGAGGAGGACAAATGTGAACGCCGCATTGGAGACTCGAGCCAAGGGATTGGATTTAGGCCGAAATGTTCCCCAGATGCTCAAGCCATAAAACGCCAACTGCAGCGCCAACGCCACCCTGTAAATCATGCCTGGAAGGAAGGCTGATGAAAGCAGTGCGGCAAACAACGCAAAGGGCACCGCTAACCTGAACAGTTTGTGGCTTACGAACTCAAACCGCAACGGGTTCGCCTTGGTCAACAGCCACGGTTGCAACTTCAACAATTCGTAAATTCCGCCCAAGGTCCGCACTTTGCGGCCGAACTCCCTCCCCGTACCCAAGTCCGGCAGATCCCAGACCCCGGCGCGCGGGTCTAGCACAACCCTTTTTCCCTGTCGCACCACTTGCATGGGAATGAAAACATCATCCAAAATTGTGCCTGGTGGGAGGGGTACCAGCATGCTGCGCCTGATCGCATAGAAGGCCCCGGTGGCACCCACTACTGATCCCGAGGCAGCTTCGAGCTCCCGGATCACCGCTTCGATTTTCCAATACAGTCCCAAGCCTCTGTCGGCCTCCGGGCAATCAGGGTCGCTCAGAATCAACTTTCCGCTAGCACAGCCAACTTCAGGGTCTGCGAAATTCTCCAACAGCAAGCGCACGGCGTCCGTTCTGAACTTCTGCCGGACGTCCATGAAAACCACAATCTCTCCACGCAGAGCCGTCATAGCCTCGTTGAGCCCCGCCGCTTTCCCCCGCGCTTCCGGGTTCAGGATGCCTCGTACGCGGCGATCGCCAGCGAGCTCCTTTAGAAGGTGGTTCGTGCCATCCGTCGAGCCGTCAGACACGACCAGAATTTCAACGCGGTCCGGGGGATAATCGAGCTCCAAGAGGGTCCGCATCTTACGTTCCAATAGCACCGCTTCGTCGCGAACCACGAGGACAATCGAGATCGGAGGTAGGTACGTGCCAGTTCGTACTGGCCGAGGGAGCAAGCGCGTGCGCAGCCAAAGCCACATCGCATAGCCGAGATAGGTGTAGCCGACGGTTGCAGCGGCGACCCAGAATACCAATCTCATTTCGCCTCCCGGCATCGCTGTGCCGTTCGCGACAACTCTCAATTGCAGGAACGTTTCCCGGCGCGTTCGACGACGCGAGCTACGCAGCCATTCTACGAGTCGACTTTCAGGACAGACCGATGCGTGGAGGCACGATTGTGGCGCCGTCCCTTGGGAATCTCAGACGGGGTCCCGTTCAGCACGACGCCCAGCATTTTCTCATCACTGAATTTTTGTTGCGCTTTGCTTACTACATCGAAAGGTGTCGCATTGGAACGAACAACCATCAACACCCCGTCACAGAAGTTGGAGATGAGCCACGAATCCGAAACCGACATCGCCGCAGGTGAATCAATAATGATCCAGTCGTATAGATGTGCGAGACGGTCGAGCAGAAGTTTCATACGGCCGTTGCAGAGCAATTCGGCCTGCCCGGACACCGGGCGTCCCGACGCGATGAAGAACAGATTCTCGATCTGACCTCTCTGGATGATTCCGAGTTCGCTGGCTTCACCCAGAAGGTATTCGGCGAGTCCGGGAGTTGAACTAGTGCCTAGGGCAGCATGCAGACTTGGGTTGCGGAAATCCGCGTCGATCAAGAGCGACCGAGATCCGGTTTGGCGCGCCATCGCTTGGGCGAGGTTTGCGGCAATGAATGAGCGCCCTTCTTTTGGAAGTGCGCTTGCTACCAATATCTTTCGCAGTGATTGTGTTTCCCGTAGCTGGTACAACTGAGATCGCAGAGTACGGAACTGTTCCGTCCCTTCCGCCGTCTCCGCCGAGCTGAAGAAAAGCATGGTCCCCGTGTTCGGCCGCCAGGTAGTCGGAATGCACTGCGCGAGCACGGCGTCCAGTGTGACAGGCGAGTCCCCCGCGGCGTCGGTTTGCGGCATTGGCCCGGCAGCGGGTATCACTACTGGTTGTTCCTCTTCTCCAATGCCGATTGGTGTGTATGCAGGGCGCCCTTCATCCGCTCTTTTTAGAACATCGTAAATTCGGCTCATGAATTCTGTTTCTCACGTTCTGACCACAGCCATCGGCTCACTGCCGTGATTGTCTCAAGCTTTTTAGAACGTTACTTTCGTCTCCAGATTGTATCGATCGTGAAAGTCGCAACCCCCTAGAGGCACTACTTTCTCGATCACAGCTCTTGGGCTATCGTTCTATAAGCCCGCACTTGCATTGTCTTCGCGAACCATCGTTGTCGTGGGTTGAGCGGCCCGCGCTACCGTTCCGAACCCACCCAGGGGATGTTGGTTAACATTGGCAGTTTCAATCCTGCTTGCACATCCTTCTCATCACGAATCGCCTTGTCACGAAATTCTGATAAGAGGGCGATGCCTACGGCAAACGTCAGACCAGCGGCGAGTCCGTAGAGGGCAAACTTCCGTCGGTCGGGGAAACTGGGGGGACCAGGGACACTCGCGTCATCGAGAAGCCGGAGTTGTTCTCCCTCTTGCCTGCGTTCGAGGTCGGTCTGGATCTCTGACTGGCTTCTGGAAACTACCAGGCTGTTATAAATCTGGTGAGCAGTATCATCGTCTCGCGTTAATTCCTTATATTCTTGTTCCACTTTTGGGCTTAGAGTAAGCCGACTTTGATACTCATCTATTTTCTCCTGCAGCTCTTTCTGTTCCTCTGTGGTCTGGGCGATGACGGCCTCGTTTTGATGGATCTGGTCCCGCAGTTGACGAATTTCCGGGGGTTCTTTGACGTCCGTCTCTGCCTTGCCATCTTTCTGAGCTGAGAGCGCTCGGAATTCCTTCTCTTTTGCCTCCAAAGCAACGATGTCCTGCTCGGTTTTTATGACTTCTGGATGGTCATCTGTGTACTGCGATCTCAGTGCAAGGAGTTGTGTCTGCAAAACTGCCAATCGCTGCTCGATGGCCTCAGACGTTCGAAAGATCTGAGAGGACTTCCAGGCAGAGAGCTGCTGTGCGAGAAGCGACTGCGCATAGGATTTGTCCTGCTGCATCCGGTTCAGCAGTTCAGTATCAGCGTCGAGCTGAGATTTCAGTTCCCCCAAAATCCTCAAGTTGTTGTCCACATCGGTTGGCAATTGGCCCAGGTACTGGGATTTGAACGCTGCGACCTTTTTCTCCTTCTCGTCAAGATCGTTCTTGGCATCTGCGAGTTGTTGAGTCAGAAAATCAGAGGTACTCATTGCCTGTTGCTCGCGGCTCTTGAGATTCTCTAAGAGCAACATGGACGTTATTCCGCGACAGATCTGTTGCGCGTCCTGGCGACTATCGGCAGTTACACTTATTGAAAATGCAGAAGGTTCCGTCGGCGGGGCTTTCGGCGGACCGGTCGATCCTTCTCCAGGCGGGGGGGTGCCCAGAGGCTGCGCCTCGGCAATGATTACATTGTTCTGAATGTCGGCGATAATCGCCTCCGCGTTCTTACCGTCCTTTGCTAAGCTCAGGTGGCTGACCAGCCTCTGCAATTGGTTGTGGCTGAGCACAGTCTGCTGCAAGGTCATCATGCGTTCGCGAAGGGACGGAGCGGTGATGGACCTGACCTGGATCCAGGGGGCATTGGGCATAAGGTTTACGGTTTGCGGTTCTACCCCCACTAATGATGCTGACGTGAACTTCTGCGGAATGCCAAAGGAAATCAGAAAGCCCGCTATTAGTGCCAGCACTGGAGAAATGAGGAGCACCACCACATGCCGACGAACCATCCTCAAGTAATCATCGAAGTCCAACGTACGATTCGCGATCATGTCTGTTCCAGTTCCCCTGAAGCTGGTGGCGCTACAAATTGATCTATTAGGGCCTCAAACCGATGAAATCTCAGTCAACCTCGCTGCAAGCGTGCGCGTGCGAAAATCGCACTGACGGCTTAAGAAAGAATTCTCACGGCACCACGACCATGTCGCCGGGTTCAAGGAGGATGTTCTGGGACGACAGTTCGCCTTTGATGACTCGTTTATAGTTGAAAGGAATTCTCTTTTGCTCGCCGTGCTCACTCCTTAGAACGTAGATCCCTTTTGTATTGGCAAACTGACCGAGTCCAGCGGTCGCGAGTGCTTGCAGTACATTCATATCCTGCAGTAAGGATATCGGGCCGCTATGCAATACCTCCCCAAGCACGTAAATGCGGTGAGAATTCGTCTGGGTTACCAGAACCGCGACATTAGGAGCACCCACGTATTTCTTGAATTTTTGGTTGAGTAAGGCAGCCAATTGTGTTGGTGTCAGCCCGGCTGCCTGCACGTCATTCAGCAAGGGTAAAGAAATCATGCCGTCCGAACGAACGGGCAAGGTGGTAGTTAAATCCGGCTCCCTCCACACCGCGATGTGCAACATGTCCCCGACGCCGATCACGTAGCTTGGCGAAGGCGACACAGTTGACATCGTCACCGATAGCTTTTCGTTGCTCGGTGACGGAGCAATTTCGCTCACCTCGTCGGCACAGTTTTGCTTTGGGTGACCGGTCTGCGCAAAACTCACACCCAGCAACAGTATCGCCGTGAGCGTCAGTCCTGCCACAACACGTATCCGGGATGTAGATATCCAAGACACTCGTGACGATTGGCCCCTCAAAATGAATGCGCGGCTCAGGGATTTCCTCCTGGGATCGCGTGCCCCGGCAGTACTTCGCAGCACATTGTAGTGCAGCCCCACATCCTGAGTGTTAAAGGAGTGCTAATTTCGTCTGACCGGCGAGTCTTGGAATTCGGGCCGGAACGAGACTCTGTTCGCTTCTCCCCTACGCTAACGCTCTCAGTATCTTTGATATGCGAGCTGATCGGTGATCCGAAGTAGCTTCTGACAAGGTGACGATAGCCAGATTATCCGGCAGACTGAGTCAGCCTAAGCCTGGGAATAAGGCTTCCATTCGGGCGGATCAAACAATTTCCTGCGCAGATTCAAGTTGCCTGTCATAGTGGATTTGCGTATGCTAGCGTCGGAATCGCCGGAAATTTGCATGGGTTTCCCTGCTCAGCTGCCAGCGAAACAAGCATGGTGGAAAGCTGGGGTGTTGCTGGTTCTCATCGCGTGGCTCTACGTGCCGATTCTGTTGCGCCTCGCACAACAATGTTGGGCCGATCCGAACTGGTCCCACGGGTTGATCGTTCCGATCTTTTCTGCATTTGTACTTTGGCGTCAGCGGAATTATCTGGCTAGCCTGTCGGCCCATCCTTCAGCGTGGGGAGTGCCCCTACTTTGCGTAGCGATGGCGGTACTTGTGTTAGGAGTTTTAGGAGCCGAGCTTTTTCTGTCGCGCATCTCTCTGCTTTTAGTCCTGGCAGGCCTGATCGTTCTTTTCTTCGGTTGGCAATGTTTCCGGTCGGTACTGTTTCCCTGGGCATTTCTTATTCTGATGATTCCAATTCCGTCCATCGTGCTCAACCATATTACGTTTCCGCTCCAGATTCTGGCGTCCAAGCTTGCTGCAGCGCTATTGGCAATAGTGGGCGTTCCAGTTTTACGAGAGGGCAACGTAATTCATCTCCCTTCCATCTCCCTGGAGGTGGCAGAGGCCTGTAGTGGGATCCGGTCGCTTCTCTCGTTGTTGACCCTAGCGGTGATTTACGGATTCTTGGTTGAAGGCCGCAAGTCCATTCGAGTGCTCCTGGGATTGGCCGCAATTCCAATTGCCGTGCTGGCCAACGGCTTGCGAATTGTAGGCACCGGTGTCTTGGCACAGTACTGGGACCCAAGCAAAGCACAAGGATTTTTCCATAGTTTCTCCGGCTGGCTCATATTTCTATTGTCGCTTGCATCCTTCGTATCATTGCACCGGCTCTGGCGCCTTTTCGTGCGCTGGCACGAGGCACGCGCGGATGCATTTTGATTTCCGATTCGCGTTCGCCGCTATCCTACTGTTTAGTACGGGAGGCTTTCTTGAGAGCCGCAAGGGTTTTGAAGTGCTCCCCCACCGGCAACCACTTGCTTCGCTGCCCCAAGATTTAGGGGTTTGGCACGGAGTCGATGTTCCCATTTCTGGAGATGTGCTGAGGGTCCTCGGCCAAGGGGATTTCTTATCCCGCATGTATGGAGATGCCTCGTCGGATCAGTCTTTCGTGAACCTGTTCATCGCATATTTCCCCAGCCAACGGACTGGTGACACGATTCACTCTCCGGCGAATTGCCTTCCCGGTTCGGGGTGGTTTCCATTGCAGTCTGGCCGCATTGAGCTTACTTCGCCGGGGCATGCTCCCTTCCCGGCGAATCGTTATCTTGTTGCGAAGGGAAACGATCGAGATCTCGTTCTTTATTGGTATTGGTCCCATGATCGTGCTGTCGCAAGTGAATACTGGGCCAAGTTTTATCTTGTCGGAGATTCCCTGCGGTTGAACCGCAGTGACGGAGCGATGATCAGGGTCATTACACCTCTTGGCCGTGAAAGTGTCGATACTGCCCAGCGAAGACTGGTTTCCTTTATCAATGAACTCGTTCCGCGCATTAACTCCTATGCTCCTCCTTAAGAAGAGTACTTTTCGAGGTTGCGTGTTTCACCCGAAAGCCGTTCGAAGAGGATCGCTGTGACATCTAAGCTAAAGCTCGTCCGATGGCTGCTCCTGGTCTTGAGCTCTGCGTTCTTGGCTAGTTGTTCCCGCGATCCCAATGTGCGAAAGCTCAAATACTTGGAAAGCGGTGAGCGGTATTTTACAAAGGCACAGTATTCGGCCGCAGCAATTCAGTTTTCTAATGCAATTCAGGTTGATCCGCAATTTGCAGAAGCACATTATCAGTTGGCACGAACTTATCTTCGGCAGCAAGATCTAGCCAATGCGTACAATGAACTCGAGCGAATCCTCGAACTGCAGCCGGATAATTATTCGGTTCGGATGGATCTGGCAAACCTGCTCATTGCCGCAGGCGACCTGGAAGCGGCCGAGGAACATCTCGACCGGCTCCTCTCTCAAAGAACGGAAGATCCGCAAGTTCACGTGGCAATTGCCAGCTTGCACGCAGCGCAAAAGGATTTTCCTCGTGCTATCCAGGAGCTTCAGAGAGCGATTGAGCTCGATCCCAATCAAGCGCGCCCGTACCTTGATTTGGCGTTGCTTCAGGCCAAAGCCGAAAATCAGGGTGTTGCCGCCGAAGCTAATTTCAAGAAAGCTATCGAGCTTGATCCCAAGGGGATCATTGCCCAGTTGGCGCTCGGAGACTACTACCAGTCTCACCATCGTTTCAGCCAGGCAGAACGCCAGTTTCGCAACGCCATCGAGACCGATGGCCACAACCCCGAACCCCGCATCGCTCTTGCTCGACTGTTCATGGCGGAAGGAAGGAAAGGCACCGCCGAGGAGTTTTTGAAAAGCAGTAAAAAGGACCTTAGCGATACTTCTGCCGGTTACTGCTTGCTCGGTGACTTTTATATCGCCATTGGAGATTTTCAAAAAGCGACTACAGAATTCGGCGCCTTAAACCAGGAGCACCCGAATGATGCTCAGGTAACAAACAAGTATGTTCAAATCCTGATACTAGGGAATCGCCTGGATGAAGCACGCAAATTGAATGACGTCCTTCTCAAGCAAAGGCCAAGCGATGCGGCGGCTTTAATCGATCGGGCACAACTCGAGATGGCGAATGGACATGCTAGCGAGGCGCTCCAAACCCTCCAAGTGGCTATTAGGATCGAGCCACATGACGGTCTTGCCTATTATCATTTGGGAGTTGCTTTCGACCGCTTGGGGGATCTAGCGAAAGCGGAGAACGCCTGGCGGGACGCCGTCCGTTATAAGCCCGAACTGGCCAAAGCGCATCTTGCTCTTGCATTGGCAGCGTTGCGCGAAGGGAAGATGGCGGAGGTCGATAGGTATTCCAGTGAAGTAATTAATCTTCAACCCAATTCTGCCGACGGCTACTCCTTGCGCGCGCTTGGTCGTACCCGGCGTGGGCAGATTCTCCAAGCGGAAGAGGATGCACGCAAGGCAGTCGAACTCGCGCCGTCAAATTCGGTTGGCTACCTACAAATGGGAAATGTAACGTTCGCCCGGAAAAATTACCGCGAGGCAGAGCATTTTTACCGGCAAGCGTTGGATCGTGATCCCGGTTCTCTAGAAGCCCTCGCGGGGCTGATGAATACGCACCTGGCACGGAAACAGGTCGGCAATGCATTGGCGGCGGCGCGAGCTCAGATTGCGAAAGTACCCGATAGCAGCGGCTTTTATAACCTCCTCGGGACTGCCCTGATTGATCATAGCCGGAACCAGCAAGATCTCGAGAGCGCGGAGGCAAGTTTACAGAAAGCGATCCAGCTCGATAGCCATAACAGCGAGGCGTGGCTTAAGTTCAGCAGGCTCCAGGCCGCCCAGGGTCACAGCGATGCGGCAATCTCCACCAGCCAACACGCCCTGGAGATCAACCCACGCGAAGCTGAACTGTACGTTTGGATGGGACAGCTGTACGAAACGAAGCAGGAATGGGACAAAGCCAAGGAAGCTTACCGAGAAGCCCTAGAAATCAATCCACAGCATCCGTTAGCTTCCAACAATCTAGCTTATTTGATACTACAGACAGCTGGCGACCCTGATCTCGCGATGCCCTTGGCAAAGTCGGCGCGGCGCGGCATGCCTGATTCGCCTCAGGCGGCCGACACCATGGGATGGGTTTTCTATCAAAAAGGCGCCTACCAGTTGGCTATCGATCAGTTTCGGGAGGCTCTCAAACTGGTTCGGCGCGGAAAACTTGCGGACGACCCTACGCTACACTTCCACTTGGGCCTGGCCTATGAAAAGATCGGCCAACCTGCCTTAGCTCGCCAAGAATTGCACAGAGTACTTGAGATCAATCCAAATTACTCTGCTGTGGACGACGTAAGAAAGCTTCTTCAGCAATTGTCTGGCCTAGCAACTTCATCTGGGGGCGGTAAGTCCGAACCGAAAACATGAGAAACGGCGGAGAAGCGTAGAACCTGGGATTGTCGCGCCCTTCAGATAAGTGGTTTTTCTGCCTAATGTGAGCAGTTTAAACTCTCGGGCGATCTGGTCTGAACTGAAACCCTGGATGCTTCGCAGAACGCCGACCAGCCTCGTCGACTACCGTCGTTCGACGGCTGTTTTCCACAGATTACGTCGAAATATTCGGGCACTTTTCATCGAGCATTAACTTTCTTGTGACCTAGGCGTAATCGGCCCAAATTATATTGCCGACCACAAGGTATTTGAAGACGTTCTCGTGTGTAGTTCGGAGATCTGGCTTAGGGTTTGTCCTCTGACCAGTTCTGCGCTATCGCGGGGCAAGCTATGCTTCGGACCAGCCCTCTCTGGCTGGTGGTCTGCCGCTAAAGTTCGGTTGCGAGGTTGGGGCCGCACCTCCAGGTGATGTACGCAGTGAACTTGAGCCACAGGGCACTTGACATGGCTGATCGGATTGTTGTTGTGGACGGCGAGCGCGAATCCTGCCAAAGGGTGCGTCGCTGTTTGGAACAGGCTGGCTACGATGTCCTCACCTTCTCAGCCAGGTTTGGAATCGAAGAATTGCTTGTCGCCCAACCTTCCTTGATTCTGATCTCTGCAGTCTTGCCGAATGGCAGCGGCTTAGCGGTGTGTAAACAGATCCGAAGGCACGGACGATTGGGGAGCACCCCAATACTTATTTTGACGGCAGGCACAGGCGAAGACCAGAGTTGTGCTGCGCTGGAGGCAGGCGCGGACAGTTGCCTTGCCAAGCCATTTAGTTCCCGTGAGTTGTTGGCTTGGGTAAAGTCGGCATTACGCCGCTGTGTGCGTTCATTTCCCGTCGAAGCTTCCGATATCTTGATTGATCACAGCGCCATGAAGCTATCAGTCCGGGGCACCGAGGTCGTTACCACGACGCTGGAGTTTCGCCTCATTGATTACTTTGCCCGGCATCGGGGACGTGCCCTGACTCGCGATGTGCTGCTTGATGCCGTGTGGGGAGAGACTCAGTTCGTCACTCCGAGGAGCGTCGACGCTTGCATTCGGCGACTTCGAGAAAAGATCGAACCGGACGTAAACACTCCGAGTTACCTTAAAACCGTTCGTGGGATCGGCTACCGTTTCGATGCTGTCGTTGTCTGGCCGAACCCGCAAAAAGACTGCAATTGCCCCGCATGTGCTCCGTCACACGCGAGAGTCGCTGAGACAAAATCGCTTGCTCGATTTGCAGGGCAGGGCTAACCCGTATAGTGCTGCGTCAAACCGAACTACTTAGGTGAAATCCGGCTTTGTGCAAATAGTGTTTTGATGCCAATCATGAAGAGGTGTGCTGGCTTTGCTCGTCGCGTTTGTACTTGGTCCCAAGGGCCTGCCCTAGTTCTCATAAAAATGGATAATCGGTTCACGATATTGCTGCCTTCCGCGGCGTTTGGTCTCGCGCAATTTGGGGTTGCGAGTACTTCACTAGAGCGTGCCTGGTTCCGTTATAATTCGGAAGCGGCCGCTGCATTGCTTTGGCGAAGACAATGAACTGTCTCACGCACTGCGCTCAAACTGTAGGTTAGGGTTCCTCATTACAGCTTCAAAAGTGTCTACTATGAAGAGATTTGCCCTTCGAGTTCTTCAGAGCTGCGGTATGTTCGCTCTAGCTCGAAACATGTCTGCCAACATGGCACGGATTTTGCTATACCACAATTTCTCTACTTTCGGGGAAAGCAATTCAGAAGAGGTTAACGTGAAAGCGGCTCGGATTCAGCTCGAGTATTTGCGCCGCCATTTTCATATTATCCCGTTGAGTCGCTTAGTGGAGCAATTGAGGTCCGGTGAACCTGTACAACGCCACACTGTCGTTCTTACCATTGACGATGGGCGTCGCAACTGCTACGAGCTTTTCTTTCCCCTGTTGAAGGAGTTCGGCATGCCGGCGACGTTCTTCGTTGTCAGTTCGTTTGTACGCAATGAAGACTGGGTGTGGACGGACAAAGTGTTATGGCTGAGTGAGCATCCGCTTCGAGTTCGCGAACTAGCTCCTGACAGAATCGAGCGCACCTTCGAAGCGCTTAACAAGATGCGTCCAGAACCCCGTGCTGCGCGTATCGAGAATATCGCTTCGAGGATGGAAGTCTCCATCCCTAAATCTCCTCCACGGAAATACGCACCGTGTTCCTGGGATGAACTGCGCGAGATGGCTGATTCTGGATTTGTGGAGGTCGGCTCTCACAGTGTGACGCATTCTACTCTCGCCTCTCTTACGGATGGAGAATCCTGGCAGGAGTTGACGGTCTCCCGCGCCCAGATTGAAGAGGGCTTAGGCAGGGAGGTCAAGTCCTTCTGTTTTCCTAACGGGAAACACTCTGATTACAGGTCGGATCACTTGCGACAAGCGAGAGAGGCAGGATATACCGCTGCGCTCGTAGCGCGGTATGGACTGGTTGACAACAAAACAAATCCCTACGAATTGCCGCGCATCGGTGTAAGCGGCAAGTCTGACGATCTGTCCTTTTCGAAGTATCTTGATGGGGCAGAATTCTATCAGGGAAGGCTGACTGGTTCACTCGCGGGGCGATGAACGAATCATTCTCTTATTACCAGAAGGGAATGAGACTGCAGGGCCCAAGTAGCCTCTCCAGCTGAGGTTTCGAGTTTTCAAGCGGGGCGGAAAAAGGATGCGATATGCCGGATCTCGATACCCAGCTGCATCTCGAAATGTTACGGAGCTATAAAGAGCAAAACAGTTTTGTACGTCGAGTGCGGCGGGCTGTCCGCGAGGTCGTATCTCCCCAAAAAATGTACGGCCTGCAGTGGGGCGACCCGGAGATTTCGGGACCGCAGGGTTTCATGCGAAATCGATATGTTCTTCCCTATGTCAAGGCTGATCACGTTGCCTTAGAGATTGGGCCAGGCGGCGGACGTTGGACCAGATACCTCCTCGGCTTTGGACGTCTCTACGTCATCGATTATCACGCTGAACTGTTGCGAGAGCTTCGCGAACGTTTTAATAAGCCCAACATGCACTTCATTGTCAACAATGGCGCCGATTTCCCGGGTGTGCCAGAAGGTTCTGTCGATTATGTAATAAGCGTCGCCTGTTTTGTACACCTCGAGCCGAACATCATTGCGACCTATCTGAAAAATATCCTCAAAATCCTCAAACCGGGTGGAAACGCGTTTATCACCTATTCCGACAAGACAAAGATTGGCGGCCAACTCAACGACTCATTCTCAGAGAACTCGCCAGCAAGGATGAGAGAGATGGTGACTCAGGCCGGATTTAGAATCCTAGAGGAGGATTCAACGATATTGTGGAACAGCGGCATAGTGTTGTTTACCCGCTGAGAATGCCAGGCACCGGCGCGGGAGCACGCGAGGTGAAACAGTCTGGCTGGCCTGGCTAATTAGACATGAGAAATCAACGGCTAAACCCCGAATTCCGAAACTAGACGGCGTGCGGGCGATTGTCAGCTGGATCTTCTCTTCCAAATTATGGTTGCCGCTCGCGATATTCCAGGATCATTGAGGTTCCTCCCCGACCACTTCTTACAATCTTTCACAATGGCAGGCTTGGGGTCGATTTTCCTTTTTTGCGATAGCGTGTCCTTTGGCGTGACCGCACGGTCCTGGAAACACTTTGAGCAGCCGACCTTGGACTTGAAGAGCAGGTTCACCATCCAAGCTGGCCTGTCCTGGTCTTTTCAGGAGACCGTGATAGAAAGAACGTAGCGCACGCTATAAACGGGCACACAGCAAACTGAGGCACTTCGAAGATGGAAAACGACGGGAAGCAGACTGAGGAATTGGTTCCGAGTTTTCTCGATCCCGGAATTGCCTTGTGGGACCGTGTCAGGAGAAACATCAAGGCGGCTTGCCGAGAATTACTGACGGACTCGATCATTCACGAAATACAGAGGTTTAGAGCCTACACTGGGGCTGAACGGCAGCTTTACCTCAAAATAAGAGCGTTGAACCGCCTTGCTCTAGCGAATCAAAAACCGTCTTTCGCGACGAAGAAAGCTCGTTCCCTTCTGTTTGTGTGCTTCGGGAATATCATGCGCAGTCCGATGTGTGAGGCTCTCACGAGTCGCGCTCTGGCTGAGGTCGCAAATTCTCAAATCATGGTTGCGTCAGCCGGACTCAACGCAGTCCCAGGCAGGAGCGCGCATCCCTGGGCGATCGCCGCCGCTCGCGATTTCGGCATTGATCTCGAAAATCATCGCGCCAAATTGTTGACAATTGACGCCGTCAATCAAGCGGACCTCATCTTTGGGATGGACTATGACAATCAAGTCCAGATCTTATCGAGATACCCGCAAGCAAAGAACAAGGTCTTCATGCTGGGCGCTTACGCCGGAGAGGATCATCGTTCGGTTGAGATTGTTGATCCTTATCACGGGAGCCTGGCGGGAACTCGGGACTGTTACACGATTCTCGGCGCTTGCGTTCAGAACCTGGTGCGTAGTCTTGCTGACGAGTGACCGTCGGTAGGCGGCATCCCGGGAACCAGATTCACTACCTGCCGTGTCTGTTTGTTCGGACACGTTTGCACAATTCACTCCAAACGCCTAGGGCGCGTACGAAAATCGATTCCCATGGAAAAGAGGTGCTCGCGCATCTGGTTGCAGGAGATGGAAGCAGTACAAAGGGCTGTACCAAAGCTTTGGCTGTTGAACTGATATCCGGCGAAGGCACTAACGTGCTGCCCTAAGTTTCGATCGATCGCCGCTCCCGCAAATACGTATCGATAGCCTTGAGCGGTGTATCCAAGTGAAATCTGTCCGATTGGTGACAGGTCCGCGTATCCTGCGTCCAAACTGACTGACCAAGTGTGTGCAGTATGCACCACAGAAAATTGGCAGCTATCGGTATTTGCTCCAGCGAAAAGCCCCGAACCGCCCGTGACCTGCCGGTCACAGCCAGCCGCCAGTCTGTTTTTATGTAAAAGGTAAGCGAGCGATATATTCCCGCCCCCATTGATTTGATTCACGGACCCATTGGACGGATTGTTGAGTTCCACGAATTGTGGGCCAACGCCAATCCCGAAGCTCATCCTGGAAGAGATCTGATGCCCATACACCAGCTGAAGAGAGTTCGTGTAAATGTCACCGGCGCCAGCTTGGGGAAAAATGAGCTTTTGAAAGCGATAGGAAAATCCAATGTGGTCTCGACGACCGAGCTTATGCCCATAATTTACGAGCGTACCTGCTAGGCGGGTGTTGATCAAACCCGGAGTGCCTGAGTAGTCGGTAAAACCATAGCCACCAATCACAGCAAAAGTCGATCTTGGAGACAACATTTCTCTGTACTCAGCCAACGAGACATTGTTGATGTGCGACCCTTCGAATCCACCGAAATCGCTAGCTGCAAAGAAATTGGACAAGTTGGAAGGAACTGGTTGGTTCGCGTTGACACCTTCAATAGCCAGGTTGTATAAGCCGGCTCCGCCAAACCACGCTGATCCAAAATCTCCTCCGGGAAGGTTGCTGAATCTATCGTACAAGGTCAGGGTTCGTCTTCGCCACAGCATGTGATGCTCTGCAGTTAGTTGATGAACCTGGATGCTTGAGGAGCCCAAGAAACTGGCGTTATTGGAAATCTCAGCGCCTCCCAAATAATCGATGGCAGTTTGGGCGTGGCGCCGAACCGACAGGAAACTGAGATTGCCGAAAGCAACGGTAATGGAAGAAAGCTGCGATGAATCGCTCGCCGCATTTTCACCGATATGAACGCCCCCCACCAAAAAACTACGCTGCTCCAACACCGGAGTCGGACCCTGGTCCAATCCAATCAAAAGTTCTGGTCGCGGCGCAATGGCGGGAGCAAATGGCGGCGCGCTATCGGGACTGGCAGGTGTCTGCTCAGAGTCTTCCTGCGCCCAGCCCATTGCTGACCAGAGCATGAGCGATATCAGCATCGGTGCGTATTTTCGCAATCTAATTCCTCGCCCACGCTTGTTCCGAAAAGGAGTTCGCCGTTACAAATAAGTTGCCGGCCGCCCTTTTGCGAGAAAGCTGTAGCCGTCGCGGCAGAGCTGGCAACCACTCTAACGTAGAATGCACGTTTTATCCGAACCCAACATTACGGGACTGTTAATTCCCGAGCGACCCGCCTGTGCCTTCCCACAGCAATCTATAATGTGCAGCGGCAGTCGGTGTGTTCCGCCGAGTGCGTCAGGCCTGCGAGGCGAGCACCCAGTCGCCTCAGGAAATTTCACGAGATGCTTTTCGATTCTCCCGCCTACCTGTTATTCCTGATCTGCGTGGTCGTTGTTTATTGGCGCCTAAGCTGGAGGCGGCAAAATGGCCTTCTGTTATGCGCCAGCTACTTCTTCTATGCATGGTGGGATTGGCGGTTTTTGTTGCTCATGATGTTCTCCACAGTAATGGATTACTTCATTGCGAAACTGATCGCGAGGACATTACCAGGGCCACATCGCCGCTTGCTTTTGATCGTTTCTCTCGGCCTGAACTTCGGATTGCTGGGTTTTTTTAAGTACTCCAATTTCTTCCTGAGCTCCTTCGTAGACGCTGCTGCGAGGCTGGGATTTCATAACCTTCCGATTTCCTTCCTTCAGATCATCCTTCCACCAGGGATCTCCTTTTACACATTCCAGGAGGTTGCGTATGTGGTTGACGTTTACCATGGTGAACTCGCACCGGCCGAGTCGTTTCTGGATTACGGTTTGTTTATTAGCCTTTTTCCCCATCTGATCGCCGGCCCAATTCAGCGGCCATCACATCTCCTGCCGCAAGTCCAGCGACCGCGTCAGTTTAACGACCGTGCCTTTCTGGACGGTTGTTTGCTGATTGTCTCGGGTTTGTTCCGCAAGACGGTCATTGCCGATGGCTGTGCCAACCTGGCCAATGCAGCGTTTAACGGACAGCTGGGCTGGAATTGTTTTTCCGTTCTGAT
>Ga0126373_10001539_pt1 | contig 16468 bp, 16 predicted proteins | sample PanSoiMetPlot_11_FD_92545 | JGI IMG/M metagenome (GOLD analysis project Ga0126373, IMG submission 92545) | Tropical forest soil microbial communities from Panama - MetaG Plot_11 | ecosystem: Environmental > Terrestrial > Soil > Tropical forest > Bulk soil | place: Panama | collected 2016-02-17 | reverse complement strand
TTCGACGATCAGCGCGTCTACGCCACCCGCTAGCAGTCCGGCGGCGTTGGCCTGGTAGGAGTCACGCAGGGCGGTGAACGACACGTGACCGAGAGTCGGCAGCTTGGTACCTGGGCCGATAGAGCCGAGCACCCACCGGGGACGGCCGTCGGCCATGGCCTCGTCGGCGGCTGCCCGGGCGAGAACCGCCCCGGCGTGGGAAAGTTCATAGATGCGGTCAGAGATCCCGTACTCGCCCAGGTTGCCGAGATTGGCACCGAACGTGTTGGTCGAGATGCAGTCGCTGCCTGCCGCGAGGTACCCTTCGTGCACGCCGCGTACGACGTCCGGTCTGGTCAGGTTGAGTATCTCGTTGCAGCCTTCGTGACCCGCGAAGTCGTCAAGCGTGGCGGCGCTGCTCTGGAGCATCGAGCCCATCGCGCCGTCGGCGACAACGACGCGCTCGGCCAGGGCGGCGCGCAGGGACTGGCGTGGAGGCTGAACGACGTCGCGCGACATGATGGCCCTATCCTATGGCCATCACATGGCACGTAGGCTGGAGGCCGTCAGCAAGGCGGCGTCGGCGACGGCCCGGACGCCCGGAATGCGTCGTGGAGGTGGCTTCAGATCGAGTTCGACGGCATCTCAGCACTGAACTCGCCGGTGGTCATCGCGGCCTTCGAGGGGTGGAACGACGCGGGAGAAGCGGCCAGCGCAGCCGTGACCCATCTCAGCTCCACGTGGGAGGCCACCGCGATCGGCGAGATCGATCCTGAGGATTACTACGACTTTCAAGTGACCAGGCCGGTGCTCGAGGTGACCGACGGCCAGACTCGCAGGCTGACTTGGCCTACCACGAGGCTCGCCGTCGCACATCCCGAGGGTCTGGGGCGCGATGTGGTGCTCGTGCACGGCATCGAGCCGAACATGCGCTGGCGCGGCTTTTGCGATGACATCGTCGACGGCTTCACCAAGCTCGGCGCCGAGCTGGTGATCCTGGTCGGCGCGCTGCTCGCCGACTCGCCGCACACCCGCCCCGTCCCGGTGACCGTGGCAGCTTCTGATGAGAAGCTGGCCGTGGCCATGCAGATCGATCCGGTCGACTATCAGGGGCCGACGGGAATCGTCGGCGTGCTGCAGGACGCGTGCACGGCGGCCGGGATTCCGGCCGTCTCGCTCTGGGCTGCCGTGCCGCACTACGTGGCCCAGCCGCCGAGCCCGAAGGCGACACTCGCGCTGCTGCACGGGGTCGAAGACATACTCGACGCGCCGATGCCGCTCGGCGACCTGCAAGAAGAGGCAGACGCGTGGGTGCGCGGGGTCGACGAGCTCGCCGAGCAGGACACCGAGGTCGCCGAGTACGTGCGGGCACTCGAAGAGGCGAAGGACGCCACTGACCTGCCCGAGGCCAGCGGTGACGCGATCGCCCGCGAGTTCGAGCGCTACCTGCGCCGCCGCGGCGACCGGGGCGAGCACGGCGGCGCCCGCTAGGACGGGATGCGGCCCGCGGTCCGGCTGTCTACAGACATGTCGCCCTAGATCGGCGGCCAGGGTACGGCGGGCCAGTCGTCAGGCGGATACGGGTGCACGCGATGTTCGAGCAGCAACTCGATCCTGATCCTGGTGGCCGCGACCTCCTCATCGGTCAGCCACTGGCTCAGCTCGGTCACCAGCCCGCCGTCGCTGATTTGCTCCGCCAGCCGGCTGAGCGCTTGCACGTCGGGATCGGTGAGCGAGGTGCCCCGCCATTGCCAGAGCACGGTCCGCAGCTTGTACTCCTCGGCAAAGCAGACCCCGTGGTCGCAGCCGTATAGGTGCCCGGTGGGTGCGGGCAGCAGATGACCAATCTTCCTGTCGGCGTTGTTAATGACCGCGTCAAACACCGCCATGGCTCGCAGGTTCTTGTTGCTCCGGCTTCTGGCGAGCGCGACAAGGTCGATATCCGGGTCAGAATCGATCCACAGCTGGCACATGCCAGGACCAAACGGGCCGTCCCTGAACACAGTCGGCGGCACTATGTCCCAGCCTGATGCTCGCGAGACGACGTACGCGGCGAGTTCACGGCCTGCGAGCGTGCCGTGCGGGAAATCCCAGAGCGGCCGTTCCCCGGCCACGGGCTTGTAGACGCACGCCGCCTCGCGGCTTCCGTCTGAGATCGCACAGTAGAGCGTCGCGTTCGAGGCTTCGGCGAGCCGGCCAGCGACCGTCAGCTCGCCCGCGGTCAGCAGCTCGACAGCCGAGTCGTCGGCTAGCACGGGCCGTTCAGTTCTATCCACTGAGCTGCGTCCAATTAACTCCGGCCCAATCAACTGCGGCAATCAACGGGCGCAACCAGCTGCGGCCAGCGCGGCCCTCATTAGCCCAATCAACTGCGGCCGATCCTGTGCCCGTTCTGGCGCGGGCACACGTGACCCGATGCGTCGAGCGGCAGGCCGCATAGCGGGCAGGGCGGCCGGCCGGCGATCACGAGTTGCAGCGCCCTCCTGGCGAAGGCGCGTGCGGCCGCCGCCGTGATCGTCACGCGCAAGATGGCCGGCCCGTCGTCAGGCAGATCCTCAGTTAGTGGCTCAATCGGCTCGTCGCTTAGCTCCTGCGCTTCAATGATCACCCGCTCGGTGTCGCCGTCCCAGGCCAGCGCGATCGCGCCTACCCGGAAATCCTCCATAAGCGGCTGCTCGAGCGGCGCGTCGTCCGTCAGCGACTCAGGTGCCGTCGCCGGGATGGCAGCCGATCCGCCCGTGCGCCGCAGTACCTCGTCGAGAAGTTCGTCGAGCCGCTCCGCTAGCTGGCTGACCTGGCCTTTCTCCAGCGCCACGCTGGTAACCCTGCCGCCTCCGGTGGCCTGCAGGTAAAAGGTGCGCTCGCCGGGCTGGCCGACGGTTCCGGCCACGAACCGCTCCGGCGGGTCGTACGTGTATACCGGCATAGACCTATCCTCCCGCGCCGCCGCCCACAGGCGCATCGCCTGGTCGCAGGGCCGCTTTCCCTGCCGAATTCTTGTCTGATCCGGTCAGCGTCGCCACACTTCCGCCGGTGTCGTTCAGCCGCTCGACGAACGGGCGGAGCGGCGTGAAGCGGATGACGCTCAGCGAGCATGGATCGATGTTGATCCGCTGGTACAAATCGAGGTGCAGGCCAAGGCTATCGGCCAGGATGGCCTTGATCACGTCGCCGTGCGAGCAGATCAGGTAGATACCCTTCGGTCCGACCTTGGCGTTCCAGTCGCGGATGGCCGCGACCGCGCGGCGCTGCACATCCGCCAGCGCCTCACCGCCGGCACCGGGAAATGTAACCGCGCTTGGGTGCGCCTGAACGACCCGCCACAGCGGTTCGCGTGACAGCTTGCGCAGCGACTTGCCGGTCCAGTCGCCGTAGCCGACCTCGATGAGACGGTCATCGGCCTGCGGCGTCATCTCACCAGACTTCTGGCTGGCCGCGATGGCCTCGGCGGTCTGAAAGCAACGCTCAAGCGGGCTCGACACAACGGCGTCAAGCTTGACGCTGGCAAGCCTTTCCGCGAGAGCGGCGGCCTGCGCGCGGCCCCTGTCGTCGAGTGGTATCCCCGGCGTCCTGCCGGTCAGCGCCGTTCCCGTCGCCGCCGTCAAGCCATGCCGGACCACGAGCACCATGGTCACGCACCGACTCTACGGCCCCCCAGGGCTAGTCCGTGCCTGACGGGCGTCCTGCGGCCACCGGGCGTTCGATGATCACGTAGGCGGCGCTGCCGAACGAGACATTGTCGCCTGGCTGGACGGGAACCGCGGACGTCACCCGCCAGCCGTTGAGCCGTGTCCCGTTGGTCGAGCCGAGGTCGGAGAGCAGCCAGTTGCCGCCCTCGTGGTAAAGCCGAGCATGCCAGCGGGACACGCTCAGGTCAGCGACCGTAAAGTCGCACGACGGCGCCCGGCCGATGGTGAACCGGCGGTCGGGCTGGCGCGGCAGGCAGAGCGATTGGGTCTCCCTGAGTACCAAAAAGCCCGCATCGGGATGGCCGGCCATCGCGGCGCGAGTGCCAAACGGCTGATCGCCAGCCGCCATCCATGCCTTCGAGGCGGCGGCCTGGCGGGCGCGCCAGCGCCGCGCGGCGAGCCGATGACGCGGCACCTGCCAGAGCGACGCCAGCCGGCCGGCTACAGACTGACCGCCCTGACTTCTCCCCCGGTGGCTTCCTGGCAGGTCGGCGAACAGGTCGAATAGCTCCGACCTGTCCTTCGCCCGCAGCGCCGCATCCATTCGGTAAAGGAACGTCTCGTGGCTTAGGCGGCCCTCGGCGAACCGGTCCCTGAGTTCCCCGATCGCCTCATCCCGCTCGGCGTCGGAAGCACGCAGGTCTTGGCCGGTCAGAAGCCGGTTATTGGGCGCGCGCATACCAAAAAGTATCGACTGAACACGCTAGGCGCACAAGGAGAACGGCGCCGTACCCAGGGGACGCGAGATGGGAGCGACACCACGCCCCTATGGGACCGTGTCGGCTGACGGTACCGAAGCGATCGGTGTCGAAAAGGCTTGGGCGCGATCCGTCGGCGTCTGCAGCGGGAAGTGGCACGCGGCCACGTGGCCCGGGCCGAACGACCTGAGCAAGGGCTCTTCCTCGGCGCAGATCTCCTGAGCCAGCGGGCACCTCGTGCGGAACCTGCACCCGGACGGAGGGTTGATCGGGCTCGGCAGTTCTCCGGTGATCCCGATGCCGCGCCGCGCTCGTGCCACGGCCGGGTCAGGAACCGGAATCACTCCGATCAATCCTGCCGTGTACGGGTGCGCGTGCCGCTGGTAGATGTCGTCGCTGGTGCCTAGTTCGACGAGCTTGCCGAGATACATGACGCCGATCCGGTCGGCCATGTACTTGACGACCGCCAGGTCGTGCGAGATCACCACGTAGGTCAGGCCGTGGGCGGTCTGCAGTCGCTTCATCAGGTTCAGCACCTGTGCCCTGATCGAGACGTCGAGCGCGCTCACTGGCTCGTCGGCGACGATGACCTGCGGGTTGAGCGTCAGCGCGCGAGCGAGCCCGATGCGCTGCCGCTGACCTCCTGAGAACTCGTGCGGGAACCGCTCGACCGCGTTGCGCGGCAATCCGACCTCTCCGAGCAGTTCGAATACCCGCGCTTCCTGTTCCTTGTACGTGCCCATGCCCTGGATGGCCAGCGGCTCGCGGATGATGGCGCCGACCCGCATTCTCGGGTCAAGCGAGGAGTACGGGTCCTGGAACATGAGCTGCAGGTCGCGCCTGCGCCTGCGCAACTCGTTGCCGCGCAGCTTGGAGATGTCGGTGCCGCGCAACGTCACCTCTCCCGAGGTCGGGTGCTCGAGCGCGACGATCATGCGGCCGATCGTCGTCTTGCCGCAGCCAGACTCGCCCACCAGGCCGAAGGTCTCCCCGGCGTCGACCGAGAAGGAGACTCCCGACACGGCCTTGACCGAGCCTGTTTTCCGCTGCAAGACGCCTGACGTGACCGGGAACTCCTTGACCAGACCCTTGATATCGAGCAGAACCTCGCCGTCGGTACCTGGTGCCGGCACCCGGTCCTCGACAAGCACGACCGGGTCCGCGGTCGCTGCGGTCGGCACCACCTCGAGCCCAGCCGCGGCCTGAGCGGCCCTGGCCGCCCCCTCGACCTCGTCGGCCGCCAGCGGTCCGTCGACTGGGTGCCAGCACGAGTAGAGGTGCTCCTTGCTCTCGCCTGTAAGCGGAGGCTCGTCAACCCGGCACTTGTCGGTCACCCGGCTGCACCGGGCGGCGAACCGGCAGCCGGCCGGCGGGTGGCCAAGGTCTGGCGGCAGGCCTGGGATGTTGAGCAGCCTCACGTTGCGATCTTGGGTCAGCCGCGGTATCGAGGCCAGCAGCGCCTGGGTGTAGGGGTGGTGCATGTGCGCGAACAGGTTCCCGGTCTCGGTCGTCTCGACAATACGGCCCGCATACATCACGTTCACCCGGTCCGCGTGGCCGGCGATGACGCCCATGTCGTGGGTGATCAGCAGCATCGCCATGTGCAGCCGGCTCTTGAGGTTGTCAAGCAGATCGAGTATCTGTGCTTGGATGGTGACGTCGAGCGCCGTTGTCGGCTCGTCGGCTATCAGCACCTTGGGTTCGCAGGACAGCGCCATGGCGATCATCACGCGCTGCCGCAGGCCACCGGACAGCTGGTGCGGGTAATCGGACAGTCTTTCCTTAGGGCGAGGCAGCCCGACCAGCGAGAGCACCTCGGTGGCCCGGTCGTAGGCTTGCTTCTTGCTCGTTTCACGGTGGAGCAGCACCGGCTCGGCGACCTGCGAGCCGATCGTCTTGGTTGGGTCGAGCGAGGTCAGCGGATCCTGGAAGATCATCGCGATCTCGTTGCCGCGCACCTTGCGAATGTCACGGTCTGGCAGCCCGACGAGTTCCCTGCCCTCGAGCTTGATCGAGCCCCCCACAATCTGGCCTCCTGGGGGCAGCAGGCCCATCACCGAGAGCCCGGTCATCGACTTGCCGCAGCCGGACTCGCCGACTAGGCCAAGCGTTTCTCCGGGATCCAGGTGCATGTCGACGTTGCCGACCGCCTGAATGGTGGTGGTGCTCTGCTTGATGTGAGTGGAGAGATCGCTGATCTCCAGCACGGGGGCCAAGGGTGCTCCTAGTCGGGGAGAATATGGCTTCTGGGGTCGGAGGTCGCGGGCTTACCTGCGCCGCAGCCGGACGTCGAGTGCGTCCCGCAGCGCGTCGCCGACCAGGTTGGCCGCCATGACGACCAGGACGATGCAGGCACCGACCGGGTACACCAACCACCAGTAGCCGTTCTGCAGGTCCTGGATGCCGGATGACAGCATGTCGCCCCAGTCCTGAGTCGGGTAATGCAGGCCGTAGCCAAGGTAACCGAGCGCGGCCACGGCGAGGATCGCGTCGGCGACGTTGAACGTGACGTTGACGATCATCACGCCGAGCGCGTTCGGCAGCAGGTGCTTGCGGATCAGCCGCCACGGGGTCGACCCAGCCGCCCGTGCCGCCGCCACGAAGTCCCTGGTGCGCAGCGACAGCACCTCGCCGCGGACCAGTCTGGCAGGCACTAGCCAAGTGAATCCGCCGATGATCAGGCTGAGCCCGAGCACCGACGCGCCGTACTTGACCGCGACGACCAGCACGATGAACAGGAACGGGATCGACAGGAATACGTCGACCACCCGCATCATGAACGCGTCCGCGAAGCCGCCGACCAGCCCGGACACCGCGCCCCACAGGGCGCCGATCCCTATGCCGATGATCGCGGCGAAGAAGCCCACCTCAAGGGCCGCCCGGCCGCCCCACATGAGCAGCGCGAGCTCGTCGAACCCCACGTCGTCGGTGCCGAACGGATGGCCCGTCCCTGGAGACAGGTCGGAGGAGCCCAGGTTGGTGCTGAGCACCGCGCCGTGGTAGACAAGTGGCCCGGCGAAGCAGAACAGGACGAAAAAGGCCAGGATCGTCAGGCCGATAACGGCCAGCTTGTTCTGCGCGAACTCGCGGAGTGCCAGCCGCCAGCCGCTCTGCAGCGGCCCGACCTCGCCGCCCTCGGCCGGGCGGCTGATGTCCAGCTCGGTAAGCGATGTGGTGACCTGTGCCACGTCGGTTCCCTTTCTGCGGGCGGCCGGCCGGTCAGGCGAGCCGGATGCGCGGGTCGGCCACGGTCAGCGAGATGTCCGCGACCAGGTTTCCTGCCACGGTCAGCAGGGCGCCGAGAAGTGTGTAGGCGAGCAGGGTGTTGTAGTCCACTTTCTGCAGGCTGAAGAAGAACAGCAGCCCGAGGCCCTGGTAATTGAACAACTGCTCGGTGATCAGGTTCCCGGCCAGCAGGAACGGGATCGACAGCCCGATCAGAGTGACCAGCGGCAGGGATGCGTTGCGCAGCAGGTGCCGCCAGAGCACCAGGCGCTCGGGAAGGCCCTTGGCGCGCGCCGCCTTGATGTAGTCCTGGGCCAGCGAGTCGATCGCGCTCGACCTCATGTAGCGGGAGAAGCCCGCGACGCTGATCAGCGTCAAGGTGGCGATCGGCAAGGTCATTGAGTGCCAGTCGCCGATCACGTGCCAGACCGACAGGGACTGACTGGCCTCGAAGTTGAAGACCTTGAACGTCAGCGCGAACACCTGGATCAGGATCAGCCCGAGCAGGAAGACCGGCATCGCGTACGTGACGAACGCCAGGCTGGTGAGGGCGTTGTCGCCGAGCGTGTTGCGGCGGACGGCCTGGAAGATGCCGAGCGGGATCGCGATGATCACAGCGAGGATCAGCGACATCCCCGACAGGTACGCGCTACGCACCCACCGTTCGGCGAACAGCGACGTGACGTTCTGATTGGCGACCCAGGAGAAGCCGAAGTTGCCGTGCAGCAGGCCGTTCATATAGCTCAGGTACTGCACGAAGAACGGCCGGTCGAATCCGTGCTGCAAGTTCCACGATTGGATCGCCGGACCGGTCGCCTTCGGTCCGAGCACGTCGATCGCCGGCTCGGGATAGATGACGTGCAGCAAGCCGTAAATGAAGAACGTGACGCCGACCACGACGACGATCGACGTCCCGATCCGGCGCAGAATATACGCGGTCACCGCTGGGTCCCTTTCGCGCCCTGACGCTCGGGCGTCCCTAGCCTTTGGTGTAGCACCCGCAGGCTAGGGACGTCCAGAGCGAACTAGCTATCTGCTACTTGGTGAAGTACCAGAATTCGGGGTTGAGCTGGTACTGGGTGAGCATCTCGAACGCCAGCGGGTTGCCCGAGATCCCCTTCTTCCATACGACGACGTTGTCGACGAGCGGCTGGAACAGGCTCGGCTGCTGGGCGCCCAGGTACTCCGCCTCCGCCTTCACTGCTGCCGGGTTACCACTGGTCACCGAGGCGTTGATGAGGGTGTCGGCCTTGTGGTCGACGTACCCGCCGATGTTGAACGAGCCAGTCGAGTTGAAGATGCCGAGCATGGTCGGGTAGGCGGCGATGCTGAACCCGCCGAAGTCCTCCATCGCCCATAGGTTGATCCCCTTGGGGTTCGCCACGTCGTAGTAGGTGGCGATCATGTGGTTGAAGTTGTCGGACTTCAGCGTGATGTTGAAGCCGGCCTTCTTGGCCTGCGACACCAGGTCGGTCACCTGCTGCCCGATGATGGCCGGCGAGGTGTTGTAGATCATGTTGAACGCCAGCTTGGTGCCTGCCGGAATCCCTGCGCCGCACTCTCCGGCACCGGATCCGGCCTTGGCGCACACGTCAGTGCCGCCCGGGTTGACGGTCCAGCCGTGGGCCTTCAGGATTTTGACCGCGGCGGGGACGCTGAACGGGAACGGGTTATTGAGTGCGTTCGACGGCGTGTACGGGGTCGCCGGGATCGATGGCACAGGGCCGTAGGCCTGGCCGCCAGCGCCGTGGAAGAACGACTTGATGTACCCGGCCTCGTCCTCCAGGTGAGCGAACGCCTGGCGGATGTAGAGCTGGGCGATGATCTTGTTGAAGTCGCCCGTCGTGTCCTTGAAGTTGTAGGTCACGTAGTTGAAGCCGAAGCCCGGGTAACCGAACACGTTGTAGGTCGACTTGATGCTCGGGATCTGCGGCACGTCGGTCAGCGGCACATAGCCCTGGTCCAGGTTGCCCGACTTGATGGCGTTGAGCTCGGCGGTGTCCGAGGTGAACGGCACGGCCTGCAGCGTGGACTGCGGGGTCACGTGCGGGCCGCCGTACTTGGGGTTCGGCGCCATCGTGAACGCGCCGGTGGTGTCGTTAAAGTTCGTCAGGTGGTACGGGCCGTCGACGACCTGCCAGAGCGGGTTGGTCGAGTAGGTCTTCGTCGACTTCGACTGCGCGGCGAGGAAGTCGTAGATCTTCTTCGCGTTCGCTGGCTTGGTGAAGTCAAGCGGCGCGCCGCTCGCCGAGGCCTTCGCCCACGCGTGCGAGGGGATCGGCTGGATCAGCGGCAGCTCGTTCTCGGTGAACCAGGTCGGGTTGACCGGGGCGTTGAGGTTGAGCACCAGCGTCTTGCTGTCAGGCGTGGTTGCGCTCACGATCGCGTCGGGGATGCCGTACTTCGGCGTGTAGTTGCCCCAGTTGGCCGGCGACTCCTTGATCGCGGCCCTGGCCTCGTCGATCCAGAACAGCAGGTCCTTGGAGGTGATCGTCTGCCCGTCGGACCAGGTCCAGCCCTTGAGCGTGACCGTGACCGTCTTGTCGCTGTTGCTGTACACCGGGTCGTTCGCCATGCTCATCGGCTTGTACTCGACCGGGTGAACGCCGTTGACGATCCACAGCAGCGGGCGCCACTGCTCATACTGGAACGAGAACGCGGTGTACACCGAGCTGTTCGCGCCTGGCGTGACCGGGAAGTCCCAGGTCGGCGTGGCGCCCGGAGGCTCGGCCACAGTGATGGTGCCAGCGTGCGGCGTGCCAGTGGCCGGCGGGACCTTTCCGAAGGCGCCGAGTGGGCCGGCGTTGTTCGGGCTGGATTTCGAGGAGCCGCAGGCGGCCAGGACAGTAGCGCCGGCTACAGCAAGGACCGCCATTTTCATGACCGGAAGAGTGAACTTCATCAATTCCCCTTGCTCTCGGGGGCGGTCAGGGGACTAGCGACGAGGGGTTACGAGGGGTTCCCGCACCGCTCAGCCAGCGTGAATCTGGCTCGTGACGCTAGGTCTCTGCCGCCTTCCTGTCTTTCGCCAGGCTGTTCATGGGACCGGTAGGGGGTACGGTATTGCTCAGCCGACGGCTTGAACGCAGCGTAATTCGACAGGTGATTGCGATCACAGGCCTGTCGTGTCACAAATTGCTATCGATGCTAAGGAGCTGCAGGGGCTGCACTAGGGAGAACTACCTAGAACTAGACAGCCTCGCTCCGGCACCCTAAGGTGCCCTGCCATAGCCTCTACCTGCGAGTCCGGGTAAAGAGATAGGAAAGCCAGCCGTGCGGGCGCTTCACTGGAACGGAAAACAAAGGTTACGCAACGTAACTGTAGCCTGACCTAAAGCAGATGAAGCGGAGTTGCGGCGCGGTCAGCCGCCCACCGCGTGCACGCCTCCGTCGACGTGCACGATCTCACCGGTCGTAGCCGGGAACCAGTCGGAAAGCAGAGCGACGCATGCCCGCGCGGCCGGCTCGTGGTTGGTCAGATCCCAGCCGAGCGGCGCTCGTCCGTCCCACATCGACTCGAACTGCTCGAAGCCCGGGATCGACTTGGCCGCCATCGTGCGAAGGGGCCCGGCCGACACCAGGTTAACCCTGATCTGATACGGGCCCAGGTATTTGGCGAGGTACCTGGCGCACGACTCAAGCCCTGCCTTTGCGACGCCCATCCAGTCGTAGGAGGGCCACGCGCGAGTGGCGTCGAAGTCAAGCCCCACGACCGCTCCTCCGTGGTCCTTCATGAGCGGCAGGGCCGCCATCGCGAGAGACTTGAGCGAAAAGGTCGAAACGTGCAGCGCAGCCGCTACGTCTGACCACGGAGAGTTAAGGAAATTGCCGCCTAGCGCGCTGGCTGGTGCGTTCCCGATGCTGTGAACGACGCCGTCGAGGCCGTCGACGTGCTCCGCGACCCGGTCGGCGAGCGAGTCGAGTTGCTCGGCGCTCGTCACGTCAAGTTCGACCACGGGAGGGGGTTCTGGCAGCCGCTTGGCGATGCGCTCAACCAGGCTCATCCGGCCGAAGCCGGTCAGCACCACGGTCGCGCCCTCGTGCTGGGCGATCTTGGCGATGTGGAAGGCGATCGACGAGTCGGTGAGCACGCCTGTGACCAAGATCCGCTTGCCGTCAAGAAGACCCATCACGTGCCTTTCTTTCTGAAAGTAGTCGACTAGTGACCCATGCCTAGGCCGCCGTCGACCGGGATGACCGCCCCGGTGATGTAGGCCGCGTCCGGCCCGGCGAGGAACTGCACTACTCCGGCCACCTCGTCCGGCGACGCGGTTCGGCCCAGCGGTATGCCGCTGACGATCGCCGCTTTGCGTTCATCGGAGAGCGTTGCGGTCATGTCGGTGTCGGCGAAACCTGGTGCGACGACGTTGACGGTGATGTTGCGGCTGCCGAGTTCCCTGGCCAGCGACCGAGCCATGCCGATGAGCCCGGCCTTGGATGCGGCGTAGTTGGCCTGGCCGGCCGAGCCGAGCATGCCGACGACCGACGAGAGGAAAATGATCCTGCCGCGGCGCAGCCTGATCATCGGCCTGACGGCACGCTTGGCCACTCGGTAGGCCCCGACCAGGTTGGTGTCGATTACCTCGTTGAACGCTTCTTCCGACATCAGCGCGAGCAGCTGGTCGCTGGTGACGCCGGCGTTCGCGACCACCACCTCGACCGGGCCATGCGCCGCTTCGGCCACGGTGAACGCCTCGTCGACGGCCGCCATGTCGCGTATGTCACATTTAGCTACGATAAGACCGGTTACGTCGTCGCCAGACCGCGATGTGATCGTGACGCCGTCGCCTGCGGCCGACAGCCGCCGGGCGATGGCCAGCCCGATGCCCCGGTTGCCGCCGGTCACCAGGACAGATCGGCCCATCGTCCACCTCCGCTGGTCAGCTAGTCGGCCAACACTGCAGTATGGCAGAACCGGTCGCCGCCGCCGGTGCGGCTCAGGCGTCCTCGAGCCGGAAGCCGACCTTCATGCCGACCTGGAAATGCGCGATCTCGCCGCCGTCAAGCTGGCCGCGGATCTCGGTCACCTCGAACCAGTCCAGGTGGCGGAGCGTCTGCGCGGCCCGGCGGAGCCCGTTCCGCACCGCGGCGTCGACGCTTTCCGGCGAGGTGCCGACGATCTCGGTGATCCGATACGTGCGGTCGGTCATCACTGCCTCCGGTGCGCGAGGTGTCGTTTGCCTGGCCCTGCCGTGCCGGCATGGGCCCTCAAGTTCAGACCGGATTAGCGTACGGGCAGCTTCCGGCCTAACGTGAGAGTGTGCGAGGTCGTCGAGGCGCCAGTCGTGACCAGGCCTACTTGGTCACCGAGGCGCCGCAGGCGCGCTCCGCTGAGATCAACCAGCGGCAGCGCAGGTACCTGCTGATGATGGGCATCAGGGTGGTCTGCTTCATAGTGACGGTCGTGATGTTCGTCAACCACGCCGGCTGGCTGACCGTGATACCAGCGTGCGGGGCGATCGCGCTCCCCTACTTCGCCGTTGTCGTCGCGAACAGCCGCCAGCAGGCGGGCTCGTCTGGCTTCCACCCTTACGAGCCCAGCTTTCCGGTTCGTTACCAGCGGCCCGGCGACAACTCAGCGGACCGTGACCAAGGCGAACAGGGCAGCTAGACACCAATGTCGCGGGGCAAAACGCGAAGCTTGCCGGTACTAGCTAGCCGCGATCCGCAGATTCGCTTCTAATCCGCTCTTGACGCACATGGGGGAGGTTCGGTGTAACATGTTTGCCGGTGCTCTGGTCCCCCGCTGGAGTACCGTTGCCGGCGTTCCGGGCCCCCGTCGGAGCGCCGATGAACGCGACGCCGGGTGGTTTGCCCCCGTAGCCACCCGGCGTCGCCCTTTTATTTGGTGGTGCATTCATTCCGATTTGATCACGAGCTATTCGGTCTTGCGGAACTCGATGATCGCCACACCCATCATCGAGGCGCCCATGACGGCCACGATGCCAAGCGCGATCCACTGCGGTACCGCCCAGCCTGCCCAGGTGATCGCTGGCGCCAGCAGGTGCTGCTCGAAGCCTGGGATCGTCAGGTGGGCGAAGACCGCGTGGCGCATCGGCCCGACGATGTAGGTAATCGGGTCGATCCTGGTAAGGGCGGTCAGCCAGGTCGGAAGTCCGTTCAGCGGGTAAAGCGCGCCGGACAGGAAGAACAGCGGAAGCACGAGCATCTGAGTCAGCGCCATGAATGCTTGGAATTGCTTGATTCTTGCCGCCATCATCACGCCGAAGGCAGTCAGCGTGAACGACAGCAACAGCAGTTCGCCGACCAGGATCGCGATCAGCTCAGGGTTGTAAGGGACATCGGCGAACCCGGCGAGAGCCAGGAAAATGACGCCTTGGAAGGTGGCGATGGTGGCGCCGCCCAGGCACTTGCCTACCACGATGGAGCCGCGGCTTACCGGAGCGACGAGAATCTCTCGCAGGAACCCGAACTCGCGGTCCCACACGATTGAAGCGGCCGAGAAGATCGCGGTAAACAGCACCGACATCGCCAGCACGCCAGGGTAGATAAACGTTTTGAAGCTCAGCCCTGGCGGCATCCCCCGGCTGGCAAGGCTCGACAATCCTGTGCCAAGCACGAAGAGGAACAGGATCGGCTGCACCAGCGAGGTAACCGCGCGCAGCCGGTCGGTCCTGAACCTGATGAGTTCTCGCCGCCAGACGACTGCTACGGCCCGCGCGTCGTGCCGCAGGCCGCGCTCCGGCACCGCGACCCTGATGCTGTCGACCAGCTCGCTCTGCTCAGCTGCCAGCACCGTCTGCATCGTCATCTGCTATCGCCCCCCGCGCATGCGCACCATCTGGCGCATTGCCTGCGAACCCGACGCCTCGGCGTCGCGTATGGTCTTGCCGGTATAGGACATGAAGACATCGTCAAGCGACGGCCTCGACACGCTGACCGACCTGATCGGCACGCCTAGCTCGGCGAACAGCCGCGGCACAAACTGCTCCCCCGCCGCCACCGCGAACCTGACCGCGCCTTCGGAGATGCCGGCGCTCAGCCCGAACGTACTGGCCAAGGCGGCGATCGCGGCGTTGTCGTCGGCAGTCTGGATCTGCACACGGTCCTTGCCGACGCTTGCCTTGAGCGCCTCGGGCGTATCGAGCGCGACGATCTTGCCGTGGTCGATGATCGCTATCCTGTCGCAGTTCTCGGCCTCGTCCATGTAGTGCGTCGTGAGGAAGATCGTGACATCCTCGCGGCGTTTGAGCTCGTTGATGTAGGACCAGATCGACGACCTGGTCTGCGGGTCGAGCCCGACGGTCGGCTCGTCAAGGAACAGCACGTGGGGCGCGTGCAGCAGGCCCCTGGCGATCTCCAGCCTGCGCTGCATGCCGCCGGAAAATGTGCTCACGAGGTCGTCCTTGCGGTCCCACAACCCGACCATCTCCAGAACCTGGCGCATCCGCGGCCCGAGCGCGGCGTTCGGTACGCCGTAGAGCTCGGCGTGGAACCGAAGGTTCTGGCTGGCTGTTAGGTAGGTGTCAAGCGTCGGGTCCTGGAACACCAGGCCGATGTTGCGCCTGACGGAGTCTCGCTGGGTCGCCGAGTCGTATCCGGCCACGCTCGCGCTCCCCGACGTGGCGTTGGCAAGCGTGCAGAGGATCTTGATCGTGGTGGTCTTGCCCGCGCCGTTGGGACCTAGGAAGCCGAATGTCTCGCCCCTGGCGACGGCGAAGTTGATGCCGCGCACCGCCTCGATGTCGCCGTAACGCTTAGTCAGCCCGGATACGACGATGACGGGATCAAAGTCGCCGTCCTGCCGTCGTTCTTCGCTGATGCTTGCTGGCAGGGTCACCGCCACCTCCTCAGACGCCAGACCGGCGCCGCTCGGTAGTTACCCGGACGGACGCCGGTCATCTTTCCCATTAATTGTCTGGCTCAGCGTCGGCGACTTCGCCGCCGCCGGCCGCGTCATCTTCGGCCAGGATCCGGTAAAGAGCGCGTCGTGCCTGGGCGAGCACCTTGCTCGCCTGGCTCACCTGCTCATCTGTCCCGGCGCTGATAACCTGCGTCGCGGCCAGATGCACCTGGTGGACGAGCCTGCGCATGTCGTAGGCGGCGCTCGCCGCGTCGGCCATGGCCGACCAGGGAGCACTGAGCTCGTCGGTGTGCTCGGCCACGTACGTGCGGCCGTTCTCGGTGAGCCCGAATGCGCGCCGTCCGCCGGTGGCGTCCTGCGCCGCGATCAGGCCCTCGTCCTCGAGCTGTGCCAGCGCCGGATATACCGACCCTGGGCTCGGCTGCCAGAGGCCGCCGCTGCGCTCGCTGATCTGCTGGATGATCTGGTAGCCGTTCATCGGCTCTTCGGCAAGGAGAGCGAGCGCCGCCGCGCGCACGTTGCCGCGCTTGGCTCGGCCGCCGCCCCGCCGCCGGTAGCCCCTGGCCCATGGGCCGAACTCCCCTGGCATGCCGGGGCCGCCTGGCCCGCCGTGGTATCCCATCCGGCGCGCGCCCGGACCGAACTCAGGTCCGCCGGCCTCCGGGTCGAACCCACGTCCGCCGTACCGCTGTCCGCTCCTGAACCGCTTGTCTGCGTGGCGGTGCGAGTGTTCTCGTCGCCGCCCTCCGCTGTCATGCTCATTCATCGTGTATCTCCATTCTTTTGACTGTCGCGATACGTCAACGATATATCGTTAACTTCGATAGCGCAAGACCTGGAGACGATGTTCTTCATCCGCGCAGGCTGGCGCGGCCCGCGCCCGCCCCGCGTAGCCCCGCTGGTCCCAGCTACCCCGCGAGCCTCTGCTGAGTGAGTGTCAACCGGCCGACGTTGGCGACGCCCCCGCGATTGGCCGCGATGGATGCCCGAATTCACACCCGATTTCCCGGATGAAACCCGGCATCCATCGCAGGGGTAGGGGTGGCCGGACG
>Ga0126373_10001537_pt1 | contig 16470 bp, 14 predicted proteins | sample PanSoiMetPlot_11_FD_92545 | JGI IMG/M metagenome (GOLD analysis project Ga0126373, IMG submission 92545) | Tropical forest soil microbial communities from Panama - MetaG Plot_11 | ecosystem: Environmental > Terrestrial > Soil > Tropical forest > Bulk soil | place: Panama | collected 2016-02-17 | reverse complement strand
GCAGTGGCCGCAGGCCGTGGCTCAAGGTCAGAGTTGCACGGTGCAAGACAACACCCAGGTCAGCCCGCCCGTCGTCGATCAGTACGAGATCGGTCAGAGCTCGATTGACCAGGAACCAAACGTCAATGTCTGCGGCTACTATTACCTGCCCGGTCAGCACTCCGGCGATGTCGCGCAGACGATCAAGGATCTGCAATACGTGGGTGTGAAGGTGTACCGGCTCGACCAGGCGGTCACGGTCCCGGGTGTGCATACCTTCGGAGCGTTCAACATCAACGCGGTCGAAGGACAGGGGTCTCCAGACCTCACAACGACGATGACGCTGCCCGCCGGAACGCTCTATATCCCGATGGCTCAGGGCACCAAGCACTGGATCCAGGCTGTCTTGGACGAGAACCCCTACCTGCCGTTCAACTACTTCTACGACCAAGTGACCTGGTCGTACTCACTCCTGCGCGGCTTTGCCGGCGATGGCTTCCTGACCCAGCAGATGCCAAGCGGCACACCGATGACGCAGATTGGTGACCCAGGCCAAGGCACGGCTCCCGCTGATGCTCAGGCCGTCTACGCCTTCAACACCGATTCGATGGCCGGCCTCGCCATGGTCAACCAGTTGATCAATCAGGGTGCCAGCGTCTCGCGCGCGGCAGCTGCCTTCGATGCGAGCGGTCAGCACTTTGACTCCGGGGCGGCGCTCGTAGACGGATCGTCGATCAACCTGGACACGCTGACCGCCGATGCGACCAAGTGGGAGACTCCGGTCTTCGGCCTGGACAGCTACCCGGTGAGCCATTTCGCGCTCAGCATGCCAAAGATCGCCATCTACACCGGGGGCACGACCGTCCCTACAAACCCTGCAATCCACGGAAGCGGCGATGGTTACTGCACGACATCGACGTACTGCGAGGCGATGTTCGACTTGACCCAGAAGGAAGGCATCCGGACCTCGCAGATCAGTGAGTTGACCTCGACCGATCTGGCCAACGGCGTGCTGCAAAGCGGTGGCTACACAGTGCTGATCGACCCGGGCTCAACCATTTCGGCGACCACGCCGACCGGGACCGCGGGGACGCCGGCCACCGGCCTCCAGGCGTTCATCAATGCCGGCGGAATGTTCCTCGGCACCAGCAACGGCGGTGCTACTAGTGCCCGCAACGCCGGGGTCACGATGCTGAACACCAACACGATCAGCGGCATCAGCACGCCCGGTTCGACATTTGACGCCAGCTGGGACACCACGGATCCGGCCGGATGGGGCATGGATTCCGGCGGTTGGATCTACCGCGAGTCAAGCAACGACCCGAACTTCGATCCCGCTACCTTGGCTGGAAACGGCTCGACCATTCCGGCTGCCGCCGCAGTCGCCACATATGCACCAGCTGGCGACTGCGGCGGTCCTGCCGGTTTCGGTAACTGTTACGGCTACGAGATCAAGGGCAACGCCAACCTTCCGGGCCGTCCGGCAGTAGTGGACCAGCCGTTCGGAGCCGGGCATGCCATCATGCTCGGATTTGATCCGTGGTACCGCGCATGGACAACCGAGGAGGAACGGCTCGTGCTCAATGCGATCTTGTTCCCGAGCGGCTCTGCCATCCCGGCCACGACGGTCACAGCGGAGATCGCGAAGGCTGCCGCCAACGCGCATTCCAGCGCGCATCCGGTAGCAGCCGGCAGCCTCCCGAACGTGGCGAGCAGGCCAGTGCGTCCGAGCGGCGGTCAAACAAAGGCACATAATCCGCAATAGCGCCGGAGGCTCGGAACAAAGCAAAATTCCAGTCTGATATAGGGCACCTATCGCCCCAGTCAATTGTCGTGCCGCGAATTGTCGCTACGATCTGGTCGCGTAACAGGAAGACGCTCGTGTACCGGCGGCAAGTCTTGCCAGCCAGGCAGCTTGATTTCGGCGGAGCGAGAAGGTTCTTGTGTCACGGGGCGATTTGGCTGGCCACAATCTGGCCAGAAGATATTCCGGTGCTCTCAGTTCGGCTAACGGTGCCGCGCGCGGGATTCTCGGAAGTTGGCGCGCACGGATGTCGTCTATGCCCGGCCAGATCAGGACATGGCTGGTCATTTTTGCTCTTTCGTTTGCCGCATTTCTCATCCGCTTCCTTGTTCCGGTACCAGTAGCGCAGGCAGACAACCGCGACGGGCCGCGACTCCTTTGCGGCATGGGCCTGATTCCTCTGACTCATGGCCAATCCAAGAACTTCCGCTACGCCTTCTTGACCTACGTGCATAGCCCGGCATGTGCTGGCCGTGCTCCCTATCCCTCGTCCCAGCTTGGGCTTCTGTTTGCAGCGAGGTTGCTGACGCCCGTCTTCGGTCTTTCCGGCAGCCTCAACATGATCGCGCTCGGAGTGCTGACTTGTGCGGTCGCCTCCGTCGGGATTGCGAGCCTCGCGGTTGGGCTGCGGGTGCGACTGTGGGCTCAATTGCTTAGTGCGGCCGTCGTGTGGGTAGTCGTGGCTGACGCTGCTTTCTTCGACGTGTTCGCAGGCCCTTTCAGTGAACCCGCCGCGCTCGTCGGCTTGCTGCTCGTCGCTTCGGGTGTGGTTTATCTCGGCCGCGGCTGGCGCCTGACCGTCTTCGGACTTGTCCTAGCCGGAGCTGGCGGCGGACTGGCCATTTTGTCTAAGGAGCAGTACCTCATCCTTGCCGCTCCGATCTGCGTGACGCTCGTGCTGGCCAGCGCGCGGCCAGGCCGCTGGCGTGATCTGCGCAGATTCTGGACCAAAGAAGGTAAGGCTGCGCTGGCCGTCGCGGCCTTGCTTGCGATACTGACCACTGCCTACATCGGCTGGGACTACACCAGCCACTACGGCAAGCGCCTGCATTACATCCAGGCTGTCGACATGATCTTCACAGATGTCGTGACGAAACGTGCCGACGCACCTGCCCAGCTACGTGCACTTGGCTTGCCAGTCAGTTGGGCGAAATATGCCGGACACTACTACTGGGACACGGCGGGATCGGTGCGCACGAGCCCGTTGTTGCCGCGCTACGAGAACAAGCTCACTGACGGCAACCTTGCGCATTATCTGATTACGCACCCTGGAAGCATCTTCCGGGTCGGGCAAAGCGCAGCTAAGGCAGCGCAGCAAGTGCGCGTGACAGCGCTCGGAGACTATGCAGCCGGGTCTGGGTATCCGCCGCACGCCATCGAGTCTCGCGTAGTCGTGTTGACCTGGCTAATGCACCAGCTTCCGACCGGGCTTGGTCTTTACTGGTATGTGCCTGTGTGGCTGGTCATGATCGGCATCGCGGTCACAGCGCTGTGCTGGTCTCGGCGCAAGCCCTGGAATCGCGACGGAGCAGTTCTGGTCCTCTGCATGACAGGCTGCGCGATCGCAGCGTTCATTCCTCCGACCTATTTCGCAGGCATCTCAACCACGCGGCACATGGTCGGCATGAATCTGGCGACTGCCTTGGCTCTGACAATCTCGATTGGACTAGCGGTCTCGATGAGCCGTCGAGCGTTGGCCGGGCGGCGGCATGCGCAGCCTTACCCAGAAATGCCCCAACGGCACGAACCAGAAGTGCTAAAGCGGAGCGGCTGAGAACCGCGCAGAGGCCGGCAGCTATCGTTGAGTGCCAATGAGCCCGATAACTCGCGGCTTTCACGGCCGCAGACGACCTGAGGCCGACGCCGATCGGGTGCCGCCTGGCCAGTTCGTGACCGAGGACTTCCCGGTCCTCTCCGCTGGTCCCACTCCGCACACGGCGCTGGACAAGTGGACGTTTTCTATCTCAGGCGGGGACGGACCGCAGAGCTGGAGCTGGGAAGCATTCCGTGCCCTGCCGGCCGAGAACATCACGGTCGATATCCACTGCGTCACGCGCTGGTCCAAGCTCGGCACCAAGTGGGAAGGCGTGTCAGTCGACACCCTGCTCAGCCAAGTCGGGCATAACGCCCGGTTCGTGATGGCGCATTGCGATGGCGGATACACGACCAACCTTCCTCTCGCAGATGTGACCGGCGGTCAGGCGTGGGTGGCATTCAACTTTGATGGCAAGCCGCTCCAGCCTGAGCACGGCGGTCCCGCCCGGCTGCTTGTGCCGCACCTTTACTTCTGGAAGAGCGCCAAGTGGGTGCGCAGCCTGGAATTGCTCACCAAGGATGAGCCGGGCTTCTGGGAAACCTACGGCTACCACATGTACGGAGATCCATGGCGGGAACAGCGGTACGCGGGCGACTGACCTGGCAGGTAGCCGAAGTCGCGAGCGTGCTGCCCGAGACACCCTCGGTCCGCACCATCGTCCTGGAAGTGCCGGACTGGGCTGGGCACCGAGCAGGGCAGCATGTGGATATTCGGCTCACCGCTGAGGATGGTTACAGCGCTGAGCGGTCATATTCGATCGCGTCCGCCCCCGGCGAGCCGCTATCGATCACTGTCGAGCGGCTCGAGGATGGCGAAGTCTCGCCTTACCTGACCGAGGAATTGCGGCCAGACGATGAGATCGAGATACGCGGGCCAATTGGCGGGTATTTCGTCTGGGACGGGGGCGACGACCGCCCGTTGCTTTTGCTGGCCGGCGGATCAGGCATAGTTCCGCTCAGGTCGATCATGCGCTACCGGGCGCAGACAGGAAGCCACGTCCGGGTCCGAGCGCTCTACTCTTCCAGGTCCTGGACCGACGTGATCTACCGCGATGAGCTAGACAGCTACCGGCAAGACGGCAACGCCGACATTCTCTATACCTTGACTCGTCACCAGCCGTCGGGCTGGGCCGGTCATACCGGCCGGATCGATCCCGCGTGGCTAACCGAGCAGGCTTGGCCTGTGAATGAGAGCCCGGTCGCATACGTGTGCGGCCCCACCAGCTTCGTCGAGGGTGTCGCTGAGACGCTCGTAAGGCTGAGTTATCCGGCGGCAGCCATCAAGACCGAGCGGTTCGGTGCGTCAGGAGGCCAAAAGTGACAGCCTTGGATGGCAATGCGATCGGCGGCACGCTGCACGAGGTGTTCAGCGCCGAGATGACTGCGGCCGTCGGCACCTGCGCGACTTGCGGCGCCACGGCACCGCTCGCCGAGACTCTCGTCTACCTAGATGGGCCAGGCGTCGTTGTGCGGTGCCGCGCGTGCACAGCGATTTTGATGGTGATAGCCAAGGTGCGCCAGTACAACTGCGTCGACCTGCACGGTCTGGCGGCGCTCGGCTAACTGCTAGGCGGCGTTCGACCCGATGGGAAAGGCGAGTTGTTCCTCATCAAACTGCGAACCGTCATCCCGCTTGAACACCTGGCGCGCGCCCGTCGGCTCGAAGCCGAACCGGGTGTAGAACCCTCGTGCACGTGCATTCCCGTCGGCAACCCACAGCGTTAGGCAGTCGGCATGCTCGGCCTTGACCGCGTCTATCACAGCCGACACCAGCTCGTCAGCGACTCTGCCGCCGCGAGCGTCTGGCCTGACCCACATTCCGATCAGCTCCCACTCGTCGGCGTTCATAGTGTCGACCTGCTTAACGCCTACAAGGCCCACAGGCTCGTCACCTTGCCACGCAACGAACGGTGGCGAGCTACTGATACGCCGCCGCCACTCCGCCTCTGGGAAGGCAATCTCACGAGCAGTCGTGGAGCCGAAGGCGTCCGGAGAGTCGGCGAGGGCGGCCAGTCGTACCTCCCGCATGGTCAGCCAGTCGTCCGGCTCTAGTCGCCTTACCTGCAGATTGGCCATGTCGCCTCATAAGGCTCACGCATTACCTCAACCTCGGCCGTCCGCGGCATCGGCTGCTTGAACCAGCGCCTGGGCGAGTCCTCGACAAAAGCAATAAGGCCGTCGCGTCCCATAAACCATGACTCAACCCGCGACACCAGCATTTCCATCCCTGTCGGCAGCCGGATGACATCACCGGTCTGCACATCTGTCGCCCGCACTGTCATCCACCGATCTGGCGAAGCCACTATGGCGCCAGCATGGTGGCGGACGGCAGTCCGGCGTAGCAGCACCGCCACAACGAAAGGCCACGTGGTTTGCACTGAAGAAGTTGTCCGCTCTGCCAGGCCAAGAGCGCTGCCGCCACGCGTCTCCAGAACCGTCCACCCCAGCAACACAACGAACGCGGCCGTCGTGATGATGCAGCTGCGCAGGCTCATGATGGGCGGCCGCCGCTGGTCTGGCCAGCCCACTACAGCTGGCCAGATAGTGATCGTGATGCCACCAACGATCGTCCATGCCAGGTGCACCGCCGTTGGGCCGCCAACGGGTTCGGGGGAGGTCGCGATCCCGACGGCGCACAGGCCTGCCAGGACGAGCAGGAATCTGGCAAGTGGCACGATGCTGGCTAGACCGGCTGCGGTAATGAGGTAGCCCGCCCCAACGAGAAACAACGTAGCGGTCATGACCCAGCGATCTGTGGCGTCATAGCCCGCCAGCGAGCTGACGGTTTGCCGCATCGGGCTATAGGAATCGGGCTGCAAGAGACCTGCCGTCAGCCAGCCCACGGTCAGCAGGACCGGCGTCAGAGCAGCCGAGTAGATGACCCAGCGTGCCACGACCCGGTCTTGGCGTGCAGGCCAGCTCAGCCAGCTCAGCTGCCCTATGAGGTCCCGTATGCTATGCGACTGCGATATTCGCTCGAGCACAACTCCCCCGTGGAATCAGAACCCTGGAAATATCCTCCGCAATTCGTCGACATCCACGCAATTTGTTTTCAGTGGCGGCGTGTGAGCCGCGTCTAACCGCCCGTAGACCAGCCGGATGAGTGCCTCGGCCGGCAGTTCCAGCTCTGCTTGGGTGTCTGTCCCAGCGGCCAGGCTGAGCGTGACCGATTCGCCGATGTCGAGTACGAAATGGCGAACAGGATCGGTGGTCGATACGTGCACTTCACGGACAGAACCGTCGGGCTTGGCTGCCCTCGCTACGACCTGACCGAGCGTGTCAATGAGCAGACCGGTCGCATCTGGCGGCAACGTAGCGGTTCGATCGAGAACGACAGCGATATCCCAGCTGTGAACTGCATGCTCGCCAAGACGCATACGCGCAAGCCCGGCAGTGTCCAGTTCCATACCGAACAGCCGCAGCCGCAACTCCCGCCGCTGCTGCTCATCGAGCGACTCGAACCGCGTGGTTATCTCGTCATCGATCTGCAGAGCATCAGCGGCCTGCGCTGCCGCCGGCTTTGCATTCCATTTCTCCCAGATTGGGGGGAAGGTGTCATTTTCCGGTGGCTCTCGCCCATCAGTCCCCGCATCGAGGAACAGCCCGAAAATCTCCGCCTGAGATCCAAGGTGCGAGAGCACCTGAGCAATCGACCACTCGGAGGCGTACGACTTCTGCTCAAGCGCCACCGCTGCCAGCGGCATAACGGTGCCCCGCAGCGCATTGTGCGACTTGCGCAGCGCCTCGATCCACGGAGCCGGACTCTTCTGCATACTGGTCCTCCGCTATGCCGGGGAGTATTCGGAGGCTTGCCTCCGAATATTTTAGCAGCCTGCAGTTAGGCGCGCGGGGCCACGGGTAGCCGCGGAGCGTCACATATGTCCCCGAGGGCTACCATCGCCGCGCGCACCTGACTTGGCCGCAGCGGCGGCTCGGGAAGCTCGTGCGCGTTCTCTGCCCGGAATGCATCGAGCATCAGGCCGAGGTGGCGTCGCCATGCACTCGGCGCAACAGAGTGCGTAGCCTCAACAATCCGCGTACTAGCCCACAACAGAAAAGCAATGTCCTCGGCTGTTACATCGGCTCGCAATGAACCCGCCCGCTTCGCCCGGGCAACGATCTGCCGACTCAACCGATAAGCGCGATCCTTGGCTTCCTCAAGGCCGCATGCCGCGGCCAGGTGCATACACGCGACATCGTTGAATCCGCGATCGCCGGCCTGCAACTCGCACACGCGCTCAAGGTAGAACGCCAGCCCATCCCATGCCTCTGGCATCGCTAGTGCCTGCTCAGCGGCATCTGCCCAGGCCTTGGTCTTCTCCGTGAACACCGCTTCGACGAGCTGCAGCCTGGACGGAAAGTGCCGGTAAAGAGTTCCGATGGACACTCCAGCCCGACGGGCGACTGTCTCCAGCGCTGCGTCGAGGCCCTGCAACGCGAAAGCCGACTGGGCAGCGCAGAGTATCGCTTCTCTGTTGCGTTGGGCATCTCTGCGCATGGGGCGCGCTCGAGGACCGGTACCCGGGCAGCCGCCAGCGTCGATGTTGTCATCGGCTGAACCGGCGTTCATCTTTTGAGAGTATCAACTTGAGGGGTTCCTCAAGTTGCTTGGCTAAACGAGTTCGTGCTGGTAATGCTGGAAGTTGAGCTACCCCGGGCAACCAGTACTCATCTCTGCGATCATCGGCGTGCTTAACAGACTGAAGCACGGCAAATCGCGATCCCGGTACCCTGGGTGCCCGGAATAGCGCCACGATCGTGGGGTAGGGCTGTCCCGTACAGCCCCTTAATCCACAACGATGGGAGTTTGCACCATGTCTAGCGGCTCATTGCTCAACCGCGGGCGAATATCCGGCGGCCTCCTCATGCTGCTCGGCGCCTGGGGCGCTTTGGTGCCCTTTGTCGGGCCCTACTTCGGGTATGCCTACACGCCGGACAAGACGTGGGCGTACACATCTGGCCGCCTCTGGCTATCTCTAGTGCCCGGCGCAGCAGCGTTCCTGGGTGGTTTGCTGGTAGCAAGTTCGGTACGAACCCGGCCGGTAGGAGCCTTCCTAGCTGCACTCGGCGGTGCGTGGTTCATCCTCGGACAGGCAATCATTGCGCTGGCTATGCCTCATGCCTCAATCACGGCAGGAACGCCAGTGATCGCTAGCAATTCGTTGTTTGGCGCCACCACGATGCGCTTCCTCGAGGGTCTCGGGTTCTTCTACGGACTGGGCATCCTGGTCGTTTTCTTCGGCGCATTGGCCTTGGGCGAGACCGTCGTCGCGCGCCAGGCTGACGAATTCGGGCCTATGCCAGGCGATCCTGCCTACCGGGACGAGGTCTCTACTAGCTACTGAGCCAGTTCGCTACTGACTGCAGCTCTGCAGTCACAGTGCCGGTCTGTCCACGTCACCTGGAGTCGACGGCAATGATTGCGACTACTTCGGCCGCCTCACTCGCTGACGATGGCATGCTGGCTTACCTGACCGCTTACCCTGGCTAGGGACCACCGAACGTCGCCAGCCGCACACGGTTAGCAAGGTAGAGGGGTACCGCCAGTTCATGTCGTCCGCCGAGCACTCGCAGCTACCGGGCCGCCACTGGGTTCTTGATGGCCGCTACTGGATTGAGAACCGCATCGGGGCCGGCGGCTACAGCGAGGTATGGCGGGGAACAGATGCCGTCCTCGATCGCACGGTGGCAATCAAGTTGCTGAATCCCGCCTACGCCAGCCATAACGACGCTGTGGCTCGATTCCGCGATGAGGCACGGCATGCTGGATCCCTGACTGACCACAACATCGCGCGAATCTACGACTTCGGCACAGCCTCGCCGGAACATCCGCCATATCTAGTCATGGAACTGGTTGACGGACCAAGCGTCGCGGACTTGCTGGCTGACGGGCCGATGGACCCGGCACAGGTCATGGACGTCGTGGCTCAGTCGGCGGCCGGATTGCAAGCAGCGCACGCCGCCGGCCTCGTTCATCGCGATGTGAAGCCAGGCAACTTGCTCATTGACGCTCGCGGTGTGGTCAAGATCACCGACTTCGGCATTTCCCACGCCGTGGGATCAGCCCCGGTCACCGGTACTGGCCTGGTAGTCGGAACGCCCGGCTATCTGGCACCGGAACGAGCCGCGGGCGCTCAGGCCACGACTGCCAGCGACATCTATGCGCTCGGCATGGTCGCGTACGAATGTCTGACTGGATCGCCACCGTTCACCGGGACGCCAGTCGAGGTGGCACTCGCGCACCGGGACCGGAACCTGCCTCCGCTGCCTATCAGGGTGCCAGCCGACGTAGCCGATTTGGTCGCGCTGATGACCGCAAAAGACCCAGCTGACCGTCCTTCCGATGCGCACGCTGTCGCTAGTCAGGCTCGATGGCTGCGCGACAACTTGCGTGCTGGATCGTCGCGCGGCAACACTGCCGCCACAAGCGTGATTGGACCGCAAGCAAACGGCGCAGCCGCCGGCGGGGCGGGTAGGCACGACGGGCACCAGCCAACCCTCGGCCTTCCGTACCTACCTCCAGCACAGCCAGCAGCGGACTACCACTACAACTCGCCCTACAACCGCAGGCGTTGGGGCGGATATGCGGTAGCGGCCCTAGGGACACTGGCAGTTGTCGGGCTGATATTGATCGGCGTTCACCTGCTCGGATCCAGCAAAACTTCGAACCCCCCCGCCGGCCGTTCGCCGAACGTGTCAACCGCTCAGACGGTCAATGTCAATGCCCAGTCGTTGATCGGCCAGCCTGCTAAGGACGTGAAGAAGCAGCTGGAGGCGCAAGGCATGACGGTAGTCATCAATTGGCAACCCGGCGATCACGATCAAGCCGGCCTCGTCCAGTCGGTGCAGCCCACGGGCTATGTCCCGGTCGGGCAGACAGTCACGCTGATAGCAGTCCAGCCTCACGGCCATGGGCGCGACAACGGCAACGGAAATGGCGGCGACGGCGGCGGCGGCGGCTAATTACCTGCGGACCCGCCAGGAGTCACCAGCCCGCTTTCGTAGGCCAGGACGACAAGCTGCGCCCGGTCGCGCGCGTTGAGTTTGGTCAGTATCCGGCTCACGTGTGTCTTAGCGGTGAGTGGACTGACGAACAGGCTGGCGGCAATCTCATCATTCGACAGCCCTGCTGCGACGAGGGTCATCACCTCGCGTTCGCGATCAGTCAGGTCAGCTAGCTGGCTAGCGTCGAATCGGCTGGCAGCCGGGGTGGGCCGACTCGCAATATCAGTGATGAGTCGCTTCGTAACGCTGGGCGCCAGCAGAGCGTCGCCGCGGGCGACGACTCGCACCGCCTGAATCAGATCGGCGGGCTCGGCGTCTTTGACCAGGAAGCCGCTCGCACCCGAGCGGATTGCCTGATACACGTATTCATCGGACTCGAACGTAGTCAAGATGATCACCTTGACGCCGGCCATGTCGTCGTCAGCAGCGATTCGGCGCGTCGCCTCCAGGCCGTCCATAGTGGGCATTCTGATATCCATGAGTACGACATCGGCGCGGTGCTCGCGGGCCCGGCTGACGGCTTCAGCGCCGTCAGCAGCCTCGCCCACGACTTCAATCCCATCCGCGCTGCCCAGCAGCACACGGAAGCCAGCCCGTATGAGTGCCTGATCATCTGCCAGGAGCACGCGGATCATCCGCTTTCTCCGTCCACTGCAGGAAGGACGGCGGCCACGCGAAAGCCTCCTTCGCGGCCAGGGCCCGCCTCGAGCGTGCCACCCACAGAGGCGGCTCGTTCGCGCATGCCGATCAAGCCATGGCCGGTCATGCCGTTGGCTATTGACGGCTGGCCGCGCCCGGTGTCGACGATCTCGACCCGCAATGCCGACGGGTCGTAGCACAGCTGCACTATCGCGCTGGCCGGCCCTGCATGCCTGATCGCGTTGGTCAGCGACTCCTGCACGATTCGGTATGCAGCTAGATCAACTGCGGCCGGCAGCGGCCGCGGCTCGCCGGTGCTGGCGAGCGAAGTGGGCAAGCCGGCGGTGCACGCCCCTGCGATCAGTGCGTCGAGCTGGGCCACCCCGGGAGCCGGCTGAACCGGATCCCATTCGTCTGCCTGTCGCAGCACATTGAGGATCGCGCGCAGCTCCCGCAAACCGTCCTTGCTCGCCAGTCTGATGGCCGCCAGCGCCTCTCGAGCTGCATCAGGATTGCCGTCCAGCACATGTGCCGCCACGCCGGCCTGCACATTGATGGTGGCCATCGAGTGCGCCACGATGTCGTGCAACTCGCGCGCGATACGCAGGCGTTCTTCGTCGACCCGGCGCCTGGCCTCCTCGTCGGCCCGCTCCTGGATCGAGTTGACGTAGGCACGCCGGTTGCTAACCGCGATCCCGCCGAACAATCCTGCTGCCACTAGCGCCGGTATCAAGTAGAAACCGCCGCCTGTCGTACCGAAAGGATTCGCGGCACCGGTGCTAGTCATCAGCGCGATGAGCGTGACCGCAGCCAAGAGCAGCGCCTGCCGCGTGGGCACCAGCTGCGCTACGGCGAACAGCGCTACTGTCGGGGCCAGCAGCGACGCTCCGTTCACGAATCCGAGCGCGCTGTAGGTAGTAATAGCAGCCGTCGAAATCAGCAGCACCGGCACCGGATACCGGTGGCGCACAACGAGCGGAATGCAGGCAGCCAGCACGAGCAGCAAAAATGCGGTTGGCATGTGCGGGATCTTGTGCTGGTGGAACGCCGCGATATCGCTTTGCTGCGTTGGATTGGCCTCGGCGTAGGACGCGAGTACCAATACGACGGTGAGCAGCAAGCCGGTCGCAACGTCACGGGTCGCGGGATCCCGACACCAGCGCCACAAGGTCCTGAACCGCTCTTGCACAAGATCAGCGTACGGCGCTCCCCGCCGGGTCAGCGTCCTCCGCCGGATGTCAGGCCCCGTACTCCGGACGGAGTACGGGAGCTCTTGGTGCTCCATACGCCGTACAGCAAGGTGACTTCTGCAGGCCGACGATATAGCCGGCTCAAATCAGCAGGCTGGCATGTGATCGGCGGACAGCCCGCCGGCGCACTGACACCGGAGGCCCAGATGCCTGCGCTGACCCGCCTCGTATTGCGCCACAAACTGCTGGTGGCCCTGTTCTGGCTCGCCATCGCCGTTGCCGGCGTCATGACCATCAGCGGCACCACGCACCGGATGACCAACAGCTTCTCGATGCCTGGCCAGGCCTACAGGGTCGACAACAAGATCGTTAATGAGTACGGCAATGGCGGTTCGCAGCCGCCTTACGTCGCTGTGCTGACCGCGCCGCCTGGGCAAAAGATCACCACGGCGGAAGTTGCCAGGGAAAGCGGACAAGTCTTCGCTGCACTGCAGCATCGAATTCCGCACGTGCGGATTGCTGACTACTACACGACGCATGATAGTGCCTTCATTACCAGGAACGGGGCGACCACATTCGCCCTCGTCTACACCAAACCGGCGCCCGGTTTCGGCGGGACGAACTGGGGCCCGGCGATCAGTCACAGCCTGGACGCAACCGCGCCACAGGGCTGGCGGACCGGGGTAACCGGTGCGCAACTGCTCGAGAACGGCTCGTCATCGGCGTCGAAAGGCACCGGGATCATGGCCGAGGCGATGATTGGCGCGATCGGCGCGCTGCTAATCCTGGCTTTGGTCTTCGCCAGCTTCCTGGCTTTCCTGCCATTGGTAGTCGGCGGCGTGTCCGTGCTCGCCACGTTCCTGTTGGTGGGCGGTCTCACTGAGATCACGAGTGTGAGCCAGATTGTCGAATTCATCATCGCGCTTATCGGGCTCGGGGTTGCGATCGACTACTCGTTGCTAGTGGTCAGCCGCTGGCGCGAGGAGCGTGCCGCAGGCCGGGACAACTCAGCTGCCGTGGCCGAGGCGATGAACCACGCAGGCCGCGCTGTCGTGTTCTCCGGGCTGACCGTTGCCATTGGGCTGCTGTCGATGATCGTGCTGCCCGTTCCGATGCTGCGCAGCGTTGGCATTGGCGGTGTACTGGTCCCGCTCGTCTCGGTCGCCGTCGCTGTGACACTGTTGCCGGTTGTGCTGGCCACGGTCGGACCGCGGCTGGACTGGCCGCGACTGCGCACCGAGCGAACAGCGAGCCGAGTGTTCTCGACATGGGCCCGCGTCGTCTACAACCGCAAGTGGATTGCTGCGATCGGCGGCGCACTAGTGCTCGGAGTGCTGGCGGTTCCTGCACTTACTCTGCACCTTGGCGAGCCGGGCAGTTCGGCACTGGCAACGTCGGGGCCCGCGCACGATGCGCTAGTGACGCTAACCGATGGTGGCGTGCCTTCAGGCGTGCTGACCCCTGCTGACGTGCTCACCAAGGCCGCGAATGCCGGGCAGGTCAATGCGGTGGCGCGGCACATACCTGGCGTGTACGCCAGCGTCGCGCCGACCGGAGCCGACTACCGCCAGGACGGTACAGCGATCGTGACGGTGATACCCACGTCTGAGAGTAGTGTGCCTGCCGGCCAGGCGACCGTCTCGCGGCTGGAAAGCACCTTGATGCCACGTGCCGGGGTCGTTGGTGTCGGCGGCGATGGCGCGGAGTTGATTGACTTCAACCACGCCGTCTACGGTGACTTCCCGCTGATGCTGGCCATCATCGGTGTCGCCACGTTCCTCTTGCTAACCAGGGCATTCCGGTCGGTCCTGCTCGCGGCCAAGGCGGTCGTGTTCAATCTGATCTCGCTGGCGGCTGCTTACGGCGTGCTGACATGGGTGTGGCAGGACGGGCACGGCTCCTCAGCCGTGTGGGGCATCCCGGCCACTGGAGCGATCACGATGTGGGTCCCGCTCATGGTGTTCGCGTTCCTGTTCGGCTTGTCGATGGACTACGAGGTGTTCATCTTGACCCGCGTCCGCGAGTCCTACGATCGGACCGGTGATGCTCGCCGCGCTGTGACTGAGGGACTCGGTCGCACGGGCAGGCTAGTCACCAGCGCCGCTGCGATCCTGATGCTGAGCTTCCTGTCAATGTCGACAGGGCCGCAGACGGATCTGAAGATCCTGGCAACAGGGCTTGGCGCAGGAATCCTCATCGACGCAGTGGTCATCCGGTGCCTGATGGTCCCGGCCCTGGTGGCGCTGTTCGGCAGAGCGAACTGGTGGCTGCCAGGACGGTTCGCCCGGCTGCTGCGAGTGCCCACGGGTCAGCAAGTCCGCCAGCCCGAGCGGGAACTGGCACTGACCGGACAGCGGTAACCAGGTAGTTTCCGCAGGCTAAGGCGGTTGACCCGGCGGTCAGCCGCCTTAACTGTCGGTGAAGAAGTCCTTGCGATGCCGACCCGGATGGCTGCGCCACGCCCGGGTGATCGCGGCGTCCACGCGCTCGTCGTCATGGTCAGCTGGCTCGTCGCGGTCGTGGGGCGAGTCGGTGTAGTCGTGCGAGTCGGTGTCGTCGCCTGAGTCGGCAACTGAATGCTCAGGAACGGGGGCTAGGTCAGCCGGAACCGGCCACTCTGCGGCTGGAGGTACTGCTGGTATCCAGGCAACAACTGGCCTGGCGTTCCAGAAGGCTTGGCGCTGCAAGCACTTCGGGCAGATCAGCCGACCGAAGACGTCGTGTCGCCAGCCTGCAGCAAGCGCGCGGATCCGCACGTCCCGCTCGCCCAGTGCAGCCGGATCAGCATGCCACGCGACGCAGCCACCCAGCTCGCACCACACCATCGGCTTGCGCAGTTCGTCGCCGATGACCGCGCGCTCGAAGCTAGTCGCTGACGGCAGGCCGGAACTCCAGCGCGGACCCGGGTCCCACGCAGGGCCGGCATCCCAAGCCGGTCCGGGAAGCCACTGAGCCTCCGCGGTATGCCACGTCGACTCAAGCTCCGCAATACTCATGACGAGATGTCCAGTCTGCAGCCGATGCATGCGCTCGAGCGGGCAGGTGTCAGGGCCGACAGAACGCTTAATTCCGGCTACCCATGCTGAACTGGACGAAACGCGTCTATCAGCTCCAGCTGACACCCGCTGCCGGGTCAGTGACGTTGAGATGTTCCTGGACCCGGGCAAGGTGCAGCCGCATCGCCTCCACTGCCCGGCTCGAGTCCCGAGCTCGGAGCGCTTCAACAAGTGCCCGGTGATCAGCCTGATACTGACGCCTTCGCTGCGTTGACGCGCTGCGCCGCTTTAGGTCGCCCCAGACTTGGCCATGCCGTGCCGCCTCAATCGCGCCATAGAGAGTCACCAGGAGCGGGCTGTGACTTGCGGCCATGATGCATCGGTGCAGAGCAAGATCCCAGGTCTCGAACTCTTCGAAACTTGCCGCACGATCACCGCCTGCGAGACAGCGGTCCATTTCTTGCAAATCCGCGGCCGTCGCCCAGGCTACGACCAAAGACATAGCCGGCGGTTCTAGCAAACGTCTGATCGTCATCACGTCGGCAGGCGCGAAATCGGCTGTCGCGGACTCACGTGGCGGCGGCCTGCGTAGCCCTTGGGACCCGCTCGGGTCGTCGTCCGGGGTCGGAGCTTGCCTGGGTATGTTGCGCAGGAACGTGCCGCGCCCGACCTCGCGCGAAATCTGACCTTGCGCCTCCAGGATCGCGAGCGCATGTCGCACAGAGGACCTTGTTACGCCAAGGTCAATACTGAGCTGGCGCTCGGTAGGCAGCCGAGACCCGGCCCGCATGCCTTGGTCACGCGAACTGGCCAGGATTTTATCGGCTAGCCAGAGTCCCCGCTCTGCATGGTTCGTCCCGCTTGGCTGGTCTGCCTGTGCCGTTTCTGCCTGTGCCGTTTCTGCCTGTGCCGTATCTGACAGTGCCGTATCTGACAGTGCCGTATCTGACAGTGCCGTATCTGACAGTGCCGTTTCTGACAGTGCCGTTTCTGACAGTGCCGTTTCTGACAGTGCCGTTTCTGACAGTGCCGTTTCTGACTG
>Ga0126373_10001536_pt1 | contig 16481 bp, 13 predicted proteins | sample PanSoiMetPlot_11_FD_92545 | JGI IMG/M metagenome (GOLD analysis project Ga0126373, IMG submission 92545) | Tropical forest soil microbial communities from Panama - MetaG Plot_11 | ecosystem: Environmental > Terrestrial > Soil > Tropical forest > Bulk soil | place: Panama | collected 2016-02-17 | reverse complement strand
GCTACGACAAACTGGCGTGAAACTATCTCGATGGTAATTATCCTGCTTAACTGAAGATAGGCCTAGTTTTCCCCTCTTTATTTGCAATGGGTGCGCGTTCGAGTAGACCACTCTAATGGGCTGAAAACCAAATTTGACAAGTGCACGCCGGTCCGAAAGCGGCCGCAGTAGTCAAGGCAAGAATGCGATGGACCAAGTTCCAACCAATCCAATCCCGCCAGAGCAGGAGACCCGGGTTCAATCGTTCGATCTTTCGGGTTCAAGCTTGGGAGGCCAACTGCAAGACTATCGCAGAGTCGGTACTCGGTGGACTGCATTACATTTATGGGCGTGCCTCATGACGGACCATATTTTGCATCGGTCAGGCCGATCCCTGAGCGCGCCTTCGTAGGCCCTTCTTTCTTTCGCAATATCCTCGGCATTGGGTTCCCAGGACCTAGGCGCTTGTCCCTGCCACACCGCTAACGGCAGCCGCCCGTTTGCCAACGCAAAGAACGCCTCATTGTTTTGTCGCAAGGCCTTGTACGATAGAGCTTCAACAGTCTGAGCCAAATTAGACTTCCTCTCTCTCTCAATTGCAAGCGTGTTCGAAAGTCCAGTGATGCGCTTTCGATGGAATAATTTTGCAACCAGCCACCCGAATATGATACCCGCGACGGCGAGTAACACGAGCCAAAATATAGCAATCTGTATTTTACTATCCAACACCTGAATTACGCACTCAACCGCCCGCGATGTGCTGTCCAACACGCTATTTATGTCGTAAGACATCCAATGCACCCCTTCAGACAACCTATTAACGGCGACTGATTGTACCTCTTGGTTTGTACGCTATCCCGCACTATCGGAGCGAGCGCTCACGGGTCGTCGCCCCAATTCTAAGGTTCGTCATCAAGCTCGCACGCGACCTCGGCGGATTGTCAGTGGCCCGAATATCGACGACGTGCTGGCTCGTGGCGCGCGACGAGTGCTCCTACACCGTCGACCATCCAAATTCGCTGATATGGAGCCGAGAACCCAAATCGAAATATTCAGCCGGAAACCACTAACAACACGTGAAAATGCGGATAAAAACTACGGGTCCGCCTTGGCGTGGCCCCTCGGACCCCAACCAGGGCCGTACCGAGCGCTTCCACCGCCGGGGCCTGGAGAGGCGGCCAAGCCCCTCGAGCGAACGAGATCGCGCTCCGCATTCGTGAGCACTGGAATTGGCTGGTTCGACCATCGGCATAAGCAGACGGTGGGTCGAGCGCTTCACCGTCAAACGATTGACTGGTCGATCAGTATTCAGATTACCGCCGTCGTCACGTGAGCAGAAAGTTACGAACCAATTCCAAGAACGCTTGGGGGCTGTCGACCTGAGGGGAATGCCCGCCACCCGGAATCTCCACAGCATTGCTGTTCCGTATCCCCACCAATAACTCTTCTACGTGCGCATGCGTCCTGGCAGCATCGAGTTCCCCGCGAATGATGAGCGTCGGGGCGGTGATTTTCGGAAGACTTGGACGCAGGTCCAAGTTGAAGGCATTGGTCAGGACCGAGCCCATGAATGATTTATTCGCCTGCGCGACCGTATCGACGAAAGTCTCAAACTCCCGCGGATCCTCCGGTCGTCGTGCGATCAGTGAATCGACGAGCCGTTCCGTGAATTGGCGGTTTCCGTGGCCAGCAATCCAATGGTCGAGAGCTCGTCGAAAATCAGGTTTTACACCGACGGTCCGGGCGCCAGTCCCAACCAAAATGAGCTTTTTGATTCGATCGGGCTCTGCAGCAGCCAAAGCCTGCGCAGCAATGCCACCCATCGAATTGCCGACGACGTTGCACCCATTGATACCCAATGATTCGATCATCGCGCTTATCGCCAGTGCCAACCTTTGCGGGCTTGCAAATTGTTGCCAGTTTTTGCCAGCTCCGAGGGAGTAGAGATCGATCGCATAGGTCTCGAATTCAGGCAAGGCATCGACGGTTTGACGCCAGAATTGCCAGCAGCCGAACCACGGATGCAATAGAATGATCGGTTCGTGGTGACGCCGGATTAATGGTTGGCGGCAGTAATACTCGAGCCTGGCGTCGGAAATCTCAACGGACTCACCCATCACTGGCACTTCCGACATCACGGCTCAGACGGAGAGCGGGCGGGAACAAATTGCCCGATGCCCTCGGGACCTGTCCACTTGCCATTTTCAACCAGCACTTGCCCTCGCACCATAGTCAAGATTGGGAAACCATTGAATTCCCAACCATCCCAAAGACTGTAGTCGCAGTTCGAGTGCAAGTCCGCCAACGTCACCGTCCGTTTGAGATTCGGATTGATTATGACGATGTCAGCGTCGCTGCCGACCGCAATGATGCCCTTACGCGGATAAAGACCGAACAGCTTGGCGACGGCAGTCGAGGACACCTCTACGAACCGGTTGATGTTGAGTTTCCCCGCCTTGACTCCTTCGGAGAATAGGTAGGCCATTCGCGTCTCGATACCGTTGTGTCCGCCGGATACGTTGTCGACTTCTTTCCCGGCAAGTTTCTGTGCGAGCGGTATAGTAAAGTCATCAGAACTCGTAACATCAAGAACCCCAGATTTAAGGGCTTCCCACAGCGCCGCACGATCCCTTGGCGATTTGAGAGCTGGATAGTTATGGTAGATCATGCCGTCGGGCTTAGCGTAGTCCTCATTGGAGAAGGCGAGGTAGTTGTGCAGTGACTCCCCGTACACGGGTTGACGTTTGCCGCGTGCCTCAGCGATCGCTTCAACGCCTTCGATGCTGGAGACATGAACGACGTACAAAGGCGAACCGGTTCGACGCGAGAGCAACAGCATGCGCATAATAGAAGCCTCTTCGCATATGCTGGGCCGCGCTTCATGGACATGCGATGCGTGCTGATGGCCGTGCCGGTAGAGCTTGCGCACGCAGAAGTCAATGATGCAGTCGTCCTCACAATGGACCATCGCGATTCCACCGTGCTTTGCCAGTTGCTGCATCACGCCCCAGATTCGTCCATCGTCCATGAACAATCCACCTGAAGCTGAGCCGCCTGAAAATGTGGTAAACATTTTGAACGACGACACGCCGCCCGAGATGGCCTCCGGTATCTCCTCAAGCACCTCGAACGTCGCGCCGCCGGTGATCATCGCATGCAAAGCGTAATCAACATCGGGCTTGTCGTTCTTAATTTCCGCCTGTTTGGCTTCGATGGCTCCGGTTAAGCTATCGGTGCCCGCTTGAAGCGCGAAATCGATAAATGTTGTCGTGCCGCCGAACGCCGCGGCGCGTCCGCCATACTTTGCCGACTGCGCACGCATCGCCGGGGTTAGCGCGATATTGAAGTGGACATGAGCGTCGATGCCCCCCGGTAAGACCAGTTTTCCGCTCGCGTCGATAACGCGAGCGGCCGGAATGTCGAGTGACTGCGGCGCTGCCAGGACAACGATGCGGCCGCTAGCGATGCCGACGTCGCATTGTTCGGTTGAATGCGGTGAAACAACGGAGCCGCCCTGGATCAATACGTCCAACATGTGTGCCTCCCATTGGCGTCCGGTTCGTTGAAACATTGGGCTTGCATGATAACCCGTCAGATCTAACTAAATGACGCCGCGGGCGAGAAGGTGCTTGACGTGCGAAGACGTGTAGCCTAGCGCGCGCATGAGCACCATGTCTGTATCCGCCCCAAGATCGCGCCCCGGCCAGGTGATTTCACCAGGCGATTCCGATAGTCGCGGAACGACGTTGGGCATTTTGACCTCGCCCAAAATCGAATGCGCAACAGTCGCCAGGGTTCCGCGTGCCGCGAATTGCGGATCCTCGAATATGTCGGCAATGCTGTAGATAGGACTACTCGGAATCTCGGATTGCTGTAGTGCCTCGACAAGCGGCGCCATGTCCTGGTGAGCTGTCCAGGTTGCGACGATGTGATCGATTTGCGTGCAATTTGCGACACGCTCGCGTTCGCGAGAAAATCGCGGATCGGCGACCAACTCGCCTTTACCCATCAAAGTTGCGAGGCGAGCGAAGATGCGGTCGTTCGTGCACGCGATTGCGACCCACTTTCTATCGCGCGTCGGATAATGATTGTGCGGAGCCGCAAGTGGCGTCGCCGAGCCCATGCGTTCACGAATTTTGCCGGTGACGGAATAGGTGATCGCGAGGCTATCGAGTATGCGGAAAATGCTCTCGTAGAGCGCTACATCTATGATTTGCCCACGACCGGTTACCGCGCGATAGCGCTCGGCCGCGAGCACGCCATACGCCGCGAAGAGACCGCTAAGGTAGTCAGCGATCGTCGCGGAGCCCGGGTTCGCCGGCGCGCGATCCGGAAATCCACACTGATACGTTAGTCCGCCGAACGCGTGGGCAATGCGGCCGAACCCAGGGCGGTTTTTTGCGGGACCGTCCTGGCCGTAACCCGAGATACGGACCATGATGACTCCGGGATCGATCGCTCTTAAGTCCTCGTAGCCCAGTTTCCAGCGTTCGAGCCTCCCCGGTCGGAAATTCTCGAGCACGACGTTGTATCCGCTACGCACGAAATCGCGAATGATCGTCTGTCCATCAGGATCGCGCAAGTTGCAGGTCACGGTATATTTGTTGCGCGACTCTTGCAGCCAGAACAGCGGTACGCCGTCGCGCTCTTCGCCCAAGGTTCGCAGAGAATCGCCGGAACCGGGGGCTTCGATCTTGATGACCTCGGCTCCGAACTCGGCGAGCAGCGTTCCGCAGAACGGAGCCGCGATAAACGTTCCCAAATCCAGGACGCGCATACCCGCGAGCGGTTTATCCGGCATTGACGGGATCCATCACACCGCCGCCCAACGTCGACTCGAGGGCGGCGTACTGAGAAAAGTGCAGGACATTGTGATATTCCTCGAGCGTCGCCAGACGCGATAGATCCTCGAGCCTGCCGTCGCGCCGAAGTTGGGCCATTGCCTGCCGTACCGCAGACGTTGCTGCCAGGAAGGCAGTCGCCGGATAGATGGCGACGGCGAAGCCGAGTTCGCCGAGGCGCTGCACCGAAAGATACGGAGTGCGTCCGGTCTCGACCATATTGGCAAGCGTCGGCACCGGAATGCCCGAGGCGATTTCCTGGAGTTCCGCCTCGCTTTCCGGTGACTCAACAAAGATGACATCGGCACCGGCGCGCGCATATGCGCGTCCGCGTCGGATGGCTTCTTCCAGGCCGTGAGTGGTGCGCGCGTCGGTTCGCGCGATGATAAGCGTCTCCGGATTGAGCCGTCCGTCAGCCGCGGCGCGCAAGCGCCCCTCCATCTCCTCGGCCGGCACGACATTGCGACCGAGTTCATGACCGCATTTCTTTGGGCTGGCTTGATCTTCGAATTGCACGGCGCTCGCTCCGGCTGTTTCGAGTTCGCGCATCGCCCGGCGAACCATGATTAAGCTGCCATATCCGACGTCGGCGTCGGCGATTAGCGGTACAGTCGTTACCGCCCGCGTGCAGCGGACACGATGGGCCATCTCGGTGAGCGTGATGAGCCCGACGTCCGGAAGACCGAGCATTGATGCGGCCTGACCGTTGCCTGTCATGTAGATTGCTTCGAATCCCGCCCGTTCGATGAGCAACGCGGAGAGCGCATCATATGCGCCCGGAGCGGCGACGATGCTGCCTCGCCGAAGTAAGGCCCTTAGCGAGAGTGCGGCATGGTTGTGGTTATTCATCGGATTTCCCCGGTCCTCATGCGTTGCGGCTGCGAGCCACACCATAGAGCGCGACAGCCGCTATGATCACGACCCCCTGGATGACCATCTGCCAAATTGCCGGAACGTTGATGAGCGCCATACCATTGAGCAAGACGCCGATGAAAATCGAGCCGAGCGCGCCGACGACGACGTTACCGATTCCGCCCGTCAAGCTAACGCCTCCAACGACGACGGCGGCGATGACGTCGAGTTCATATCCCGTTCCTTGATAGGGTACTGCAAGCCCCACTTGTGAGGTCAAGATGACGCCCGCGAGCGCCGCGCAAGCTCCCGAAATGGCGTAGGTTGCCGTTCGGATGCCCGCCAGCGGCACCCCGCAAAGACGGGCCGCGGCCTGATTGCCGCCCAACGCATGGATGGATCGTCCGATGGTGGTGCGGCGCTCCAGCAGCCACGCTGCCGCGAACAGCGCGGCGAAGACAAGGATTGATATTGGAATGGGTCCGAGATGCCCACGCCCGAGCATGAGCGAGCTCGAATTCTCTGGTATATCGACGTTATACTGATTCGATATGATGTAAACGACCCCGCGAACCACACTGAGCATGGCCAGTGTGGTGATGAACGGATCGATGTTGAGACGGGTGATCACGACGCCGTTGATGAGGCCGACGATGAGCCCAGCGAGCGTTCCGACAACGATCGCCGCGAGCGGACCGGCGCTGGTGTCGCGCATCACGATCGCTGCGACCATCCCTCCGAAACCGAGGATCGAACCCACCGAGACATCGATGCCTCCTGCTAAGATGACGAGCGTTTCGCCAATCGCCATAATGCCGATAGTCGACGTTTGTTGGAGGATGTTGATCCCGTTCGTAAAGGTTAAGAACGCCGGGGACAAAGCTGCGAAGACGGCAATGAGAATAGCGAGCGCTGCGTAGAATCCGAAACGTTCAAACGCTAGCGCGGGTGTCACTCTGGCTTGACGCAGGCGCGCGTTGGGTGAGACCGCGGGATTCATACCAAGCCCCCAGTGGCGGCATCGAGCAACACTTCCTCGCTGGCGTTCGCGCGATCAATTTCGAGCGCGATCCGACCGTCCCGCATGACGACGATGCGATCGCTGATGCGGAGAACTTCCGGCAAATATGAGGACACAACGATCACGGCCATTCCGGTTTTGGCGAGATCATCGATCACGCGATAGATTTCTTCCCGGGCGCCGACGTCGACGCCGTGCGTCGGCTCGTCGATCAGCAGCAACTTCGGCTTCTTTGCAAGCCATTTGGCCAGCACGAGCTTCTGTTGGTTTCCACCGCTGAGATGGTTTGTCCGCCACCGCGGCAGCGGCGGCTCAATCTTCACTTGCGCGACCATCCGTGTGGCCAAGCGCCGTTCGCCGGTGGGATCGAGCCAGATCCCTGCGGTCGACACGAGATCATAATTCGGCAGTGACAGATTCTCGCTAATCGTAAAGCTGGAGACGAGGCCCTCGCGCTGTCGGTCTTCGGGCACCAGGCCGAGACCTGACTTGACCGCGTCAATCGGCGAGCGCGGTGAATACGTCGTCCCTTGGAGCTTCATTGCGCCGCCATCGATGCGATCTGCGCCGAAGATCGCGCGCAGCAACTCCGTTCGCCCGGATCCAACGAGGCCTGCAATGCCTAGTATCTCTCCCGCGCGCACAACAAAGCTGATGTCGTTGAGTATGGGGTCGCTTCGAAGGCCGTTGACCGAGAGCACTTCGCGCTCGTCGCCACCGATCTTCTGTCGCATGCCATCATTGATGTCGCGGCCGATCATCATTCGGATCAAAGCCGGGCGGTTAGTTTCACCGACTGGCAGCGTGCGTACACGTTTTCCATCACGCAGAACGGTCACGCGGTCGGCGATGTCAAAGATCTCTTCTAAGTCGTGGGAGATATAGGTGACCGCAGTTCCGCGCCGCTTGAGGTCGCGAATGATCTCAAAGAGGCGCAATGTCTCTTGATGCGTCAGCGCCGCGGTCGGTTCGTCCATGATGACAACGCGAGCATCAAACGCTAGCGCGCGCGCGATGTCGACGACTTGTTGAACGGAAGGTCCGAGTTCGCGCACGGTCGCATCGACGGACGCCGGACTACCGAGGAGCGCCCAAATGTGGGCGGCTTTGCGGCGTAGCGCTCCGCGGTCGATCAGGCCCGGCAAGCGGTACGTGGGTTCGTGACCGAGCATAATATTTTGGGACACCGTCAACTCGGGAACGACCGCGCGTTCTTGGTAGATCACGGCGATGCCATGATCTTGTGCGGAGGCGACGCTTTGAAGCGTTACGGCCTGGCCGTCGATGCGGACCTCACCACTGTCGGGGGCAATGACACCGGCAAGCATTTTGATCAACGTACTTTTTCCGGCGCCATTTTCTCCTACGATTGCGTGCACTTCCCCTTTCCGCACGTCGAAGTCAACGCCGTCGACGGCGCGAATCTCGACAAACGATTTATGCAGTCCGACGGCTTCGAGGACCGGGATGCCGTGGTTTTGCTCGGATGGGTTGCGCTGCGGCTTATCTGTCGACAGCATGGCAATCGGCATCGGATCGAGAATTTGTGCCCATCGAAGACGCCGTGGGGACCCGGCGCTACGTTGACTTAAGACATCCAAACTCACGGCAACCAAGATCACGATTCCGCGCGTGAATGACTGATAGTTTGAGGGAATTCCAATCAGCGTCTGGCCCTTCGCCAATACGGTGATGAAGGCGGCCCCGAGGAGGGTCCCGGTGAGGGTCCCACGGCCCCCGAACAAACTTGCTCCACCGATGATGACAGCCGCAATGACGTCGAATTCCTCGCCCGAGCCGGCTTCGGGCGCACCGGTCTGCAGCCGGGAGGTAAGAGTGATACCGGCAAGGGCCGCGCAGAACCCGCTGATGATATACGTGCTCAACTGGATGCGGGCGACGCGGATGCGCGTCAGCCGGGCAGCCAGTTCGCTGCCGCCGACTGCATAGAGGTGGAGCCCGAATCGCGTACGCCGCAATACGAATGTGCCTACTGCTAAGAGAGCGGCGAAGACGACGAACGATATCGGCACGCCGAAAATATCGCCTTGCCCGAGTATGAGAAAATTCTCGTCAGAGATAATAGCGGCTTGCAGGTCGTGAACGTCCGTCCGGTACAACGAAAGGCCGACGCCGCGAATGATGTACAACGTGGCAAGAGTTACGATGAAGGCGGAGATGCGCAGGCGCGTTATGATAAGGCCGTTGATCGCGCCGGTCACGCAGCCGACTGCCAACGCGATCGGAATAGCGACCGCCGTCGTTACCTCGCCTAAGCGGATCAAGTCATCGGAGACGATGCCCGCAAGCAGCAGACCGGAGCCAACCGACAGATCGATGCCGCCGCCGATTATGACAAACGTTTCGCCGATCGCCAAGATTCCTAAAATCGAGAGATCACGCAGAACATCACCCAGGTTATCGACGGTGGAGAACCCTGGCGCGCGATAGGCAAAAAAGGCCGTCAACGCGATCAACGCGGTTCCAAGGCCTTGCGTGCGCGCGCGTGCGATCGCGAACTCAAGGCGCTTGGTGAGCGACGGAGGCGGCTCCGGAGACTGAAGCTCCATCGGGTCAGCCGGCTTGCGGCCGGTCATCGCGTCCGCGTGAACTTTGGTCTATGCGGCGGGCCATGGGACTTGGTCAATATTCTCCTTAGTAACGTTGTACGGCGGAAGCTCAATGCGTCCAGCGAATTGCCCACCCTTGACGCCTGCCGTCATCAGCCACGCGCCCAGGAACATCACCGTATCGGGGACTGCGTTGGCCGCAATGGCGGAGACGCCATCACATAGGCCACTCTTGATAGCTTTGAAAAAATCCAGTTCGCCGTCAGCGCCCCAGAACTTGATATTGCCCCGCCGTCCCGCTTCGACCGCCGCCTGAGCGGCCCCGATGGCCATCTCGTCATTCACGCCGAACACCGCGTCGATATTCGGCTGTCCCTGCAAGATCGTTTGGAAGACGTCGTGGCCTTTTTTTCGATCGAATGCCGCGCTTTGGTCAGCAACGATCTTCATTTCCGGATACTTTGCCAACGCATCTTTGAAACCGGCCATGCGCTGAATGTTGGCCCCGGTTCCCTGAACACCCTCGATGACAACGATGTTGCCTTTATTGTTGAGTTGTTGGGCCATGCCGTCTGCAACTTGAACACCCATCGCGTAGTGGCCCATCCCCACGAACCCGGTATGTACGCCGGCAATGTCCTGGTTGAGCGTAATCACAGGGATACCCGCCTTTTCAGCCTTGCGTGCAACCGGGGTCAACCCCGCCGCATCCGTTGCTTGTAGCACCAAGAAATTGACGTTTTGACTGATGAACGCTTCCATTTGACTGGTTTGCTTCTGAACGTTTCGTTCACCGTCTTGAACGCTGACGTCCATGCCGAAACCTTTCCCTTGGCGAGCACATTCGTCACCCCAATACTTGATGAGCGGATGCGAAAGGGTCTCGAGCACGACGCCAACCCTCATGCCCTTCGTACTTATCATTTTGCCACTTGGGCCCTCGGCGGCAACGGCGGTCAGTGATTGATTTGCGAGCAGGGTTGCAGAGGTAAAGCCCGCGCCGGTAACGAGAGCATCACGTAAGAATCGGCGTCGCTGCATGTGACTAGTCATTCGACCGCCTCCTTTTGGTTACCCGCCGTCGGTGACGGCTGATAGGGGGAAACTCGACCTGAAGCTCCTCGAGGTGCGCGCGCATCGCATCGGCCGCTCCATGTGGGTCGTGCGCTTCGATCATGCGCAGGATGTCATTATGCCCCTCGTGCTGGCGCGCGCGAAACGCGGCTTCAATGTGTCGTCCTTCGCGATCAAGAGAGTCCAAGACATCAAAGTAGAGATGGGAAACCGCGTTGAGCATCGCCGCTAAGACAGTGTGGTGCGCAGCCGCGGCAATCGCGAGGTGAAAATCAAGTCCGCGCTTGACATATTGCCCCGGCTGAGCGTGAGCGCGCTTTTGCGCCGCCTGACGCAGTCGCGCGATATCTGCAGGGGTGGCGCGTTCCGCGGCGCGCTCGGCAAGACGCACTTCCACGAGAAGCCTGGCTTCGATCAACTCGCCGAAAAGCCGTCGCGGTGTACCATGGAATTTGAGAGGCGAGAGGAGTCGCTTTCCCGGCTCGCCAGTAAGAAACGTTCCGACGCCATGCCGGACTTCGACCAGTCCCATTGTTTGCAGGCCCTGCATTGCTTCGCGCAATGATGAACGGCCCACGGCGAGTTGCTTCGCCAACTCACGCTCCTGCGGAAGTCGGTCACCCACCTTCAACCCTCCGCGCACGATCGCGCGTTGGATTTCGGTCATGACAGCGTCCGGTAGCGACTGCGGACGACGCATACGGCACCGATCCGAAGGCATGGACATCAGGAGATCAGACCACCCTAAGCTTGCCGTACGGTCCGCGTCAATAAGTTTTTAGACCACTGGGAGTCGTCCGCTGATGACAATGTCACTCGCTCATTGATCGTCGACGGCGTCGAACGCAACCAACAAAGTCCACCGCGAAATTCTCCACAATTGTGCCTGGCTGTCGCTTGGCCGGCAATTCGCCCTCGGTTCGTTGTCGGGTTCGCCGCCAGCGAATGATTCCGCAACGGACACGTCGGCCGCTGAACTACAGTCAAATTCACGAACGCTTGTTTGTGGGAAAAACAAAGCGCTACGCAATTGCGGGCGCGGACCTCAAAGCCGTTTACACCGCGTGCTGCGCGATCGCGGCTTTATACATGACGAATACGGGCTTCCGACCCGCTGAGATTGGCGATGACGGCATTGGCGCATGCGCGGGTCCCCGCCGTCCCGCCGATGTCCCGAGTTCTAGATGACGGTCGAGCAATCGTTTGATTAACGGCAGCGCGAATGTCGGCAGCCATGCCGCTCAGCGCATCGTTGGGAGTTCTTTGCGCCAACCAATCGAGCATCATCGCCGCGCTTAGAATTGTAGCAAGCGGATTGGCTTCGTCTTTGCCGGCGATCCCGGGAGCGGAACCGTGCGCCGGCTGGAAAACGCCGTGGTTGTCGCCGATGTCGGCGGACGGGGCGAGTCCGAGACTGCCAACGATCCCGGCGGCGAGATCAGAGACGATGTCTCCGAACATGTTTTCCGCGACGGCGACATGTATGGATGTCGGGTCAAGGACCATCTGCGCGCAGAATGCGTCGATGTAGACCCGGTTGGTCTCGACGCGCCCCACATAGTCGGACGCGATCGCGTCAAAACGTGATCGGAAGAATGCATAGCTGCGCAATACATTGGCCTTGTCGACGCACGTCACCGTCGGCGACCCGCGCAACGGTGGGTGAGCAAGTGCGTATTCGAAGGCAAAGCGGGCAATCCGATCAACGCCGCGGGCGGTAACGATCAGCGTATCGGCGCAAACCTTGTCGACGACGGACGCACCACCGCCCCGCGAAGCATACAGCCCTTCGGTATTCTCGCGGATGATCGTGAAGTCAAAGGGCGACGTCCTCGAAAGCGGCCCCGGGACTGCAGGATAACGGTGAAGGGGCCGCACGCCAGCATATAGATCGAGATCGAAGCGTAGCCGAAATTGGAGGTCCGGTCCGGCCTCGGTTCCGTCGCGATGGAGAACATCGGGCAAACCCAGCGCGCCAAGCAAGATCGCATCGGCCGCCCGGCAGAGCTCGAAATCGTCGGCAGTATACACAATTCCAGTGCGGGCGAAGCGCGCGGCACCAACGCTGATCGTTTCGATGGTGAAGCGCACGTCCCAACGTTCGCCAGCGGACTTCAATACGGCGAGCGCCGCCTCAACAACTTCCAAACCGATGCCGTCACCAGGCAGGCTCACTAGATCTACGTTGATCACGTTGTCACCATCCCCTGTGAGGTTATGCAACCTGGCCGATTTGCTTCGAACCATCGCCTTGATCGGCAGTTGCCACGCAAGGCATGGTATTCGTATTGATCGACGCGAGTTTTCACTCGTCCACTTGCTTTTCGACAATTACCGAAGGATTTTGCATCGGTCCAGATGATAGGCGCAGGGACGTACATGCTGCCAACCGTAATTTTGGCCGCTGGACCCTTCCCTCATATGCTCTTCAACGCTCGCAGTTTGCCATTGGGAGGGCCACCTCATCAAGACCGTAGCCGCCGTGGGTCACTTTTGCCATACTCGATGGCCCAGTCCAGGAAGCGCAGGCTCCGGACGCCGAGACAATGCCATCGCAGGAGGTCCCGCATGACGTTTCGACCCTTTGAGGAGGTGGATGTCCCTGGGCCAAAGCGCGACTTCGTCGGTTACGGTCGACGCGTGCCCAAAGTCCATTGGCCGAACGGGGCGCGGGTCGCTGTCAGCATCGTCCTCAACTACGAAGAGGGCTCGGAGTACTCGCATCCCAACGGCGATGCGCGCAACGATGGCCTAACCGAGATGATCTATGAGATGGAGCCGAAGTTCCGGGACTTGTGCGCGGAATCGGTCTTCGAATATGGATCACGCGCTGGCGTTTGGCGACTGGAGCGACTGTTCAACGAATACAAGATTCCGATCACCTTATATGCCTGCGCCGTGGCGATTGAGCGCAATCGGGAGGTCGGGGCATGGGTGAGGGAGGCGGGCCATGAGCCGTGCGGCCATGGCTGGCGTTGGGAAGAGATGTGGAAGCTTTCGCGCGAACAGGAGGCCGAGCATATCCGAATGGCCATCGCTTCGATTTCCGAGACCTGCGGCGAACGTCCAATGGGTTGGTATTGTCGGTATGGGCCGTCCGCGAACACCCGCAAGCTTTTGGTAGAGGAGGGCGGTTTTATCTATGATTCCGACGCCTATAACGACGACTTGCCCTATTACGTCGAGGTGAATGGCAAGCAGCACCTTGTCGTGCCTTATTCGATGACGTACAACGATGCGAAATTTGGGGTATTGCCTAGCTACGGCACGCCTTCCGATTTCCTTGAGAACTTGAAGCGCGGTCTGGATTTCCTTTGGGAGGAAGGCGCCACCCATCCGCGCATGATGTCGATCGGGCTGCATCCGCGGTTGATCGGCCAGGCGAGCCGCGTCCATGCCTTGCGGGAGTTCATCGAATACGCAGAGAAGAAGGGCGAAGTCTGGTTCTGCCGGAGGATCGATATCGCCAGATGGTGGCACGCTCATCACGCGGAGTTTATCAGTTGATAGACACGTCAGGCTCCACGGATCGACTCGCGTGCTCCGTGGGAGCGAAAATGTTGTCTGAGCGTCATTAGTCGCCACCACTCTGCGGCAGGATGGTGCGGTGCGCGGGGTGATGGCTTTTGCTTGTTGGCGTCGCTTAGATAAGTCGCCGAGGGCCGCAAGAAATCGGTCCAACGAATGTCAGGCGCGTAAATGCGGTCACTCTCGTTCGTAGGACGCCGTCGAGGATCCGGCATTCAATTCGTGACATTATTCTCATTGGTGATCGCAATCATTCTGTTCCGCGTACCGAAGATTTCCCGTGGGCAAGGAATTGGCGGCGCTCCTATCCTTGGGTTCGCTTTCACAATGCGCTCCGACGCCGGCCGGAAATAATCCAACCCAAAACAATCCCGCGCTCGGCCCCAATGCTAACCCAAGCGTCAACTGAAGCAGGTGCGCATTCGCTTCGAAATTTTTCCCGACCTGCCGGCAACGCCTCGCCACCGTTGCCCGCGATATGGTGCCTAAAGCTCCATATGTCTACAAATCGTTGATAAGCTTCTATTTCCAAAGTTGGAAAGTTTCAGCCGCGCTCATCTAGCTTTGGCTTCAACGGCGGGCGCGTGGATGCCCTTACGGTATCAGTCGATGGCCACTATTCACGTCGGTTTCGGTTGGGCGCTCCCTATTTAAGGGTCTTTGGTACAGGCCGCGCCGCTGCGTCAGCAGTGGCACCCGGCTCCGCTCCAGTTACAAACTTTGACAGCGTTGGATCTCCATGTGATCCAAATGACAGTGTTGCGGTAACCCATCAGGCACCTGACTTTCGAACCATCGCTTCGAGCGTTAAACCGCCCACCGCACAGCGACGCGGTCCTTCGCCTCATGAGCCTCTTGACAACTAAAGATTCTTATCTTGAATAGAATTTGCAGATTAATTCCTAGCGAGGAAAGAGGATGGGGTGATGACAAAAGCGCACGCCTACGTGACAAGTCGAAGTTCGAAAATGCCGTGTAAAATGCGAAATGTTATTTTTGCAGCCATCGTGATCACGACAGCGGTCGGTTCGTCGGGCTCCACGAGAGCTGAGAAAAGTTGTAGCGATATGTATGCAGGGTGCGTGAGCTTTTGCAACACACAGCGTCCCACCGCGAAGTGCCGAGGATTTTGTCCGAGCGAGCTTGAAAGCTGCAAAAAGACCGGCACTTGGAACGGTATCCGTGGGCAACATACAGGTCTGAAACGCGATTGATGAGACTGACACTCAACACTATCGGCATATGGATTTTGCCATGGCGAACGGAGAGCGGTTAGGAGCTCCCCGGCGGTCATCGCTCGATCACGATTCTAAACGTCGCGGTGGCGACCATGAATATGCCGACCGCGACGATGTCTGTCATATGGTTCCGGCAGAAAGCTGCGCCAAGCCGGGGAGGGAGCTTTAGAACGCGAGGTAGATATCTCCCGACCGTAGCTCGCTCGCCTCGATGCCAAGCTTGAGCAGTTCGTCGTGAATTCGAGACCCGCCCCAGAGCGGGTTGGCGACACTCATCTGATAGGATCACGTCACGGATTTTGTCGCTCGTCGTGGGCCGTTCACAGCGTTATCGCCACGCCAATAGATCCGAAAGCCGTTGCCGCGCCATTTGACCACCATCGCGGGTTTGACGGGTACCCAGGCGTCCAAACCCGATTGCGCTGACCTATACGATGCAGGCCTGGAGATCGTTAGGGACTGATATCTTAGGAGCTTGTAGCTACACTTACCAGCTGGCCGGCAATGTCTTGAGCCCGCGCAGCACAAACGTCTGTCGCCAGTCCGGGTGGCTCGGATCGTCGAGTGTAAGTCCGGGCAGCCGGCGGACGAGCGCGGAGATGGCGATCTCGGCTTCGATGCGGGCAAGTTGAGCGCCGAGGCAAAAATGAACGCCGCCGCCGAATGAGAGGGGTCGGACATTCTCTCGCGTGATATCCAAGCGATCGGGCTCGGGATACGCCGCGGGATCCCGGTTGGCGGCCCCAAGCAGGCAGAGAATCGAGTCACCCGATCCGATTTTGACACCCGCGAGTTCGACGTCCTCGAGGGCCACGCGGCCCGTCAGTTGTACCGAAGAGTCAAAGCGCAGGAACTCCTCGATTGCATTCGCGATCAGCGTCGCGTTTTCACGCAGCAGCCGCAGCTGGACGCCATTGTTAAACAGCGCAAGCAAACCATTCCCAATCAGGTTGACGGTGGTCTCGTGACCCGCGCCAAACAACAGGATGATGTTGGCGGTCAGCTCCTCGTTCGATAGCTGGCTACCCTCTTCTTCAGCCTGGACTAGCCGCGTGGTAAGATCGTCGCCCGGCTGGCGTCGGCGAAGTTCGAACAGCTGCTGAAAATAGGCGGCGGCCGCCAAGTTCCCCGCATTTGCAGCATCGAGCTCGGCGCGCGTCAGCGGTACCGGATCGAGCAGTCGGCCGCCGTCGCGCGCGCCGTTGAGGAACATCTCGTGATCCTCGTCCGGTATGCCGAGCATCTCACAGATCACCGTTACCGGTAGTCGGAACGCGAAGTCCCCGATGAGGTCGGCATGCCCCAAAGGCGCCATGCGCTCCAGCGTTCGATCGACGATCTCCTGGATGCGCGGCCGCATGTCCTCGACCCGGCGCGC
>Ga0126373_10001535_pt1 | contig 16494 bp, 12 predicted proteins | sample PanSoiMetPlot_11_FD_92545 | JGI IMG/M metagenome (GOLD analysis project Ga0126373, IMG submission 92545) | Tropical forest soil microbial communities from Panama - MetaG Plot_11 | ecosystem: Environmental > Terrestrial > Soil > Tropical forest > Bulk soil | place: Panama | collected 2016-02-17 | reverse complement strand
CGGGCTGACGCTAGACGAGCCAGGCCTGGCCTTCGTCGGCGGCGGCGAGCATGGGCAGTGGGCCGAGCTAGGGCGTGCGCACACCTCGGCAGGCAATCCGATGCGGTTCACCACCGGCAAGATCACGATCCGGGCTGACGACCGGTGGCAGACGGCGATGCCGGGCTCGCAGCGCCGCACGGTCACCGCGCTGACGCTGCCGCTGCTTCGCCACTATGGCTACACGGGGCGTGATGGCCGGTGAGGTGGCCGTCGGTCGGCGTGGTCGTGCCAACCCGCAATCGCCAGGAAGCGCTGCGGGCCGCGGTCGCCGCCATCCTGACGCAGGACTACCCGGGCGAGATCAGCGTCGCGGTCGTGTTCGACCAAGCCGTGCCCGACGCGGCGATCGCCGGCGATGACCGGGTGCGCGTGCTCGTCAACGACCGCTCGCCTGGCCTTGCTGGCGCCCGCAACCGCGGCATACTCGCCCTCGATACCGAACTGGTGGCGTTCTGCGACGACGACGATGAGTGGCTGCCTGGCAAGCTGGTCAGCCAGGTGCGGGCGCTGCTCGCAAGCCCGGGCGCCGAGTTCGCGAGCTGCGGGATCGCCGTACGCTCAGGCAGGCGGACCAACGACCGCACAGTCGGCTGCGGTGAGGTGACATACACCCAGTTGCTTCGTTCGCGTATGGCGATGGTGCACTCGTCTACCTACCTGGTCGCCCGGTCATCGCTGCTTGACGGGATCGGCTTGGTTGACGAGTCGATCCCTGGCAGCCAGAACGAGGACTGGGATCTGGCGCTGCGGGCCGCGCGCAGGCGGCCGATCGTTAACGTCGACCGGCCGCTAGTTCGGGTGACCTGGGACGCCGGCTCGTACTACTCGCAAGCATGGGAAACCAAGGTCGCCGGGTTGGTGTGGATGCTGGCCAGGCACCCTGATATCGCCGCGACCGGGCCGGGTGCGGCGCGGGTGTACGCCCAGATCGCGTTCGGCTATGCCTGCATGGGCAGGCGCCGCGCGTCGTGCCGGTGGGCCGTCAGGGCCATGCGCAGGAACTGGCGCGAGCGCAGGCTCCCGTTCGTCATCGCCGTCGTGGCAGGAGCGGTGTCAGGTGAGCGCGTGCTCAGGACGCTATATAGCCACGGACATGGGATCTGACGATGGCGAGCAGGGTAATTGTCGCGGGAGCAGGCTTCGACCTGCTGACTCACGATGAGCTGATCGACAACGTGGTGGCCGCGATCCGGCGTGACGATGGCGGGAGGATCGTGACCCCGAACATCGACATCTGCGAACGGATCAGCAGGGACGCGGCTAGCCGCGGGTTCGTCACCTCGGCCTCGTTCGTTGTGCCCGACGGGATGCCGTTACTGTGGGCGGCTCGGCTGTCCGGGCGCCCGCTTGTCGAGCGGATCACTGGGGCCGACCTGATTTACTCGCTATCTAGTGCGGCCGCGGCCAACGGCTGGCCGATCTACCTGATCGGCGGCGCGCCGAGTGCGGACGGGCGGCCGTCGGCGGCGACGCTGGCCGGTGACCGGCTCGCGTCCCTTTACCCAGGTCTCGAAGTGGCAGGCAGCTACACCCCGGCGGCCAGGTTCAACGCCGTGGGCGACGACATCGACGTTCTGTGCAAGGAGCTGGCCGACGCCGAGCCAAAGATTGTGTTCGTCGGGCTCGGGTTCCCCAAGCAGGAGCGCCTGATAGCCAGGCTGATTCCGCATCTGCCGCAGGCGTGGTTCATCGGCTGCGGCGCGGCAATCCCTTACGCCGCTGGCGAGCTGCGCCGCGCGCCTGTCTGGATGCGGCGCAGCGGCCTTGAATGGATCTTCCGGCTGGTCAGCGAGCCGCGACGGCTCGCTGGCAGGTACCTGCGCCGCGGCCTGCCGTTCGCTGCCACGCTGCTGGCGAGCAGCGCCTGGCGTGGTCTGCGGCGTCGCCTGGACCGCAGTGCCTGAAGCCCAGGAGAGCCTGCCAGGGGCTCCCTGGCAGGCTCCGCTGGCTTGGTCGTTCGCTGGCTAATGCAGCTTGGTGTGCTCCCAGTACTTGGTGAGCTTGAAGTCCATCGGCTTGCCGTTGGTCGAGGCGATCTCCCACCCGAAGTTCACCTGGGTGAGGGTGGCGCTCCGCGGCACTAGGTGGTGCCTCATGAGCCAGGCGATCGCTGCCAGCATGTGCGTCACGCCGCTGGTCTCGTTGTGGTCGAGCACGAACGAGAAGTCGGTGCCGCCGTGCCAGACCGCGAAGTGCTGGCCGAACAGGGTGGCGTGGCCGACGACCTTGCCGGACGGGGTCTGACCGTGGTTGTCCACCCAGATCATGACCTCGATGTTGTAGTTGTTCAGCCAAATGTCGTCGGCGGCCTCGGCGTCAAGCCCGGCGGCGTGCGGCATCGTCTCGGTGAAGCCGTTGCGAATGGTGTGGAACGACAGGACCTTGGGGCTGTTGTAGTCCTTCTGCACGCATGGGTACGTCTCGACGGCAGTATTTCCAGCGGCCTGATTGGACTCCACGCCCCAGTAGTGATACGAGTTGGCCCAGATCGTCTGCGGCCCCGTCGGCTGATTCCATTCGTTGTTATAGATGATGAATCCGCCGTTGTTCCACGCGCCATATGGCGCCGATGACTGCCAGACTGGATTCGAAGGTATGCTCGCGAGGGCTGAGCCGGCGAGTACGGGTCCGGTAACCACGGGTCCGGCAAGCATGGTGATCGCCGCAGCTGCCAGGAAAGTTACTCGTGCCCTACGCATATGACTCCTCAGGTCGGCTTCCGTGACCGTCCTGAGAGTAACGAGTACTTCTGTGGCTTGTGGGCGTTTTACATAACTTTGCGTGACACGTCCGTATCACAGGGGAACTCTCGTGATGAATTCCGCGTTGCTGTAGGGTCGAGTGCGCTGCGATACGTGCACGCCTAATCTGGCGCGCAGGTCGTTCGCCTCGAGGGGGGTCTCGGATGACGGTGAAAGCGCTTGTCACCAAGGGGGTCAACCGGGCGGTTCGTCCGCTTGGAGTTCAGGTAGTGCGAGGCTGGAGCGCCGATCCAGGCATCCGGCCGTACGTGCCGGCTAAGAAGACGATCGCCGCAGCCCGACGGTCCGGGCTCACCGTGTGCGATTACATCGACAAGCACAACGCCGAGCCGGGTACCACCGCGGCGACCGTGCAGGCCATGCTGGAGCTGGCGCGGCTTGGCGACAGCGTGGACCGGGTCTGTGAGATCGGCCCTGGCACTGGCCGCTACGCCGAGCTTGTCATCGCCGCGCTGAAGCCAGCCGTGTACGAGGTTTACGAGACCGCTGCCGACTGGCTACCGCACCTGCGCAAGTTGCCGAACGCCGAGCTGATGCCGGCGGATGGCCACACGCTGTCGCATACGGCTCCGGACTCTGTTGACCTCGTGCACGCGCACAAGCTGTTCGGCTACGTGCCGATGGTGACCACAGTGGGCTACATGTGGGAGATGGCGCGCGTGGTCAGACCGGGCGGCGTGGTCGCGTTCGACATCGTGACCGAGGACTGCATGGATGAGACGACGACCAAGCGCTGGGTAACCGAAGGCGCCTTCTACTCGATGACGCCGCGCCAGTGGACTATCGACCTTCTCGACCGCTCCGGGCTGTCGCTGATAGGTAGCGCATTCGCACCGGTCAGCGGCGGACGTACCGAGCTGCTTGTCTTCCGCAAGCGGCAGCCCTGACGGCTAGGGCAGTTGGGCTAGGCCAGCTGGGACAGGGCGGCCGCGATCGGCGCGGCGTCCCTGTCCCGCTGCGACATGCCAGCGACCGGCAGCGGCCACGGGATCGCAAGGTCAGGGTCGTCATAGGCGATGGCCATGTCCTCGGCGGGATCGTGGGCGCGGTCGATGCGGTAGGACACGTCGGCTGGCTCGGTCAGCGCCTGAAATCCGTGTGCGCATCCGGCCGGAACATAGAGCGAGACCTGCTGGTCGCCGCTCAGCTCAAAGCTCTCCCAGTTGCGGAATGTCGGTGACTGCGGCCTGAGGTCTACGACAACGTCGAATATCGCTCCGTACGAGCAGCGCACGAGCTTAGCCTCGCCTTCTCCGCGCCGCAGGTGCAGGCCGCGCACGACGCCGCGCCTGGATCGGGACAGGCTGTCCTGCGCGAAGCCGCACGGGTCGATCCCCGCGGCCCTGACGATGTCGGCGTCGAAGGTGCGGCAGAAGAATCCTCGTTCGTCGGCGTGCGGCGCCGGCGTAAACAACAGCGCGCCAAGGACCCGCGCCACATTGGTGACTTCCATATCTGGCCTGCGCTATACGTGAAGGGCGGACGCGCCGAGCGGGCTGGCCGTCTTGCGTAGGAGCATGTCGTCGATCAGGTCGGCCTTGAGTAGCTCGCGGATTCGGCGCAGCCGCACGTAGCGCGATGACTCGAAGTCTTCAAGTGTCAGGCCGTGCTTGAGGTAGGCGCTAGCGAGCTCGTCGACTCCGGCCGCCACGCTCCAGCTGAGGCGCAAATCGGGGAAGGTCTCGTTGAGCTTGGAGAAGTCCACCCGGTAGTTGCGGATGTCCGGCCCCGCGCCCTTGGCGAATGAGATCCGCGATCCTGGCACCGCGCTGTTCACGAGCTCGGCGATCTGGCGTACTTGCACGTTGTCTTCCTGCCGCCCGACATTGAATGCCTGGTCGTGCACGAGCCCGACCGGGGCTTCGAGCACGGCGAGGAACGCCCGGCAGATGTCCTCCACGTGTACAAGCGGTCGCCATGGTGATCCGTCGCTCTCCATCCGCACTTGGCCGGTTGTCGTCGCGACCGCGGTGAGGTTGTTGACCACGATGTCGAGCCGCAGCCTGGGCGAGTTTCCGTAGGCCGTGGCGTTCCGCAGGTAGGTAGGGCTGAATGATTCGCCGGCGAGCAGCGAGAGCTGGCGCTCGGCCAGCGCCTTGGTCTCACCGTACGGTGTCACCGGCACCAGGTCCGCGTCTTCGGCCACGCCAGCGGATCCGGCCGCGCCGTACAGGCTGCACGACGACGCGAACAGGAATCGCGGGACGCCAGCCTGTTTGGCCGCGGTGGCCAGGCGCATGGTGCCGTCCAGGTTGACCGAGAACGTGGCGGCCGGGTTGAGGTGTCCGAGCGGGTCATTGGACAGCGCCGCCAGGCAGACGACCGCGTCGTAGCCGGCCAGGTCAGCTGGCTGGACGTCGCGGATGTCGGCGGTCAGGCGATCGGCTGCCTGTTCCGGCGGTGACCCGAAGTCGCACCCTTCGTAAAGGCCCAGGTCGAGCCCTTGAACCTGGTGCCCGGCGGTGCGCAGGAACGGAACAAGGACGGCTCCGATATAACCGCGGTCACCGGCTACCAGCACCTTCATCGCTGCCTCCCGTGGCAGGACCGGGCACGGGCGCCCACCGGGCATCCCGCGCAGTTGAGCACGCGCTTCATAGATGATGCGCCGCCGCCTGAGTCTGATACATGTCCGGCGTATCACGGCGGCGGGCTGCGTGCTCCTATGCAGGACGGGTGCCCAGTAATCAGCCAAGCAGCGGTCAATCGAAGCAGCGGTCAATTTAGGTAAGGCGGTGCGATGAAGGCTGCAGTTGGTGGTTTTGGCGACGTCGGGAAGCGCATCCTGATCATCGTTCAGAATCTGCCTGTGCCATTCGACCGGCGGGTGTGGCTCGAGTGCCAGGCGCTGACTTCGGCGGGTTATCAGGTGTCGGTGGTCTGTCCGAAAGGCGACGGCGATCCTTCTTTCCACGTGGTGAAGTCGGTTCGCATATATAAATATCGCCCGTATGCACCTGGTGGGAGCAAGATCAGTTTCATAGCCGAATATCTGTACTCGTTCCTCGCCACTGCCTGGATGACGGCCAAGGCTCGCCGGTCTGGTCGGTTCGCTGTGCTGCAGGCGTGCAACCCACCCGATATTTTCTGGCCGATCGCGCTCATGCTCCGCCTGCTCGACCGCACGCAATTCGTATTCGACCACCACGACCTGTGCCCAGAGCTCTACGAGTCGCGTTTTCCCGATGGACCGAAGCTGCCGTACCTGGCCCTCCGGGCACTTGAGCGCCGTACGCACCGCACGGCGAAGCACGTGATCGCCACCAACGAGTCCTACAGGGAAGTCGCGATGACGCGGAGCGGGAAATCAGGCGAAGAGGTGACCGTGGTGCGCTCTGGACCCGATCCGCAACGCCTGTGGCGCGGCCAGGCCAAGCCTGAGCTGCGGCGCGGGCGGCGCTACCTGGCCGCCTACATCGGGGTGATGGGCCCCCAGGACGGCGTCGACATCGTGATCAGAGCCGCGGACGTCATCGTCCGCGAGCTTGGCAGAAGCGACATCGCGTTCACGCTGATCGGCTCGGGCGACTCCTTCGCCGACTTGGTGGCGCTGCGCGACCAGCTCGGCCTTGCCGGGCACGTGGAGTTCACCGGGCGAGCACCCGACGAAGTGGTCGCTGATGTGTTGTCGACCGCCGACGTCGGCCTGTCGCCCGACCCTAAGAACCCGCTCAACGACGTCTCGACGATGAACAAAACCATGGAGTACATGGCGTACGAGCTTCCTGTGGTGGCGTTCGACTTGCGCGAGACCCGGGTGTCGGCGGCGGAGGCGGCGGTGTACGCCACGCCGAACGACGTGCGCGAGTACGCGGCGGCGATCGTGGCCCTGATGGACGACGAGGCTGAACGCAACCGGCTCGGCAAACTTGGCCGGCTGCGGGTCGAGACCGAGCTCGCATGGAGCCACCAGGAACGTGCCTACCTGGGCGTTTACCACAGTCTGCTGGGCGAGCGTGAGATCCGGCAGCGGATCAGGACCTGAACACAATGTGCGGAATCGCTGGCTGCTATCAGCAGGTCGACGGGCAGAAGCTGGTCGACATCATGACCGACAGGATCGCGCACCGCGGTCCTGACGCGAGCGGGATCTGGACGCACGAAGATGACCAGGTAGCGGTCCACCTTGGCCACAGGCGGCTGTCCATCATCGACCTGTCGAGCGCGGCCGACCAGCCATTGTCCAAAGACGGCCTGACGGTGGTCTACAACGGCGAGCTCTACAACTACAAGGCGCTGAGGGCTGAACTAGCCGCCAGGGGAGTCCGCTTCGTCACCGACTCGGACACAGAAGTGCTGCTCGAGGCCTGGCGATGCTGGGGACCGGCCGCGCTGAACCGGTATCGCGGCATGTTCGCGTTCGCGCTGCACGACATGACGACGGGCGAGATTTTCCTCGCCCGTGACCCGCTCGGCATCAAGCCTCTTTACTACCGGCGCCGGGGTGGCGGCATGCTGTTCGCCTCTGAGCTGAAGGCGCTGGTCGCCGCCTCGGGTTCAGAGCTTCGGATTGAGCCGGGTGCCCTGGTAGCTTCCATGCTCTATTACTGGCTGCCTGAGCAGCGCTGCGCTATCGAAGGCGTGCGGAAGCTGCCGGCCGGGACGTGGGCCCGATGCACACCCGACGGCGCGCTGACTGTGAGGCAGTACTGGAACGTCGCCGATGTGGCCTCCGAGGCCGCCGCCGGGCCGCCCGCCGATCTGCGTCAGGTGATCGAGGACTCGGTGACCGCTCACCTGGTGGCCGACGTGCCTGTGTCCAGCTTCCTGTCCGGCGGCCTGGACTCGAGCATCGTCACCGTGCTCGCGCACCAGGCCGACGCGGCGATAGACGCATACACGATTACTTTTCGGCCGCAGGATCAGCGGCTCGAGGCAATGCCCGACGACGCGGTGTACGCGCGCAAGGTCGCGTCGAAGTTCGGCATCAGCCTGCACGAGATAGAGATCTCTCCTGACATCGTCAGCATGCTGCCGCGCATCGTCGACGTGCTCGACGAGCCGATTGGCGACCCAGCCGCGATCAACACATTGCTGATGTGCGAGGAGGCACGAGAGCGCGGCGTGAAGGTCGTCTTGTCGGGCATGGGCGCCGACGAGTTGTTCGGCGGCTATCGCAAGCACCTCGCCTGTGTTCTGGCCAGCCGGTACCACAAGCTGCCCGGGTGGGTCAGGCACGACATGGTGCGGCCAGCCGTAGACCGGCTTCCGCTCACCGTGGGCGGCCATGGTCTGCGCTACGCGCGGTGGGCCAAGCGCTTCATGACCTTCGCAGACCTGCCGGAAGAACCAAGGTTCAGGCGTAGCTACACGCTCTACGGGCCGGACGAGCTCACCAACCTGATCAGCCCTGACCTCGCTGACCATGTCGGTGAGATCGTCGACGAGCACAGCGCCATCTATGACGACAACTCACTGCCAGGCGACATCGTCAACCGGATGTGCCTGGCGGACGCCAGGATGTTCCTCCCTGGCCTCAACCTGGCCTATACCGACAGGGCCAGCATGGCCGCATCGGTCGAGGTCCGAGTGCCGTTCGTCGACCCGCTGGTAGCCGCGGCCGCCTTCTCGATCGATGGCCCGGCCAAGATCTCGCGCGGAAAGGGCAAGATCGCGCTCAAGCGGGCGTCGGAAGAGTGGCTGCCAGCCGAGATCCTGCACCGTCCCAAGGCGTCGTTCAGCGCTCCGCTTCGCGCGTGGGTCCGGTATGACCTGCACGAGGTTATCCAGGACGTGCTTGTCGCTGGCGAGCTTGTGAGCTGCGGAATGATCAAGCGCGACGCGCTGACCCGCCTGATCGCCGATGAGCAGGCAGGCCACCAGGACTGCTCCAAGCAGATCTGGCAGCTGCTGACGCTGGAGCTTTGGTACCGCCATGCCCTCTCAATGGGCGTCGCCGCATGACGGTCAGGCAGGCCACCCCCCAAGACCCCCCAGCACCCCGCGACACGAGGACGCGATGAAGCAGATAGCGCAGAACTATAAATCAGGGGAACTCACCGTCATCGATGTGCCGGCACCATCGTGCCGCGCCGGCGGTGTGCTCGTGCGATCGCTGTTCTCGCTGATCTCGACCGGCACAGAGGTCATGAAGGTGACCGAGGCAAAGCTGTCGATGATCGGCAAGGCCAGGGCGCGACCTGACCAGGTGCGCAAGGTGCTCGACTCGGTCGCGCAGCAGGGCGCGGTCAACACCTACAAGAAGGTCATGGACAGGCTTGATTCGTACACTCCGCTGGGCTACTCGCTCTGCGGTGTCGTCGTCGAGGCGGGGCGCGGCGCCGAGGAATTCAGGGTCGGCCAGCTCGTCGCCGCGGCGGGCAACGAGCACGCTCTGCACGCGGAGTTCAACTGGATTCCCGTCAATCTGTGCGTGCCCGTGCCAGAAGGCGTCGCGGCCGAGCATGCCGCCTTCGCGACCGTTGGCGCGATCGCCATGCAGGGCGTGCGGAGAGCCGAGGTGCAGCTTGGCGACACCGCCTGCGTGATCGGCCTCGGCCTGGTTGGCCAGCTCGCCGTTCGCCTGCTGATGGCGGCCGGAGTACGGGTCGTGGGCATCGACGTCATCGAAGACCGCTGCAGGCTCGCGGAGAAGGCGGGAGCCGTGCTCTGCGCGGCACCGACGGACGAGGGCATCGCCGCTGTCTGGCGCGCGCTCGCGGAGATCACCGATGGGCGCGGAGCCGACCACGTGCTGCTGGCCGCGGGCGGATCAAGCAACGGGCCGGTAGAGACGGCCGCGAAGCTCGCGCGCGACCGCGCCACGATCGTCGACATCGGTAAGACCAGGCTGGACCTGCCGTGGAACGCCTACTACGACAAGGAACTCGACGTCCGCTTCTCGCGGTCCTACGGTCCCGGCCGCTACGACGACAGGTACGAACTCGACGGCATCGACTACCCGGCTGGCTATGTGCGCTGGACAGAACGGCGCAACCTCGCCTGCTTCCTTGACCTCATCGCCCGCCAGGACATCGAGGTCGACTCGCTCGTCTCAGGCGTGTTTCCGCTTGACCGCGCGACCCAGGTTTACAGCGACCTGACGTCAGGGGCACTGAGTGCCATCGGCGTGCTGCTCGAATATCCGGCGGGCCAGGCAGGCGAGCAGGCCCCAGCGATCAGCTTCCGGCTACCAGACGGGCGGCCACCAGGCAAGCGCGTAGCCAAGCAACATCTCGCCGTTGGCTTCATCGGCGCTGGCAATTACGCGTCGTCGATGCTCCTGCCCCACCTTGCCAAGCTCACCGACGTCAGGCTCGCTCACGTCGCCACGACGAGGTCGCTCTCCGCGGTCAACGCCCAGCGGCGGTTCGGCTTCGCGCAGGCTTCCACAACAGCGGATGCTGTGCTAGACGACAGCGAGCTCGACGCGATCTTCATCGTCACCCGGCACCATACGCACGCCGACCTGGTCTGCCGTGCGCTGCGGGCCGGCAAGGCCGTGTTCGTCGAAAAGCCGCTGGCGCTGACCGGCGAGCAACTCGACTCGATCGTCGAGACCGTCGCCAGTACCGGCAACGACCGGCTCATGGTGGGTTTCAACCGGCGATTCGCCCCGTTGCTCGTGGCGCTGAAATCGCAGTTCGGGTCGGCGGGTAACGGCTCAGCGGTCCGCTACCTGGTGAACGCGGGCCAGCTCGATTCCAGTAGCTGGTATCTCAACGATGAGCTCGAAGGGTCAAGGTTCACTGGCGAAGGCGGCCACTTCATCGACACGCTGAGCTGGTGGATGGACAGCTTGCCGACCGAGGTCTTCGCCGCGCCCGGCATCGAGCGCGATGACGTCGCGGCCACCATGCGCTTTGCCAATGGCGCGGTCGGCACGATCTCTTATTTCACGGCGGGCAATAGCCGCTACCCCAAGGAGACGCTCGACGCCACAGGCGGCGGCCGGACGGCGCGCTTTGATAACTTCCGGCGTGCGGCGCTCTGGTCAGGCCGGCGCAACTCTGCCACCCGATCACGTGGCGGACAGGACAAGGGTCAGCGGAACCAGGTCGCCGAGTTCGTCGCCGCGTGCCGTAGCGGTTCTCAGATGCCGATATCGCTCGAGTCCTTGCTGGCGACGACACGAGCGACGCTCGCCGTAGGCGAGAGCTTGTCCAGCGGCAAACCCGAGCGGGTGTGAGCGCCTTGGACCTGACTCGCTTCGGCTGGTACTTCCGGAGGGCGGCAAGCATGTCCCCGGCCGAACTGTGCTGGCGTGCGCGCGACCAGGTGCTGCGGGCGGCGTGGGCACGACGGCAGGTAAGCCGCGACCAGGATGTCCCAGCCCCGCGCGGATTGGCCAAGGAGCGCGGGTTCCCCGTCGTGCTGCCCGCGCGTACCGCCGGCCTGGTTCCCGACGAAGCCAGGGCTGCCGTGCTCGCCAGCGCCGACCGGCTCATCAACGGCGACTGGGACGTGCTCGGCCTGCACCGCGACGACATGGTGGCCCCTGACTGGTTCTTCGACCCCGTGACCGGCCTGCGGGCGCCTGCTGATCGGTACGCGTTCAGGATCAACCATCGCTCGCAAGAGCAGACCGGCGATGTCAAGCAGGTATGGGAAGTCTCCCGGCTGCACCACCTCACGCTGCTCGCCGCGGCCTGGTTCCTCAGCCGCGATGACATTTACGCGCGCCGGGTGGCCGAGCAATTGCGCTCGTGGTGGCGGTGCAACCCGTTCTTGTCCGGTGTCCACTGGACGAGCGGGATCGAGGTCGGCATTCGCCTGATCAGCATGGCCTGGATCCGCCGGCTGCTTGATGACTGGCCAGGCGTCGGCGACCTGTTCGAGCACGACGACCGCGCGGTCACGCAGATCCGATGGCATCAGCAATACCTCGCCGCCTTCAGGAGCCGAGGGTCATCGGCGAACAACCATGTCATCGCCGAGGTGGCAGGGCAGCTTGTGGCGAGCTGCGCGTTCCCATGGTTCGCTGAGAGCGCGAAGTGGCGGCGGAAAGCAGCCAGGCTGTTCGAGCGCGAGCTGATCGCGAACACCTTTCCTTCTGGCGTGGACCGCGAGCTCGCCTCCGATTATCAGTACTTCGTCGCCGAGCTTGGGCTCGTAGCTGCCGTCGAGACGGCCGCCGCCGGTCATCCGCTCAGCGCGGCCGCCTGCCAGCGGCTGTGCGCCGTGGTCGACAGCGGCGTGGCCATGCTCGATGAGCGCCGCAGGCCGCCAAGGCAAGGCGACGGTGACGAGGGCCGAGCGCTGGTGCTCGACGCTCCTGGCCAGCCCGGGATCCTGTCGCTGATGGGGCTCGCTAGCGCGGTGCTTGGCCGACTCGATTGGTGGCCCGCCGCGACGGCAGACGTTCGCAGTTCGATCGTCGGGGCAATGCCCGGCGCGGCTCATCACGTCGCGGGCAGGCCGTCGAAACGGCCGTCGAGGTTCGCTGACGCCGGGATGACCATCCTGCGCACTGCCAGCGATGACGAGCCAGAGATATGGTGCCGGTGCGACGGCGGGCCGCACGGCTTTCTCAGCATCGCCGCGCACGCTCATGCAGACGCGCTCGCGATCGAGGTTCGCCACGGCGGTGTAGACGTGCTGGCCGATCCTGGTACGTATTGCTATCACGGCGAACCCGATTGGCGATCTTATTTCCGCTCGACAGTCGCCCACAATACCGTCGAAATCGACGGCAGGAATCAGTCAATCGATGGTGGGCCCTTCCTTTGGGTGCGGCATGCCAACGGCAAGGAATCGCATGTCGCCGACGTCGGTGACGCGGTCGAGTGGACTGCCGAACACGACGGCTATCTGAGTTTGCGAACGCCGGCCAGGCATCGCAGGTGCGTGCGGCTCGATCGGGCGTCACGCGGGATCGACATCGTCGACGAGATTGACGGCGGCATGCACGATATCCGGCTCGCGTTTCATTTCGGTCCTGAAGTGGAAGTAGAACTTGAGCAGCACAGCGCCGCCTTGCGCTGGCCAGCCGCGGACGTGCCAGGCGCAGCCAGGCTCGACCTGCCGTCCAGCTTGAATTGGACGTTGCACAGGGGGGCGACCGATTGCATTTTGGGCTGGTATTCCGAAGGCCTTGGGCGGCGCGTCCCAGCCTTTGCGCTGGTAGGTTGCGGGCGCTCGATGCCGGACATGCCGCTTTGCACGCGGCTCCAGTTCCTGAGTGCCGGTAACGACAGAACGTCAAACAATAATTTGCTCGCCGTATCATGGTTGGCATCTGACGCCATGCGGCGAAGTACTCGATGAATTTTACTGGAGGGCGGATGAACCGCCGCAGTCCCGACGAGCCGGAACCTATCGGCGCGGCTGACCTGCCAAGGCGCGACGGCGCCGGGCGCGAGGTTTTCGGTCGGGAGGGTGCCTTTCGCGAGAACGCTGGCCGGGACCCCGTCGTACAGGAAAACCCGCGCCAACAGAACGCTGGCCGCGAGACTGCTGGCGTCAGGCCACGAGGCGGCGACGAGCCAGCGTGGATGTGGACCGACGACGACTTCACCTCGTCGCCGGAGTTCTCGCCCGACTTCGACCCGAATCTCGCGTCGGGGACACCGGCCAGGCCAGCGCTCGGGGCCGTAATCAGGCGCCGGGCATGGCTGTGGGTTACCACCGCGTTGGTCGGGCTCGCGCTCGGCGGCGCCGCGTTCCATGTCAAGCCGCCGCCGTACAAGGCCACGACCTTGGTGCTGCTCACGCAGAGTCCTACCGCGCCGCCGCAGGACCAGATCCTCACCGAGGTGGCTCTGGTGGAGAGCCGCACGGTGGCCGCGGCGGCGATGCGCTCACTCGGGCTGCCCTTGTCGGTCAAGGCAGTGGAGGGGTTCTCGGCCAGCATCTCGGCGACCCCGCAGACCGACAAGGTGATCCAGATAACGGTGAAGGGTACGTCGTCAAGCCAGGCCGTCAGCGCCGCGAAGGCCACCGCGACCGCATTCCTGGTGATCAGAAACGAAGAGCTGCGCGCGGCTGACCGGAGCACGATCGCCGCGCTCAGCGGCTGGATCAGCAATGCCACTCAGCAGCTTCAGACGCTTACAGCGCAGATCGCCGCGCTCCGCGCCCACCCGCTGACGGCAGCCGATCGGAGCAAGCTCGCCAGCTTGCAGGGACAGCAGAGCGAGGCCAGGGGAAACCTCACCGGGCTCAAGCAGGCCGCGGCGACCTTTGAGTCGACGGCGGCCGTCACCACCGCGACGATGGTGCACGGCAGCCAGGTCCTTGATCCCGCGATTCCGGCGCCGCGGTCTCATCTGCGATACCCGGCGCTTTACTTTGGCGGCGGGCTGTTCGGCGGGCTCGCGGTCGGGCTCGGCATCGTCATCGTCCAGGGGTTTGTGTCGCGACGACTGAGGCGCCGTGACGACATAGCGCGCGCGCTGGGCGGCCCGGTGCTGCTCAGTGTGGGTCGCGTCCGTGCGGGCGGCTTGCTCGCCCGGTCGTGGCCCGCGGCGGCGCGGCGTCCTGCTATCCGCCAGATCGTCGATTACCTGCGCAGATCCCTGCCCGTAGGCCAGGAAACATCGACACTGGCCGTCATAGCCGTTGACGACCTGCGCGTGCCCGCCTTGGCGCTCGTATCGCTCGCGTCCTCGTACGCCCGCGCCGGCAAGCGAGTGCTCGTCGCCGACCTTACGCCGAGCATGGCGGTCGGCCACCTGCTTGACGTCACCGAGGTCGGCGTGAAGCTCACCGAGGCCGACGGGCACGAGGTACTGGTCGCCGTGCCCGAGCCGGGCGACGGCCTGCCGCAGGGCCCGGTCAAGACGTCATCGCCCGCCGACCAGCCTCTCGGCAAGGCTTACCGCACAGCCGACATCATGCTCACGCTGGCCACATTGGATCCTGCATTGGGCGCCGACCACTTGCCCACCTGGGCCAGTGACGCGGTGGTGATGCTGACGGCCGGATCGTCGTCGGCTACGAAGATCAACGCTGTCGGCGAGATGATCAGGGCGGCAGGGACCGGGTTGATCTCGGCGGTGCTGCTAGACGCGGACCGAAACGACGAGAGCCTCGGCTACGCGACCAGCCTGGCCGATGACGCCACGTCCGAGCCCGCGCCCGATCGTATGCGCACGGCCGGCAAGGTCGGCGGCGCCCACGACGAGAAGGCGGCGGGCGACAAGGTCGGCGCCTTCGATCCGATAAACGGTCGCGCCGTCAATGCCCGCGAGGTCAATAGCCGCGATGTCAATGCCCGCGATGTCAACGCCCGCGATATCAACGCCGGCGATGTCAGCGGCGGCGGAATGATCGGCAACGAGCCGTCGCGAGCCTGGCGCCGCTGAGCCGTCGCTGCCGTTCAACCGCCACCGTGAACCGCAGCGCTGAATTACGCCCGGATCCTGGACGCGCCCCATGGACCACCAATTAGGTGGATTCCCGAGTCCACCCACGTATTTCGGGGTGGATGCCCGAATCCACCTACGGGCAGGCTCACCAGCCCGGCCGCGTGCGATGGATTCCCGGATCCATCCCGCCTGGGGCGAAGGCCGCTGCGATGGATCCCCGAATTCATACCCGATTTCCCAGATGGATCCCCGAATCCATCGCACCCCGACAGCAGCGCTGAACCATTGCCGTTGTGGAACCGGCGCCTGGATGTCCGTGCTGGCGGCGGCCGTTCACTGGGAAATCGCAGTACCGGGCGCTACGATTTTCCCTTATGCGCCAGATCGGAGGCAGGCGACGGTGACCGACGACGGCACGCAGGAGGCTCGGGATCGCGACGAGCGCTCGCTGCCTCCGATTCCCGCGAGGCCGACGGTGCCGCGCTCGCAGTTGATCCGCGGGCGGCCCCACTTGCTAGCGGAATACGGGCTTCGTCACAGTCTGGGATGGCAGGACCACAGGACAACTGGCCCTAGCTTCGTTGTCGTCCGGCTGAGTCGGATTGACAAGGTCAAGGTCACCTCACGGTTCCCCCTTACCGACCAGGGGTGGGAGAGCGCTTGGCGGACGTTGTCCGGCCTGGACGCTGACGCCGCAGCGGCGGTCAGCGCACAACTAGCGGTCATCGAGACGCGCCGAAACGCCGCCGCGACATTGGCGGAGCTTGATGCCCGCACAGTGTGCCGCCTGCGGCGCATGACATACAACGGTGGGTCCAACGAGTTGCCCTTGGCCCGCGAAAAGCCATACGACCTGCGCTTCCTCGGCGATCGGCTGATGGTCTGCCCGCCTAGTTCAGCCGACGCGCTTGTCGAACTGCCGTACCACGATGTCGAGGCCGTGGAGGTCAGCGGATCGGACCGCAGCAGGTCGCCGAGCGAGCCGGTTGCCGTGATCTTGGGTATCGCCCTGGTCGGCGCGTTGCTCGGACTTGTCCTTCTCGGCGTGCTCGGCTTGATCCTTGGAGGCCTGATCTGCGGCTTGATAGCCGCAGCCGTGATGGCCAGCTCTACCAAGATCGAGACGACTGTGCGGCTTCGCAGCCAGGATGCCGAGCTCTTCTTCCTGAACACCGAGAAGGCCGCGGACGCTGTGCGGATTGAGCTGTCCGGCCCCCTCACGGCGATCGAACGCGCGCGGACCGCCCGGCCGGGCGGGTCGGGCGAGCCAGCAGATCGTGCTTCGGACTCGATCCCCGAGCAACTGAGCAAGCTCGCGTCCTTGCTGGCGGACGGCGTGCTTTCGCGCGATGAATTCGAGCGGCTCAAGGCCAAGGTCATCGATCAGTCCTAGCGCGGCCCACCGCGGAACCGGCACGGTGAACCGCAGCCTTGAACCGTTG
>Ga0126373_10001534_pt1 | contig 16498 bp, 10 predicted proteins | sample PanSoiMetPlot_11_FD_92545 | JGI IMG/M metagenome (GOLD analysis project Ga0126373, IMG submission 92545) | Tropical forest soil microbial communities from Panama - MetaG Plot_11 | ecosystem: Environmental > Terrestrial > Soil > Tropical forest > Bulk soil | place: Panama | collected 2016-02-17 | reverse complement strand
GCCGTGGTCACCGACACGAGCGTCCTCACCGCCGCCGTCGACGAGGCGATTGCGGCCAACCCCGATATCGCGGCCAGGATCGCGGCCGGCAAGACCGCCGCGGCCGGCGCACTGGTGGGCGCGGTGATGAAGGCAACAGGCGGGCAGGCGGACGCGGCCCGCGTGCGCGAGCTGATCTTGCAGCGTTGCGGCGGTGACGCAGGCTAGCCGCCGTGCGGCCATGCCAGGAGGATGACAAGGGCGATGATCGAGAACAGGACGGCCGAGCCGAGGTAGCCGGATACCTGAACCCAGACATCGCCCCACAGGCGCTCGCGGAATGCCTCTCGCTGGCCTGCTTCAACGTCGGCTGATGCCACAGTCCGATCGACGCGGTCGACCTTGGAAGCGAAGAATGTCCAGAGCGCGGCGGCGAGAAAGGACGCCGCGCACGAGATCAGCAAGGCCGGTGCTCGCCTTGGGAAGGTGTCGGCACCGTAGACGGCGGTGAACGTCCCGACGCCATTGGCTAGGAATATCGCCGCGACGAACACCCCGAGATTGCCCGGTGTCCGCTCGCTTATGAATATGACCGCTCTCCTTAGCCTGGCCATATCGCTAGACGCCAGTGCCGCTCGACGCTATCCGGATCTCATTGGCGAATCTGGTCTCCGCGTGCTCAAGTTCTTCGCTCGCTGACCTCAGTTGGGCGACGGTCTCGATCTTGGCGAAGAGCGCGTCCAGTCGGGCGCATTCGGCGTCGAATCTCGTCTGAAGATCGTGCCATCCTCCCAGGACGGTCCTGGCGCGATGCAGAGCATGTCGGTGCAGCTTCTCGGCATTACTCACATACTCTGCCGCTCTGGTGGTTCTCTCCTGGATGACCCGCCCAACGTGCTCTGACCAATCCCGGTAGCGTTGCTTCAACGTCGCCTTGCCCTGCGTCAGCTCTTGGGATGGTAGTTCGTCGGCCTCAACCTTCTTGATCTTGCCGAGCGAGCTAGAAACCGCCAAGCGGAGGTCGGGCAGGCCAAGTTGGCCTTTGATCAGGATCTCGTCCGCGCCAAACCGTTCAAAGATGTTCGCCCTGACCCCACCCGATGGTGGCCTCGCGGTCACGACTATTCGCCGGGTATTGGGATGCTCGATTTTGAGCATGTCGAGCAGCTGGCCGCCAAGGCCATCGTTCTCGCGCTCCAAGTTGAGATCGACTAGCGCAAGATCGTACGGCGGGTTGTCCCTGATCAGCATCAGGGCTTCCTGGTAGGTGTCAGCGGAAGCAACCTCATGATCGACAAGTACTCGGCGCACGATGTTGAGCCACTCGGGCTCGTTCTCTACATGCAGAATCCTGGCCATCCACTCATCCCACAGGTACTGGCGCGAGGGTACGGAGATCGGCGGGCACGTAGCAAGGCAAGTCAGCGTGGCGTGCTCGAAGCGAACTGGTCCCTGCTGGCTTCACCGTGAGCAAAGACCACCCCGGATAGACCGTGCGCCGAGTGTTCAGCGAGTATCTCGCCGACTGGATACTTCTCAAGCAGCACATTGGCTGTCTTGGCCGCGCTGACAGGTTCAGCGAGATTGCCGTCGGCGCCGAAGCAGACGACGATCGCCTGGCCGATTGCCCGGCTCCAGTACGCGCCGTGCGCGAGATGGGTGGCAGCATCACTGCGCAGCGCGACGCCGGGCCGGCTCGGGATCAGCGGCGTGAACGACCCGAGCAGCCGGTCGATGAAGTGATAAAGGTCTGGAACACCGCCCTTGGCGCGAGTGACCCTGAGCATCTCGTCGTCCCAGAACCTCTGCTCCATGTCGCCGCGGAGCGACTCGTGTCCTGACGGGGCCTCCGCTAGCTGCTTCTCGTACTCTTCGAGCCCGCTGAGCAGCAACTTCTGTATCTCGCCGGGCGCGGTCTCCGGCTTCGCGACAATGTCAACAGCGTTGAATCGCCTCAGCGCGTCCTTGGTGATCGGCATGACGTCGCGGCCGCTGCGGCCGGTGACGACGACGATGCTCGTCGCTTCGTCGACGGACCTGATCTTCTCCATGACGCGCAGGCCATCGACGTTCTGGTCGTCGTTGACGTCAAGGCCGACGTCAATGAACGCGACCGCGAACTGGATCTCGTCGATGAGGGCCTTGGCACTGCGCAGATCCTCGGCAATCTTGACTCTGAACGCGCCGGATTTGGCAGCGGTCCGGCTGTATGCGTCGCGCCACTCCACGTCGTCCTCAACGATCAGCAAGTTCCTTACTACCGCCACCTTTACGCCTCCGGTTGAATCGGACCATGCGCCCCTCGTGGCAAGGCCGGGCGATCGCACGGAATTCTGATCGTGAATGTTGAACCGTGGTCGACTTTACTCGACACCTTAATCTCGCCACCAGCACGACGGACGAAATTGCGCAACCACCAAAGGCCCAGGCCGCTGCCCTTGGTGCGCTTGGTGGTGAAGTTAAGCTCGAAAATCCTCGCCAGTATGTCTTCCGGTATTCCTGTCCCGGTGTCCTTCACGGCGATCTGCACGTATCCGGCAGGAAGGTCTGAATGGAAGACAGCTGACGTGTATACCGTCAACGTCCCGCCGCCGGGCATAGAGTCCAGCGCATTCTGAAGAAGATTTTGAATGACAATGTCAAAGCAGTAGAGCGACAGATTCGGTATCCGCGGCTCTAGCTCCTTTTCAACAATGACCGTGCTCGGTACGGTGAGTTTTTCCACCGCGGCTTCGACCGCCCGGTTGACGTCGACTACATTGCCCTGCTGGCGCAGCAGCCGACTAAGCTCCTCAGGCATCTCTAGAGTCCGCTCGGCCAGTCCGAGGAGGGCCGTAATTCCCTCCCGCAAGACATCGCCAGGAATCTCTCCGTCATCCTGCAGGTACTGCTCCAATTCGAGCAACCTAAATCGCATTGCGCCGACGGAGTTATTCAGCTGATGGATCATGTGGGTGGTCTGATCGCCAACGGCCACGAGCAGGTTGTCAACGTTGCGAACTTCAAATGTCTCGGTCAGTTCGGCGCGTAGCTTGGCGAAGGCGAGAAGCACGCGTACCTTGTCGGCGAAACTCTCGAGTATTACCTGAGAGAATCCGGAAAAGGCATCGAGTTGATTGCTCTCGACGTTGAGCAAACCGATTACCGTGCCGCCGACCGATATGGGTATTGCGATCTCACTCTGGATGGAGGCACGTGAGACGCGGCGAAACTCGGGCTCCTGACTGACGTCCCCGATTATGACCGTCCGGCCTTCACGGACCGCACGGCCGGCGATGGAGTCCTCGAGTGGCAGTATGAGGCCCACGTCCGCCTGGTTGGTGCTGTGCATTACCTCGAGGTCCCTGGCGGCGCGGAAGACTATGTCGGCACTGGTTATCTCGACGTGTTCCAGCTCCTGCAAAGCGTCCATGACTCGCTGCAGCGCGCGCTGAATGGCGAGCTGTGAGTCGGTGTCTTCGTCGAAGATAAGCTGATCGACCTCGGCGAAGAGCTCGTCGCGGTTGAATAGCTGGGCTCGCTGGAGTGCTATCGCCACTTGCGCGGCTACCGCGGTCAGGATATTAGTGTGCACTTCGCTGAACGCGTTAGCTCGCGTGCTCTCGGCGCAGAGCGCTCCCACCATGATGTCGTGCACCTTGATGGGGGCGGCGAGCAGGCTGATCATGGGCGGGCCGGTGTAGTCGGCTATCGGGACATACTTTCGGCTGTCGCCCGCTTCGCTAATGTCGGGAATGCTGATGGTCTTGTTGGCCGCTATGCATTCTCCCGCGAGCGAATTTGATATTTCAACTCGCTGCCCGAGCTCTGATTGGTAGGTGGTATAAGCCGACTCGAGGAAACGACCGCGACGCAGCAGGATTCCGACATGGTCGGACCGCAGCAGCGTTTTGGTTCGCTCGACAATGAACTCGAAGGTGGTACTCAGCGGCCGCTCGTTTTCAAGCAGCCTCAAGTCAATGGCGTGCAAAAGTTCGAGCTCGTCTTCGCGAAGCTGGAACTCCGTGCTCAGTTCCTCTAGAAGACTTTCCCAGCGTTCCATACCCTGTCCGAACCTGCCAGAACCCTCGGAGGTGGCGGAGCTATGCTTTCTGGGAGCATACATGACAAGATGCACTAGCGTGACGGTAGCTTTGGCCGGCGCGGCGCGGACTGGCCAGGCGGTGAGCTTGACGTGATCCGATCTGTTATGACAAAGCCTAATAAACGCAAGATGCTGAGTTCGTATGGCGAACAAAGCCTGCCAGATTCAGTCCAGATTGGACTACGAAGTGACAGGTTAGATAGCCAGCGAGCCATATTTCGGATTAACTGCCAGCCGGATCGTGGCGCCGTCGCTGATCCCGCAGACGGATGGCCAGCTGATGGCGCGCCTGTGCTGCCGCTTGGCGCGGTGCTGAGGCGCAGCGCGGGGTTGTTATCACGGCTTACCGTCGTTCTCGTGTCCGATTTGACTGGTTTGGGACGACGGTAACCCGTGATATGTGGTCTGCCCCGCGGGGGGAAGGCCTGCACTGGCCCCGGGCCCACAATCCATCGGGCGACCCGGTGCCTGTGTGGGAGGTTGGCATGGGGGGGACGTGGGGATATGAACTGGGCTGACGCTGCATAAGTGGCGTGGGGGGGGCTCGTCGGGCGGTAGAGGTGTCGATTCGGCCGGCGAGTTTTTGGAGGCGGCATAGGTCAACCAGTACTACGCTGGGCAATACGGCCGAGCCGTTATCCGGTGCTGCCGTCGTGGCGCGATTCGGTCCGCTGCCGTGGCGGGGGCAACAGTCGCCGGAACGGCGCTGGATTGGCCTGAACCCAAACACGTTTGTCGCGGTGTGACCTTGGATTTCGATTCGGGGGGAGGCCGAGCCGGTGGAGGCCGTCGATTGCCTGGTGATCGGGCACTGCGACATGCGCCTCGAGGAGCTGGCCTCGCGGCTTCGGCCCAACCGCGACTTCTCCGGCGCGTTCAGCGAGATCAGAACGAACTCGGTTCTGGTGGACAAGCAGCAGCTCAGCTACAGCGAGCTGTTTGACGAGCTGTGCCGGGTGTCCTGGGGCGAGGCGGCCAGGCTCAATCCGTTCAATGCCCCGCACTCAGGCGCGATCTTCCTGGCCAATAGGCTCAGGCGCGCCGGACTTGGTGCCGAAGTCGTCAACTTTGTCTCGCGGAACGGCAGTGAGCTAGTCGAAGCCCTTCGGCAGGCGAGCTTCAAGGTCGTGGCTATCACCACGACTTTTTACGTTGAGCCAAGCGCGATTCTTGAGCTGGTCAAGTACATCAGGTCGGTCGACGAGAGCACCTTTATCGTTGTCGGCGGTCCTTATGTCGTCGCCAGGGCGGCCAAGTACGCGGCGACTGCAGGGACTGAGCTTGAGATGCTCGGCGCTGACGCTGTCATCTTCGACACCCAGGGCGAGCAGGCTCTGGTCGAACTGGTGCGGCAGGTTTCTAGCGGCCAGTTTGACCCGGCTGGCATACCTAATGTCGCCCGCTGGGAACCGCGGACGAGGAATCTGGTCGCCGGGCCGCGGGTCAAGGAGTCGAACAGCCTCGGCGAGCACCGGGTGCGCTGGACTGACTTCAAGGCCGACCTCACGCCGCGGCTGGCCTTCCTGCGGACCGCGCGGGGCTGCTCGTTCCGGTGCGCGTTCTGTAACTATCCGGCGATGGCTGGCGGGCACGACGTGTCGGAGATCGACGCCGTATGCGACGAGCTTGAGGAGCTAGTCAGCCTTGGCGTACGGCATGTGGCGTTCGTCGACGACACGTTCAACGTGCCGCTGCCGAGGTTCAAGGCGCTCATGCGGGAGATGGCCGGCCGACGGCTCGGGCTGAACTGGACGTCGTTCTTCCGCTGCTCCAACGCGGACGAAGAGGCGTTCGACCTGATGGCGGCCGCCGGCTGCGAGGCGGTGTTCCTCGGCATCGAAAGCGGCGATCCGGCGATCCTGTCGGCGATGAACAAAGCAGCGCGCGTGCATAACTACGAGCGAGGGATCAAGGCCTTGCGGCAGCGCGGCATCATGACGATGGCTTCTTACATCGTGGGATTCCCTGGCGAGACGAAGGACAGCGTGCAGCGGACGCTCGACTTCATCGAAGGCAACCCGACGACGTTCCATAACGTCCAGCTGTACTTCCACGACCGGATGGCGCCGATCGAGGCCCGCAGGGCTGAGTTCGGCCTGAACGGCAGCGAGTACTCGTGGGACCACGCCACGATGGACTGGCGCGAGGCAGCGGACTGGGTCGAGTACGCGATGTCGATCGAAGGCGGGTCGACCCCCTTGCCGCTGTACGGGTTCAGCATCTGGTCGCTGCCGTATTTCCGGGCGCTCGGGTTTTCTACCGAGGGGTTCAAGGGCTTTACCGGTGTCGCCGCCGAGGTGTTCCGCGACGGGCTGGCTGGCGATGTGGACCTGGCGGACTACAGCGAGAGATTCCGCCGGGTTGTACCGCTTGACCGGCTGAAAGCCAGCGGTCTGGTCGCGACGGAAACGGCGGGCTAAGGCAAAGCCCGATGATAATCGAGCACCCCCGGCATGCCGATGGCCGGATGAATCAGGCAAGCGCGTTGCTTGCCGGAGCCATCCTGCGTGCGGACACGACCCCGGACGCCCCCGCCGTCGTCACCGCCGAGTCCGCGATGACCTGGGCCGAGCTGATGGACTGTGCCGGCTCGGTTGACCTGGCCGCGCTCAGCCCGGGCGTCATCGTGGTGGACTGCGGCCGCCGCCCCGAGGCAGTTGCCGCCATCGTGGCCTGCATGGCCGCGCAGCGGCCGTTCCTGCTGCTCGACGATTCGGTTCCGCCAGCCAGGCAGGCGGCGATGTCGGCCGGCTGCTCGGCGGTCGCGAGCCTGCAGCCGGACGGCCAGGGCGGCCTCACGCTCACAAGCACTGCCACCTCCGCCGAAGAGGCGGCAGGCCAAGCCGGGGCCGGGCCGGACCAGTCGGGCGTGCTGTACTGGATCTACACCTCGGGCTCGACCGGCGGACCGAAAGGCGCGGCCGTCACTGCCAGCGCCATCGCCGAACTCCTGCCAGCGCTCGCCGCGCAGGTGCCCGAGCTGGCAAGCGTCCGGTGCCTCGGCGTCACCGCGTCCTTCGGCTTCGACCCTGCTCTTCAGCAGATCTTGGCTGGGTTGTACCTGGGAGCGAAGCTCGCTCTTCCGTCAGAACACGTCCGCCGCTCGCCCGAAGCATTGCGCGGGTTCTGGGCGGCCCACGGTGTCGAGGTGTCCGACGGCACCCCGCTGCTGCTACGGGCGCTGGTCAAGGCCCAGGATCGCGTCGCCTCCCCGCTGCCGTTGCCGACCCTGCTTATCGGCGGCGACGTGCTCAGGGCCAAGGACGTCAGGACGCTGTGGGACAGGTTCGGCGGCGACGTGGCCGTCTACAACTTCTACGGTGTCGCCGAGTGCGCCATCGACTCTGTGGTCGGGCGGGTCACCGCCGAGCAAGTCGCGACATTCGACCTGTTGCCCGTTGGCCGTGAACTGCGCCACTGCGAGGTACTGCTGCTCGACGAACAGCGACGCCCGGTGCCGGCCGGCAGTCCCGGCGAAATCTATATCGCCGGCGCGGGCGTCGGGATCGGCTATCCGGGGCTGCCTGATCAGACCGCGCAGGCGCTGGTGAAAATCCCTGGCCACGGTGTCTGCTACCGGACCGGTGACCAGGGTCATCGGCTCGATAGTGGCGAACTGGTGGTGACCGGCCGGCTGGATCGCCAGCTGAAGGTGGCAGGCCGGCGGGTCGAACCAGCCGAGGTCGAGGCCGCCATGGTCGAGTGGATCTCGGCACACGGCGGCTACTCGAGCCGGACACTGCTGCCAGCACCGCAACTGCGGCGGTGTTCTCGTTGCGTATTGTCAGCCAGCTACCCCGGCAGTGACATAGACGAGACCGGGCTGTGCAAGTACTGCCGGATGCCGGAAGAGCAAGTCGCGTCGGGCTGGGGCTACTTCCGCGACATCGGTTCGCTCAAAGACGCGTTCGCTCAAGCCAAGGCGACCCGCGGCGGCGACTACGACGCGCTGCTGCTGTTCTCAGGCGGCAAGGACTCAAGTTACGTGCTGTACCGGCTGCGTGAGCTTGACCTCCGGATCGCCGCGTTCACCTTCGATAACGGGTTCATCTCCGACGATGCTTTCAAAAACATAGAGAGAATGTGTTCTGAGCAGAACGTCCCGCACCGCTACGGATACCCAGCGGACAGCGGTCGGCTGCTGGCCGAGAGCCTGCGGCTCGACGACACCGTGTGCTCGGGTTGCTTCGTCGGCATCACGGCGACCGGGGCGGCGATGGCCGCCGAGCTTGGCTGCCGGTTCGTGATCACCGGGTTGTCGCGCGGCCAGATCATCGATACCAAGCTGCTTCAGTTCGTCAGGCGTGGGCGGACCGACCTCAGCGCGATCGATGATGAGCTGCACGAGCACAGGCGGCTCTACCTGCAGCGTCGCAGCGCCTTCTCGAGCGCGGTCGGAGCCAAGGCGATCTCCGCCGAGGACGGCATGGTCGAAGCGCTCGATTTCTTCCGCTACGAGGCGCCAGGTGCCCGGGGGATTCATGAGTACCTGGCTAGCCGCGACCCGCGCTGGCGGGTGCCGCAGGACACCGGCGTGTGCTCGACCAACTGCCGTGCCAATGACGCCGGCATCGCCGAGCATCTGACCAGACGCGGCTACCACAATTACGAGAGCCCGCTGAGCTGGGAGGTCCGGCTTGGCACGCTGTCCAGGCAGGACGCGCTCGCCCGCGTGGCCAAGGGCGCAGACGGCGACAACGTGTCCTACGTGCACAAGAAACTGAGCAGCGGGACCGAGGTCGCGGTGGTCGCCGATGGCCACGGTCGGCTCGCCGCCTACATCGAAGGCCACCTGCCCGCCAGCCAGGACGAGATCAGAGCAGGCCTGGCCAGCCAGTTGCCCGACTACATGATTCCGGCGCGCATCGAGCTGATACCCGACGGGCTGCCGCGGCTGTCGAACAACAAGATCGACTACTTCGCGCTCGGCGCGCTCGCCGCTGAGCCCGGCACACCAGGGCAGGCGGCATCGCAGCCGGCGCCGTCGGCGGTGGCCGGACCGGCCGAGGATGACGAGCTTTTCGCGCAAGTGCGAGCCGCCTGGTCAGAGGTGCTCGGGCAGGTCCCGGCGTCCGGTACCCAGAACTTCTTCCACCTCGGTGGTGACTCGCTCGCCGCGACCGAGCTCGCCATGCGGGTTTCCGAGCGCATCGGCGTCTCGGTGCCGATCATCACCATCCACGAGGCGCCCGTGCTCGCCGCTTATGTGCGCGCCGTGCGTGAGTGGGTGAATTCGGCGGCTCGGCCCACTGCCGGCGTGCCGTCGGCCCTCGGCGTCCGTGTCCAGGAAATCACCGGCAGCGCGGCTCCTGGCGAGGCGGCCACTGTCTTCCTCATGCCCGATGCCGCCGGGCTCGCCGTGTCGCTTCCGCGTCTATTCGAGGCCGCGGCACGAAACCTGCCGATCAAACTGCTCGCTGTCGGCTACTCAGCGGAGGCCTGGCCTGACAAGGTCAACCTGCACGAGCTGGCAGACGAGATCGCCAGGTCGATCGCTGACCGTGCCAACGGCGCGCACGTTGTCGTCGCCGGATGGAGCTTCGGCGCGGTGCTGGCTGACCACACAGCCTCCGCGCTGGTCCGGCGGCTCTCGGACGAGGCCGCCGAGGTCGTGGCCCATGCTCAGACATCAGTGGAATGCTGGCTGCTCGACCCGCCACAGGCGAGCAAGGACGACGCGCTCGAACTGCGCGACCAGATCAAGGCGCGGCTGGCTGAAGCGTTCCCGCAGCTCGGCCCCCAACTCGAGCGCCGGGGCGACTGGAACTCGATTCTCACCGTGATCGACCGGGCCAGCCACTACCGTGACGGACCGCGCCGGGTGCTCGCCGCGCAGCCAGACTTCGTCCGGCGCTGCCTGGCGCTCGAGACGAACGGAAACGGTCAGCCTGACAATGGGCGCGAGCTACAGCACTCGGTCATTTCTCAGCTGAGGACGGTGCTGAAGACGCTGGCCATGCTTGAGGAAGAAAACACGGCGACCCCGGCGGCCCAGGCCGCCGGGCAACTCACCATAAGACGGTTCCGTCCTGGCCCTGGCACTATGGTGGATACCACCCAGGCGCCGACTACGGATGAGTTCATCGGTGGCGTCGACCATTGGAGCATGATCGAGCCCGAGCGCTACCCCCCGTACGCCGAGCGGCTCGCCAGGCTGTGCGCCTCGTTGTGAAGGAGACACCCGATGCCCGGTCAAGTCTTCTGCCTGGCGGCAGCCGGAGACGAGCGCGCACACGCCGTCGCCGCCTGCCTCCGGCGGCTTGGCGACAGCAGCGCGAATAATGACGCGCCCTCGGTCGATGCGGTCAGGTCCGGCCTCGCGAGACTGGCCGCCGCTGGGCGCCTGTTCATCTCCCACGCCGACGACGAGGTCTGGCTCAGCTACGCCGCTTCCGCTGACGCCAAGAAGGCGCTGTTTGACAGCGCCGCGTCGCCAGCATGGCCGCCGCGCATTCAGAAGGAAATGAAGCAGTCGACGCAACACATCACCGGCGCGATCTTCCATCTCCCGCTTGAGGACGGATCGGGTCAGGTCGACGCGTTCATCACCGACTGGTCGCCGTTCCCTGCGGCCTGCGCGATCGCTGTTCACCCAGAGCATCCGCTCGCGGTGCCGCTCGACGGCAAGCAGGCCGCGTGGACCGGGCGCTACGCGAGGCACCCGCTGACCGGTGATCTGCTCTCGATCTGGACGGCCAGCTGGGTGCGCCCTGAGTTCGGCACGGGCGCGGTCATCGTGAATCCGGCGCATAGCACGGCCGATCTCGAGTTCGCCAGGTCGGTTGGCCTGCCGGTGCGGTTCGCGCTCGCGCCGCAGGCCCCGGCAGCCGACCCGGCGACCTGGGCGGAGCCGCCGGTGATCAAGACGGGGATTGTGGTACGCAGCGGCATAGCTGACGGGCAGGACTATCTCACCGCCAAGCAGACCTACATCGACCTGCTCGGCGCGGCGAAGTTCGCCACCGAGTACACCGACCACATCATCGCGACCGTCCCGCTGGTCGATGTGGAGGCAGGGCTGTCCGTGGCCGACGTAGTGGCGGCCGGCTCCGCCGCTCCGCAGGGCATGGCGGCCGAGCTGCTGGCTTCGCAAGCCGCTCCCGGCATCGTGGTCGTCGCCAGCTCGGCTCTGAGCGCCGAGCTTGTCGCGATGCGAGCCATGCACATCGACCTGTACGGCACGGACATCGGCGACCCGCAGGTCGTGCTGGTGGGCGGCACGTCCGGGATGCCAGACGGCGGAACGCCGGCCGAACGCACGCTCGCGCTACTCGCGAGCGGGCCGCCCGACCAGACGGCGACCGTCAAGGCCCCGAACCTGGAGCAGGCGCAGCGATTCTTCGAGATCCACGGCTCGATGTCGGACACGGCGAGCGACGCGGACCTGGAGGCACGCCCGGCGAAGCGGGCCGCCACGGTATTCGGGCTGGTCAAGAGCGGCCAATTTGACCGGGCTTTCGCCGAGCTCTACAAGATTCAGCGCGATATCAGAAAGAGCGCCGACGCGGTCTCTGGCTCGGATCGGCACGCTTACTTCGCGGTCAGCTACCTGCTGGCGGGTGCGCCAGTACCCGCCGGATACCCGACCACAGAGGTCATCTCGCTCCTATCCGGCGCGCCGGGCTGAATATTTAGCCGCCTCAGAACAGTTTGTGGTCGCACCTACGTCTTTCCTCAATCGAAGCGTGACCTTAGCCACGTAGAGTCATCACAGGTCGCTCAGAGCGCAGCAGTCCCGCGATCCGCGGGCGTCGCTGACTTCGGCGCGGGCCGACTGAGCAGGCCGCCAGCCGGTACATGCTCGACTGAGAACCCAACGGCGGGGGCACAGTCCGTTGATTTCGCGCGCTTCAGCGCTGCGATGAAGGACGGCATGACCTGGCAAGAAAAGCGATGTCTCACGGGGAACGTACAGGAGGCGGCGGTGCGGGCGAGTGAGTGCGGGGGCCAGCGATGACTTCGGTCGCGCTTGCGTGGTCGGCGGCGTGGATTCTCACGGCCGCCGCCGCCGGCATCCGGCTATGGCGCGCGTCGACCGGCCGCGAGCCTTTCGTTAAAAGCGGATATCGCTGGCTTGCCGCCGGAGCGCTCTGCCTAGGGGTCGGTGGTGCCGTCCAGCAGACGTTCGGGGGGCTCATCGGCGGGGCGTCGCCGCTGCGCGTGGCCGACCTGATCAGCCTGAGCGCGTTGCCCGCGATCGTGATCGGCCTGGCGACGATCACGGCGGATCGATCTGGCGGAGATCGTAGCGGCATCGAACCGAGTCGCTGGCGACTGTTCCAGGACCGAGCCGCTCAGGTCAGGCCGGGCGGCGGTGCGGTGCTCGACAGTGCTCTGCTCGTGGTATCGCTGTTCGCGATCGGCCTGGTGGTCATGTTCGGCACCGACTACGTCAAGGCAGCGGCTGGACCTGCCGCCTTCACGCTCGACCTGCTCCGCCCGCTTGCCGACCTCGCGGCGCTCGGGCTCGCGCTGACCGTCGTGCCGCGCAATCCGAGGCTCACCGCCGGAGCAGCGCTCGCTCTGGTGGCCGTCACGGTCGCTGATTCGCTCGCCGTCGCCGCCCGCTCGGTCGGCAGCGACGCTGGTGCCGGCGCTCACCTGGCCTTGCTGGCTGGAATCGCGCTGCTTGCCGCGACGCCCGTGGCTGACGCCGCAGCCGGGGCAGAGCCGGAGTCGGGATCGTGGTCGCGCTGGCTGGCGAGCATCTGGTCGGCTCAGTCGCGGATGGCCGCTCCCGCCGCCGCTGCCGCCGCCGCGCTGGTGATCGCTGGTGTCGCGGTTTTCGGTCACCCGGTCGCGACATCGGCCGTGGCCGTCACGGCCGCGATCGGAGTGATCCTGCTCGTGATCCGGCTTGGCTGGTTCGCCAGGCGGGCCAGGGCGGTTACGGCGTCTGCCCAGGCCTTCGACGGGGTGTTCCGCACCCTTGCCGATTCGACCACCGACACGGTGCTGATCTGCGACCGGACCGGCATCATCGAGTACGTCAGCCACGGAAGCGGAGAGTTTGGCTACGGCCAGGGCGTGCCGGGCAATGGGCTCACCGGTACCGACCTGGTGGGTACCGCTCTGGCCGACCTCGTTCACCCTGAGGATCGGCGCGCCGGGGTAAGGGCCGCGATGATCGCGCTGCAGTCGGCCGAACGCACCGCGACGTTCAGCGGCCGGGCCAGGAGCGCTGACGGGTCATGGCGGCAGGTCAAGGCCATGCTGTCGCGGTACGGCCAGCCAGGCGAGCCAGCCAGGCTGCTGATCACCTGCCACGACGACAGCGAGGTTGTCGCGCTGCGCAGGCAGGTCGCGCAGCTGACGTTCCACGATGGGCTGACCGGACTGCCTAACCGGACGTACCTGGAGGACCGGGTCAAGGATTTGCGTCAGGGAGCGGACGAGCGTACGACTGTCGCCGCGATCATGGTCGGCCTCGATGGCCTCGATGGCCACGCGGTTATGGCCGACCTGGATGGGTCTCACGGCGAGAACCTGGTGCTTGCGCAGGCCGGCCGGCGGCTGCGCGCCGCCGCACCGCCTGACGCCATGGTGGCGCGGTGGGGTAGCGAGCAGTTCGCCGTGCTGATCGGCGACGTGGGCTCGGCGGAGCCTGGAGCTGACCAGGAGTCGCGCGGTGGAGAGAACAGTGCAGGCCGGCAGCAGGCGGCTGAACTGGCTGAGCGGCTGGCCGACGCGATCGACGCGGCGCCCTTCACCATTGACACCAACGAAGTCTGGGTGACCGCGAGCGTCGGAGTAGCGACGAGCCCGGCGGCCAGCGCCGATCAGGTGCTCGGCAACGCCCATCTGGCAATGATCAAGGCGGCGAGGGCCGGCGGCGCCAGGGTCAAGGTGTTCGGTACTGCGATGGCCGCTATGGCGCGGCGCAGGATCGAGCTAGCCGCGGCTCTCGGTGAGGCCGTGACCGATCATCAGCTCCAGGTTGTTTATCAGCCGATAGTGGAGCTGGCCACGTCGCTCGTGACCGGCGTCGAGGCGGTGTTCAGCTGGTGCCAGGCAGGTGAGCGGATCGAAGCCGCCGAGCTGCTCGCGGTGGCGGAAGAATCAGGACTGATCGTCGAGCTGGGGGACTGGCTGCTGCGCGAGGCGGTAAGGCAGGTTGCCCGCTGGCGGGCCGCCGGGCCTGGGATCGGCCTCACCGTCCACGTCTCGGCCAGGCAACTCAGCGCGCCTGGGTTCGCCGCCTCCGTCCTTTCCGCGCTCGACGCGGCCGGCCTGCCGACCCAGGCTCTGACGCTGGCCGTTGACGAGGGAGTGCTGATGGACGGCGGTCCCATGCTCAAGTCCGAGCTGGCGGGCTTGCGCGGTACGGGAGTCAGGATCGCGATCGACGACTTCGGCACCGGCCAGGCCTCGCTGAGCTACCTGCGCCAGCTCAGCATCGATGTGATCAAGATTGGCAGCTCGCTGATCGCCGGGCTCGGTACCGACCCGACGCTCACCTTGCTCACGTCCGCGATCTCTGGCCTGGGCCGCGACCTGGGAATCGAGACGATCGCCGCCGGAGTCGACCGGCCTGACCAGGCTGAGCTGCTGCAGGCGATGGGATGCGGCCTTGGCCAGGGCGGCTGGCTCGCCAGGCAGCTGCCGGCGGGCGCGGTCGAGCCGATCGCTGTCGGGCTCGCCGCAGGCTGGACCGGGCAGAATGGGAGCCAGGCCGCCGACCTGGCCGACGGGCGGTCGGAAGACGAGGCCGGCGACCCGGCCTGCAGTCCGGCGAGCTGACCGCTAAGATCCGCGCATGGGGCACACAATGCGAATCGCGGTCATTGGTGGCGACGGCATCGGCCCTGAGGTGATTGCCGAAGCGGTCAAGGTGCTCAGGGCGGCCGCAGCCGATACCTCGATCGAGACCACAAGCTATGACCTCGGCGCGGCGCGGTACGCCCGCACCGGCGAGATCATGCCCAGTTCCGTGCTTGCCGAGATCGCGGAGCACGACGCGATCCTGCTCGGCGCCGTCGGCGATCCGAGCGTGCCGAGCGGCGTACTCGAACGCGGCCTCGTGCTGCGGCTGCGCTTCGAGTTCGATCAGTACGTCAACCTCCGCCCGGTCAGGCTGTTCCCCGGTGTCGACTCACCGCTCGCCGGGCTGCGCAACGCCGCGCTCGACCTGCTCGTCGTCAGGGAGGGCACCGAAGGCCCGTACATCGAGGCTGGCGGCATCTTGCGGAAGGGCACGCCCGCCGAGATCGCGATGCAGGAGAACATCAACACCGCGTTCGGCGTCGGCCGGATCACCAGGTACGCGTTTGGCCGCGCCGCGATCAGGCCGCGACGCAAGGTGACGCTTGTGCACAAGACCAACGTGCTGACCCACGCCGGAGATCTATGGCAGCGCACCTTCGGCGCGGTCGCAGCCGACTTCCCCGAAGTCAGCTCTGACTACTGCCACGTCGACGCCGCCCTGATGTACCTGGTGACCCAGCCCGAGCAGTTCGACGTGATTGTCACCGATAACCTGTTCGGCGACGTGCTGACCGCGCTTGGCGCCGCGATCGTAGGCGGCCTTGGGCTCGCGGCCAGCGCCAGCATCAGCCCGGAACGCACCGGGCCAAGCACCTTCGAGCCGGTGCACGGAAGCGCGCCAGACATCGCAGGGAAGCAGAAGGCGGATCCAACCGCCGCCATCCTGTCAGCAGCGATGTTGTGCGAGCATCTCGGTATGACCGAGCATGCGTCTAGGATCGAGCAAGCGGTCGCCGAAGACCTGCTCGTCCGTCAGGGCGAATGGGCCGCGCGCAGCACGGCCGAGGTCGGCGACGACATCGCCGAGCGAGTATCCGGCTAGACTTCGCGATTCCGGAAAGACCGGTAGCGATGTCACAGAGGCTGCCGGCCGGACCTGCATACCGGATGGCCAGCCACACCAAATAACGGTCAATATGGTAATGCGGGCCGTCAGCAGGGACGGAGCCGCTGCGGGTTCGTGCAACGGAGCCCTGCCCGCACGAGGGAGGATCTGCAATGAATGGGCTGACACCTGAGATCAGGTTCGATCTGCACCTGTCCGAGCGGCGCGTTCCCGACGACGTGCGGGTAAAGATGCTGGAGTCCCCGGGTTTCGGCCAGGTATTCACCGACCACATGATGTCGCTGATCTGGTCGGAGGACAGCGGCTGGCATGACGGCCAGCTGATGCCGTACGGACCGCTGTCGCTGCCTCCGTCAACGGCGGTGTTCCACTACGCGCAGGAGATCTTCGAGGGTCTCAAGGCATATCGGCAGGAGTCCGGATCCATCGTGGCGTTCCGGCCCTACTCGAACGCGGCGCGGTTCCGTAGGTCCGCGGCCAGGATGGCCATGCCTGAGCTGCCAGAAGAAGCGTTCGTGCAAGCGATCGAGCTGCTCGTGACGCAGGACAAGGACTGGGTGTCGGCCAACCCGAACCACAGCTTGTACCTGCGGCCGCTGATGATC
>Ga0126373_10001533_pt1 | contig 16506 bp, 14 predicted proteins | sample PanSoiMetPlot_11_FD_92545 | JGI IMG/M metagenome (GOLD analysis project Ga0126373, IMG submission 92545) | Tropical forest soil microbial communities from Panama - MetaG Plot_11 | ecosystem: Environmental > Terrestrial > Soil > Tropical forest > Bulk soil | place: Panama | collected 2016-02-17 | reverse complement strand
TCGACTATGGCCTGCTGAACCTCGACCACCGTTCGCCCCCGCGCCCGTATGGAGCCCGCATAGGGAACCGTAATATTGCCGCTGTTGTCGACGGACTGGTTCGGCAGCGTAATATAATTGCCCGGGCGCACACCCGCTTCCAGCGGGATGAACAGTCCCCCCGCTGCCGACTCAAAGACCGTCACGCTCACGACATCGCCGATTCCGAAGCGGATTTCGTTGGGTCCGCGCCTGTCGGTGAACGCCTGGGCAATTTTAGGGGAGTGGCGCGCGAGAACGCTTTCGACACCGGGCGTAATACGCACAACGGCGTAGGGAAGGACCTCGGACTCTGCGGGGCCGGCCGAGCGCACGTCGCCACTCGATGGCCCGGACGCGGGCAAAATCGAGCAGGCCCCTGAAATCGAGGCTATCAAAATGACGATGCCGACGATGATCGGCGGAGCCCGCATACTGCCCCCTTGACCATAAAAAGCGATATTCCTGCTTTGATTTGAGCACAATATGGGGTCTGGCTAACCGGCCTCGATTGCACCGGCGATGTCTCTCTTTTGCAACACTTTGGAAGGGTCAGAGCGAGAGACTTTGCGTCTTCAAGAGATTAGTCCATCGTCGATGGATTGGATGAAGACTAGATTAACATTTGCCTTTAACGAACGCGACTTGCCCTTTACTTTCCTTATCGGAGTAGGGGCAGGCCGCCGTGGCGCCTGAGCTTGTAGGCCGCCGATCGCTAACGAGCCTCAAGGTCTGCCATAGCGCCCCGGCGGTCGACATTTCCGCGAGATACACCGCCACGAAGGTCCCGGTCGTGCCAAAAGCGAAACTGAGCGCAACGATCAGGGCTGCGCCGGCAATCCCGACTGCGGTACCGACGATCAGCCGAATGCGATGCCGGTCGGCGGCATTGAGCGCATCGAATGCGATGAACTGGATTGCCGTTAGAATCAGGGTCCAGCAGAGCAGCCGGGTGATCCAGACCGCATCCGTGAAGTCGCTGCCGAAAAGTAGGGGCAAAAAAGGCGAGGCGAGGAAAACGGCCGCGCTGGTCGCCGCGGTGAGGCCGATCCCATAAAGGACGTACCTCTTCGCAAGTCGCAAGGTTTCGGATGGACCGTTCGTCCCAGCCACCGCCAGCTTTGCGTAGATCAGGCGATCAAAAGACGACCCGACGACCGTAGCTGTGCTGATGACGCGTCGGGCGACTCCGTACGCGCCGACCAGGTGGGGGGGCGCGACGCTGCTCAGCGCCAGCAGATCGGCGTTCTGGCGGAGGCCCGCAATGCAGGCCGACATGCTGAGGGTGGCCCCCAGCGGCACTTCGTCTCGCAACAGCCGCCATTGGGGCGCTCCATAGCGTGAGAGCGTTGCCGCGCACGCGGCCGATAGAAGCACGGACACGACCGCATTCCACATCGCCCACGCCAGCACGGTGTCGATTTCGAACGCCAGGCAGGCGACCAGCGCCGCGACGGCTCGGGTGATCCCCCAGCTCGCATTGACCCGATTTGCGGCGGCGAACTGATGATGGGCGAGATGAATCTGTTCGGTCAGGCCGACCCAGGCAAACAACAGCATATTGCTTGCTACCAGCAATAGTATGGCCTCGAAGTTCTCCAGCGGGCTCGGCGCAACCCTTATCAAGAACGCCATCCCGACCGACACGATTGCGGTGAGGACCACACCCGATACGAGGAGCAGAATCAGGCTGTGGCCGAGCATCGCCCGGTAGAGCGATGGCTCGCGGCCGACCCGACGACGAATTGCTTCACCGGCGCCGAGACCACACCAAGCACCTCCGACGTTGGTCACAGCCGTGATCGTGGCGAGATGGCCGAACTGATCGCTTCCGAGCCACCGCGCGAGAACGACGAATCCAACGCTCTGTGCAAAGATGCCAGACGTCAGCATCACGGTCGATGTCGCATAGAGACGAATGGCCGGTAGCTTTTGCATCAGTGCAGGAAGGACGCGGATCATTGACATTTCTGCTCCCACCGCTGCCCCCCGCGGGACGCTTGATCATCGGTATCCCGGAAAAGGACTGGCGCTTGAGCCATCCGCGGGCCGGTGTTCATTCCGGCCTTCACGGGGTTTGGCGAGCGACAGGCGAAGTCGCTGCCTCGCGCGCGGGAGCGGAGTCGGGGAGCTCGTTCAGGTAGCGGCGAAGATCGCTGGCATAGCGCTGTTCCCAGCCTTCTCCGAAAAGGTGGATCAGGTCTGGGTAGAAGCTGGAGGTCGTGTAGGTGCGTACCCTGTTGAAATCGAAGATCGCATCCATCTGACACCGCGGCCCGAGCGCGAGCCCGATCTGCGATTGGAGTTCCGAGAGCGCTCCGCTTGTCCGCAAGGGGCTAGCGATTTCCTCGGCAATGGGTGGCCACACCAGCTTGACGCGAAACCCGTACTGCTCACTGAGCGCGCATATCCGTTGTAACGCGGCCGTGTGCATGGCCGTCAGGGTGGTCTGGCCGGCCTCGGAAATCGCCGTTGCCACCGCGGCCGGGCCGGCGGGCATCGAGGTGTCGGTTTTGGCATCAGGATCCGGATCGATCGGTCCGGCTGGAATGCGATCGGGTGGCGCTTTGCGAAACTCGAGATAGCGCTGCTTCAGAAGTGAAAAGAGTGGTTCCGCGATCCGTTCCTGTGCGTCCACGATCGCCGGCAGCCAGTCACGCTGGCCGATTTCCGGTCGGTAGGTGTCGAGGAAGTCGCGTTCGTCTGGTCGTGTGAACGTGTGCCAAAGATAGTAGCGGGCAAGGCGAGAAGTGCTGGTGGCGTGATACATTCCGGGCGCGAACGCTATCACGACGTACCTAGGTGGAGCGTGGGTACGCAAATAGCGCTGCAATAGGAACAGCTCTCCTGCCATGCCAAAATAAGCGTGGGTGGAGAGGTTCGCGACCTCGCCCGGCTTTCCCAAGGAGAAGCGAGTTGTGGCATTCCGCGTGACGCTGTCGGCGAGAACAATCAGACGGTAGTTGGTGCGATCTTCGACTACAGCAAGCGCGAGCTCGTCGGTTCGATTGCGCCGCATAGGCACGTCGGACAAGGACCAGGCGAGTGTCTGTGCTATTGCGGCAAGCCCCAGCAGTGCCACCGGCAATTGGACAAGAAGAAAGCGTCTCCAGCTTGCGGTCATTATTGCCTCAGAATGCAAAATACAAGAACGTGCGCGGCTCGCCGATCATTCCGATGATGAGCCACACTGCTGCGGCGGCAGCCATTGCCTTTGCTCGTGAGGGTATAATGGCCTCAGGATCAGCTGCGAGTGGAGGAAGCAGCACGGAAAGCGGCGCCAGCAGGGCTGTCCAGGCGAGGCAGTAGACGGTGTCGCGAAAATTGGAGAACAGCGTGAACGTTCCGACCGGCAGCCGTGTCGGCAACGAAGAGGCGAGCCAGTCCGGGACGCTCGGACCGCTCGAGAGCACGAACATCTGTTGCAGAACGTAGTGCGCCTGAGCGAGGTCATTGGAGCGAAAATAGACGGCGCCGATCAGGACGACGAGCATCGTCAGGAACCAGCCGACGAGCCGCGGGGGCGAGGGTAGGCCCGCGGTTGTCCAAGCCTGCGTCACGACAACACCTACGCCATGCGTCACTCCGAAGCAGATGAAGGTCCAACCGGCTCCATGCCAGAGTCCGGAAAGGAAGAAGGTCACGAGCACAGGCAGCGCGATCGTCAGCGTGAACTCCACCGCGTTGCTCGGCTTGCCACCGAATAGAGGCGACCGGCGGACGAAGCGCCGCATCCGCAGCCAGAGCGGTGTGTACAGGTACATCGTGAAGAACCGCATCATGGTGATGTGCCAGCGGCGCCAGAACTCCACTGGAGAGCAAGCCGCGTAGGGGACCAGGAAATTGTTCGGAAGCTTGAAGCCGAACATGAGGGCAAGGCCAACCGCCATGTCCGAGTACCCAGAAAAATCGAAGAACAGCTGCAAAGTGTAGGCAGTCGTTCCGACCCAGGCTTCCGACATCATCAAGGTTTGACCCGGCGCGAAGGCGAGATCCGCGTAAGGTGCGATATTGTCTGCCAAGCACACCTTCTTGAACAATCCGAATACGAAGATCAGGACACCAGGACCCACAAGCTCCAGCCCGCGACCCACGCCGTTCCTGACCGCGGCGACCTGCTGCCCCATTTCTCGGTGCAGGACGATCGGTCCGGCGATGAGCTGCGGGAAGAACAGAACGAAGAATATGTAGTTGAGCAGCGGTGGCACTTTGGCCGACCGATTCTTGACGTCCACCAAAAGCGCAATTTGTTGGAACGTGTGAAACGATATACCCAAAGGAACGATCAGGCTCTCGAGATGCAGCCGGACACCGGCGGCATCGGCGACCGTCTCCAAAAAGAAATTCCTGTATTTGAAATATCCGAGGATGCAGAGGTTAGCGCAAACCGCAAGGGCCAGCGTTCGCGAGTCTTGTGTTTTCTCCAAACGCGTCGCGAGGGCATAGTTGCCGCCGATCTGTGCCAGCAACAGCAGCAGGAACGGAATGCTCCAGTACGCATAGAACAGCATGGACATCGCGACCAGCGCGGCCACCGCTGCGGTTCCGCCCACCGTAAAGCGCATTGCGTGGAAGATCAGCAGCGTCGCGGGCAGAAAGCCCAGCAAGAAGATTGGATCGCTGAACACCATGCCGCTCAATCCCGCCCACTGTGCGCGACTACCGGCACCGCACCAAGTCACGGGATGTCACCGATCGTCTCGAGGCAGGTTCCTCGAGCGAGGTGCCAATGACGCTCTCCCGTGGGGCCAAGGTCGCATGACAGCAATAGGTGTTCGCTATCGCATGAGGGATGGTGTCTGTCAAAGTTACCGCTCACAATAACGGTAGATCAATGTTAATATGTTAGCCGTCAGTCTCGAGCGACGATCGCGGGGCGGAGCAGAGATTGGAGTCGGCGTGGTTGCCAAACGCCGGTCGGCACCGGAGTTCGTGTCCGTCAATACGCCACCGCGGAGCTTCCTCTGAAGAACTGAGCGACATGCAGGAACTCAACGGCCTCGTGCTCGCGTAGGAGCCGCAGGATCGCGTCGCAGGTGCGCCACACGCTCTCGTCGTGATCCAGATGGTGGGTGACAAGGCCGATCGGAAGGCTCGAGGCGACCAATCCGTTTCGCCTTGCGCGCAGGCAGCGTACAAGAGCCTGACTGATAAGCGCCGGATCACAGGCCGTTCTTTCTCGCCAATCTATGGGATCGATCTGCACGTCGAGCCGCGGCACCCCACGGCGCCGCGACGAACCAATTGTCGGGAGGCGGATGTTCCAATCCGACAAATGCAACAGTTTGCGTTCCAGCCATCCGGCTGCCCCGGATAGTCCGGAAAATCCGATTCCGGGCAGCGCCCTGACGAGCGCCCTGGATATTCGACCGAATGGCGGGACGAACACGACGTCTATTTCGCCGAAGTGGCGCCGGAACGCGCGATATGCCAAGCGCGCGTCGTCGACCAGCGCAGAAATAGGCCGCTCCGGGCCAAATTCAGCCGGCCTGTGTCCCGCTCTGGCGTGGTTGATGTGCCGCCAGCCGTGGCACATGGGGTAGAAACGTTGGCGGCGCTGGCTCACGTACTGTGGGAGGCTCGGTTGAAGCTCGGCAGGGATGACCGCGAGCCCGATCGCAATGTCGTGAGTTTCCGCTAGCTCGTGCAGCCGCGCCAGCTGCTCTGATGTTCTCACGGCATCATCATCGCGGACCCAGAATGCCGCCTTGAGACCTTGCTCGGCCCAACAGTCCAATTCGCGCCGGGCATCTTCCCAGGGAGGGGATATCATGAGGCCGATCCATAATATCCGGCATGATCTGAACGTGCCGGTTGGGGGCCGGCGCGGCCGATGATTGGTTCGACCTCGGCGCCAGCTGAGTCTGCCCTGAGCTTGCGCTCTGACGTCGGACCGCCCGCGATAGTGGTGGCGGCGGTGTGCAGGATGCGGAACCCAATCGTGGCGGTGGGCGGCTTGCGTGTGCGGGCCAGACCGAGGAGCAGGGTGACGGCCGTGAGATGCCAAACCACCACCGAATACGTGCCCGCCGCGATAGAGCCGCTGCGGGCAATCATCGCGACGGTGGGCAATGTGGCGGCAATTGCGAGAATGACAAAGAGCCACCCGGTGCTCGGCGCCATGCTGGCAAGTAGGACGGCGATGGCCCAGAACAGTAAAGTACCGAGCGCGAAGCGGATCGGGCGAAGCTCGACGACCGCCCTCTTCACGTACCCTGCGCGAGCGCCCGCCCGTAGAATTTCTCCAAGAGCAAGCAAGCGGCCAGCACGCACCCGATACCACAGGAGCCGATAGGTGCTCAGCTGGTAGCTGTAGTGATCTACCGCGTAGGTGTTGATCCGCACAACCCGCCAGCCCTTCTGACGCAAACGTGCGCCGAGGTCATATTCCTCGAAGCCATGAAGATTCCGATCTGAAAGATAACAGACGTCCTCGATGGCGCGGCGGCGGTATAGGCCACCGCCGACCAGACATTCAACTTCCGAGCCGTTTTCCACCTGGCGGTTCAGGAAATGGCGTCCGCGGTTCTTGAATTCGATGTTCCTCACCCTCATCTCGCGCGTGAGCCCCCCCACCGCGGCGAGTGATGGTTGGTGCTCGAGGAGTTCGAGCGCTTGTCGCAGAAAGTCCGCGTCCAGCTGCATATCTCCGTCTAGGACGTATATGTACTCACCGCTGCTGTGTTGGTATCCCAGTTGCGGACCGATGCCGCAACACCGCTCATCGAAGTTTTTGAGTTGAACGACAAGCGTAGGATAGCGCATCGCTATTTCCACGGTTTGATCCCTGGACCCGCTGTCGGCTACAATCACCTCGCCCCCATGTGGCGCTGCCGCGACCAGTGCGCTTTCGATTGCGCGGGCTATATTTGCCTCTTCGTTCAGCGTCTTGATTATGATGCTGACCTTGACCATTGTGCGATGCCCTGCAGATGGCGCGACGTTCGTCGGATCGGGTGCCAAGGACGCTGCCTCCTTGTTGCTCAACCGGCGCCCGAGGTGCGCAGATCACGACAATCAATGGGCTGGAGCTGCGGCGCGCGGCCAAGGAAACTGCCTCGCTTCAGGTAGCGAAAGTATGCCGGAATGAATGAGATCTGTACGGCAAACCAGGCCCACGACGCGTCATCGGAAACCGGAACAGCCTTGAGACGGAAAGGATCGGTTTCTTCATCGTTCCAGCCGGCGTCGAGGGTGCGCGCACTCTGATAGCCCGCGGACCGCAGCACTGTGATCTCGCGCTCGCCATAACTGCCGTTGGGAAACGCAAAGCTGCCACATGCGCGACCAACGAGCCCTTCGATCTCGAGCCTCGATTGGGACAACTCGACCCTGCAGCCCTCATCGTCGCAGCATGGAAGAATCGGGTGAAAGCGCCCGTGCGACTCGAAGTCGACTGACTCTTTCATATGTTCGATGTCAGATCTGGACAAAGCCGCAGGCGCGCTCAGCTCGGCGTCCTGGGCGAATCCCAGGCTTGAGAGCTCCGCCAGCCGCGCGGCATTGGGTAATCGCTTGAGCCGTTCGATGCTTCCAGCCGCGGCTGGGTGCCGCCACCAGTATTGCCGACTGGTACCGACAATGGCGCTGCAAAGGAAGATGGTGGGATGAATGCCGTGCGCGCGGAATACCTCAAGCAATCGAGCGTTTCCGGCATGTCCGTCATCGATGGTGACAACGAAACGCGGGCGTCCGGCAGGGCTCTTGCAGCGATCCGCCAGCCTTATCGGCTGTGCGATCCGGCGCAAATACGCCAGATGCGAGGCGAGCACGTCGGGTTTCGGATCGTGGTACACGAGGATCAAGACCCGATCTCGCCAAAGCAGGTGTCGGACGGCGTAAATCACGCCGCTCCACAAGAGACATCGGGCAATGATCTCCTTGACCAGCCGTACAAAGGAGATACTCGAACTGGGCCTGCTCACTTTGTGTTCCTTGCTCGGGCGTGTCCGGCCGGCCAGCAGCATCGCGGCGTAGCGCAACCCGTTAGGGATGCCGCATGGCCACGCAGCGTAGTGGATCGAGCTGTCACGGTTCACGTCCCATGGCGGATGACCGCTGGCATGTCCTACGGTCTCGGTATCTGCCCGCAAGCCAATCTGTGGCGCGCAGCCTGAAGAGCAGCCGCCCGCCTGGTCCATCGCGTCTTCTACCGAGAACGGCCGGACCGTCGCCGCGCTCAAGTCAGAAGGCCTATCGCACGTTACCATATTAAACGATAATATCCAGCGGACTAAGATAAGTGTAAGTGTTACGATTAACGGTTGCGTTGTGGTAAAGCCAGAGCCATAGAGGGTCGATGGAGAGAGACCTGCGCGTCTTCCTGGCGACCCCTTTCGGAGCGAACGGTCCTGGCGGGATCGATCGTCTGACCGATCTGATGGCTGCAGGGATGGAGGGGCATCCTGAGTTGGGGATCAAGGCCGTCAGGCTGGTGACGCGAGGGCGACACGGCCTGGCGCGCGGGGCGTTCGTCTATTCTTCAGCGATAGTAAGGCTCTGGCGTGCCGCGAAAGACAGGCGCGTCGACCTCGTTCATATCAACTTGGCTTCCGGGGGGAGTGCCTTGCGCAAGGCCATGTTGGGGCGATGTGCGAGGTGGCTTGGCATTCCGTATGTGGTGCACTTGCACAGCGGACGATTTGATCGATTTTGGCCAGCTGTGGGACCAAGATTTGCTGCCGCAATCGATCGGTTCTTTGCGGAGAGCGAGGCGATCGTTGTGCTCGGCCAATACTGGGTCGATATGATCGTCAGCCGGGTTCCGTCGGCGAGAGCAAAGATCGTCGTTCTGCCCAACGCCACCTCTCCACAACCCCGCGACTGCAAGCTGGCAGGCGATGGTCAGGTTCGGATCACCTTTCTGGGTAAGCTCGGTCCCAACAAGGGCACACCAGTGCTGCTGCAGGCCCTCGCCGGCTTGCGCGATCGAACCGATTGGGTCGCTACAATTGGTGGCAACGGAGCAGTTGAGGAAAGCCGCGCTTTGGCGCAGAAGCTGGGGATCGCCGACCGGGTCCTATTTCCCGGTTGGCTTGATACGCAGGCAGTAGCCAAGCAGCTTGGTCAGACCGACATTTTTGTACTGCCTTCCTTGTCGGAAGGGCTTCCAATGGCCATTCTCGAGGCCTTTGCTTGGGGAATTCCGGTCGTCACCACGCCGGTTGGCTGTGTTCCGGAGGTGGTCAGGCACAACCACAACGGAATTATCGTGCCAAGCGGGGACGCGTCAGAATTGGCGCAGGCGCTCCGGCGGCTCATCCAAGACCCGGTATTGCGCCGTTCTTTGGGCGACGCGTCCCGACGGGATCATGCGAAGCGGTTCGACATCAACGTCTACTTGCCACGCCTCGCGGCCATATGGCGACATGCCGCGGTGACCCAGGGCGCAAAGGTTATGACTGGCGAAAACGTCCGCGACTTTGTAGGGGTACGAGCCCTTCCCGAGTGAGCAGGCGCGGCCATGCGCGGGCTGCCAGGTCCGAAAACGAGCTCACTAAGCGCCGGCGATCGGGTCATGACGACAGCCGATTTGCGCCTTTTGGAGGCATGCGGACAGCACTGATGCGACGCAGTCGCTGTCCGCCCTAACCATGGCGAGGTGGTCGCTCCGCACGACGTGAAGTTCAAACGTTTGACACAGGTTGCGCCAGATGATCCCCGGATTGCCGGGAAACTTTGTGCCGCCCACGTCAACGGGCCTGGCTTGCACAAAAGTGATCTTCCCAGGGTATCTATGCGGCCGATAGCGACCTAGGGCCTTGGCATTGGCCTCCTCCAAGCGTCTCAATGCTTCGGAGCCCTCAATTGCCCCTTTCGACCATTTCATTCTTGGTGTTTTGCCGAGGCGGGAACGAAAATGATCGAGTAGGCTATCCGATATCTTGGCCGCATAGGGGATCAGTTCGCTCGCAGGCAGCTTCATCACAGTGGTTGCATGATGTTGCGCCCGGTTGGCTAGGACGGTCAACCAACACCGCAGAGGCCAAAACCGTGGAGCCGGATAGGCATCCAAGAGACCCAGGAAGGCAACGGACTTGCCCATGCGGATCAATTGATGCGCGATCTCGAAAGCGGTCAGCCCACCAAGAGAAACGCCTATCACATTGTACGATCCAAGAGGGACGCTCACCATCGCTGAAACGAAGTCCTCAGCAATCTCCTCGATGGATTCGAGTGGCGACCTTCGACCGTCAAGCCCCCGAGGTTGCAGTCCAAATATTGGGCCGACAAATTGAACTTTGCCGCAGAAATCAGACAGGACCGTCGCATCATCATTGCGTCCCGGAATAACAAAAAGCGAAGACCCGCCGTCGCCCGGCTTAAGAAGGACCAGCGGGGAAGGCTTCGTGGGAGCCATGGCACCTTCGTCCTGGCGGATCTAGATCCCGAATAATGCAGTTTCCGTATATGCGAGATCGCCCAGCCGAGGCCGGAAAGATCCCTTGTAATACTTCGGCAACATCCCGTCGACATATATTCCGGTGAGACCCGGAACGCGGCCGTTGGAATCCATCATTACCAGGGGCATCCCGCGTCGAGCCAACAGGCGTCCGATCGCTCCTGAGAACTGAATGAACTCCGTGATGTCCCTGCAGTAGATGAGCTGGGCGCAGGGCACAAAGCCCTTTACGATGCGGCGCCGGAACACAAAGGGATGGGCGCGCCCCTCTGCCATGCACCATAGACTTATGCAGCCATATCGAGCGTGGGCCTGTAGAAGCTCGTGCTCGTCCGTCCCGCGCGGGGCGCTGATGCAATCGTCAAGCAAGACGACCTTTGCCCGTCGATCTTGAGGTGAAACGAAGGGAGCCGTGAGGGCGAAAAACTGTCCCATGCTGTAGCACGAGAACCCCTGAACCTGCAGCAGAGGAAGCGTATGTGGTGCAGGGCTGACGTTTATGTAGGTGATATCATCGTTCCGTAGAATTCGTGAAATGAAGAGATGCCCGTAGCTTCTGAAAGCGGGCAAAACATACCAACTCGACAGGTTGCATCTACTTGATTGCAAGTCGCCCGCAGATATTCTGGAACTCACGAGGAGGATCACGCCAACCGGAGCGCCCTCGCTCTCCATCAAATAACCATAGTTCGGCAACCCGTGCGGCACTGGATGCTCCGCGAGCCGACCGAAGATGTTCAGCCAATCTTGGCGGGTGCTGCGACGGAACCCTTGCGCGAGAAGGCGCGCAACGCTATCGATATCTGAATCGGTGATGGTGCGCGTCCGCACGCGCGCATTTGGCGAGATCGTGTTGAGCGCTATCGTATTTGTGCCTGATAGATGTGCCATAATGTGCAGCCTCATCTGGTCAAGCGGTCTGTCGGCATGAAATAACAGACAGCCCGACCATCATTCCCTCACCACCGCAATACCGGCCGCAGGCCTCGAGCCAATGCTTTCCACGCGTGGAAACGTGGTCCCAGCTCCCGGCGAAGTTTGGCTTGCTTTCGCCGAATCCCCTCGCTGACTCTCAGTTCTTCCTTCGCTCTCGCCGCGGCGGTCATGTTTGTCGTGTGCATCAGCGAGTGTCCACTGATGCGAAATCGCAGCGATGGCCGATCGAGGAACAGTCCACCGCAGCGTCGGATGGCGCGTGCGTAGAACTCGGAGTCCTCGCACAGCAATATATCCTGATCAAAGCCGGAGACTTCGTCGAAACAGGTTCTCCTTACGAATGCAGAGCTGCAGACAAGCAGGGAGCGGCCAAACATCATCTGGGTTGTCAGCAAGAACTGCGTGAGCGCATGCCTATGCGTCTCGATTGGCCACTTTCGTGCGATTCGGTAGCATGCCGACGCGCGCTGCGCCGCGTCGACAAAGAATTGTCGTTCCTGTGCCAGCTGTCTTTCCTTGGACGGATCACCGAAGGGCTCGACACGACCGAACACGACACCGATATTCGAATGGTCGAGAAATGCTTCTTTGACAGCGCGGTACAAATTCTCAGGGACGAGATCATCGTCGTCGAGAAAGTGAACAAAATCTCCCTGTATCTGCTTTGCCCCGGCGTGATTCATTCCTAAGTTTCGAACAATGCTCGGGTTGCCACCCGTCGGCACAGGATTGTGAAGATAAATTGCTGGTTGCTGGGCAAACTCCCGCACGGTGCTCTCGGCCGACCGTTCCGGGCTATCATCGACAACGATGACCGTTACGGTGACGTCTCGTTGAGCGAATACGCTGCGTAGCGCTTGCCTAAGGTATTCCTCTCGGCGGAAGGTGGGAATAATGACGAGAAAGTCGCTCGATGTCTCGCTCGCTTTGGGCGCTGCGTCGGAACGCGACATGGCGGTCAGCATCTACGCCTCCATCAGACCCGCTGCCGCGCCGGGTCGGCGGGCGGGAGGCGCTTGACCTGGAAGGCCAGTCCTGCCGCCATGGCCGTCAGGACGGTTGTGATATGCTTTTCCATGAGAAGGCCTTCGGTAATGTTGATGATCATGACGACCGTCACGACGCTGAATGGAAAGATGTCGATGGCAGCCCGGGTCGGCGAGGTCTCGATGATCAGGCGCCTGCCGGCCAGCAATATCCAGACGTACATTGCGAACACGACAGTTGATCCGACGTAGCCGAACTCGATGATCTTGTCGATGTAACCGCTATCGATGGGAGCATCTATGACATATGCCGCAAAGCCACTGCCAAATCCGCCACCCAGAAGTGCAGATCCGGAGTTCCTGAAAAATTCCAGCGCCAGAGGCCAGATATCGGTGCGGCCGGTGAGGTCGCTCGACTTTCCCAGAAGCCGCGGCACAAAGTCCAATACACCGAGGTGAAAGGCTCCGACCACGGCGAGGCCTGTCAGCAAAAGAGTGTTGAATTTTGCGCTGCGCGCGCCGGGCGGGAACTTCGTCACCGCAAAGGTCCCATAGAGCAAGGCAGGAGTAATGACGGCGGTCAAAAAGCCCGTCGTCGATTCCGTGCCTATCATGCACGCAAGTCCGCATATGATCGCGATTACGCGAACGAGCAGCGAATTGAAGGCAATTCTGCCGTAGAACAGCAGAAGACCTGTTGTGAGGCCGGCGAAAACTCCGAGCCCTTGCTTGTGCGTAAAGATTCCGCGCCAAAGGCCTGAATGCACTGACTGGGACTGATCCGTAGCGTGATGGATGGCCTCGTTGGGGAACACAATGACCCAGAAGATGCTTAGCGCGCACCCGAGCACCATCATGCGTATGACAAATCGAACGCAATTGGTCGGCCCGAGGCGCCCCACGAGGGCGATGCTAAACAGGCACACAGTGGCGAAGACATTGGACGCCTTGATGGTGGCGGCACGATCGATCGACCAGACAGTGGACACGAATGCCAAAGCGATCAAGATCAGGATCGGCCGGCACGACTGCATCATGCGTGATATGTCGCGCGAACCAAAAATCGTTGTCAGGGCAATAAGCTCGGTCCCGGCGCTGATGGTCTGTAGAATCGGCGAGCTGGTGAATTTGAAGTTGATTTGGTCGAACGCGAATTGGAACGTAAAGGCCGGGAACAGGAAAAGCAGCCCGATCATGAAACAAATCCACATCAACGGGCTGATCGGCGGCGTGGGCGCTTCGTATGTGTCCAGAGTTTCCCCATTGAACAACCTGGACGGTGCCGCGTTCGTGGCGGATATTCGCGCCGCGTATCGGGGCTGAATTGCCCGCAAGTTGGCTGGTGACCGAACTGTCATCTTGATGCTGCTGCACGATAGGCGGACATGAAAGCGCCGATAAGGGCAGCTCTCCGCTGGACACGATTCGCCACGCGGGGATGCGCGAACGACGCGTTGGCCTGATCTGATATTGTAACGGACGACCTCACGTTACCGATCATGTCTGTCAAGCCCATCGCAATTTGATCCAACTCGATCTCGGGTCGATTGCAAACCGCTCACACGATTCTTGCAAAGCCGAGCTCACTTTTTTGTTGCGAGGGCTGGTCGTGCCCCGGCTTCCGGATCTTTCCGTAACGGATCGATGCACAACCGACCACAACGCCAACCAAAGCGAAGCCCACTCCGAATTCGCTGGTAACATAGGGGGCGGCGCCTTTGCTCGTTGCTCGTTCAAAAACGCTCCAAATGACCGAGTTGTGAACGCCGTGAAAGATGACGGCGGGCCACACGCTCCCCGAAGCCAACCGGACCCATGAGAGAAATGCGCCGGTGCCGACGAGCCCGATCGAAAAGCATGTCAGCGCGAAGAGCGAAGGGGTGCCGACGTTGTAGTCGAAGAACAAGATGTCGGGGTAATGCCAGGCCGCCCACAGCGCCCCCGGTGCAAGCAAGACGAACGCCGGCGATGCCACATGCGCAAGGTTCGGAACGAGAACGCCTCGCCAGCCGATTTCTTCGCCTGCGGCGGCAAAAAAGCTCAGAGGAAGGTGAACAACACACGACAAGATGCCGGCTGATAGAACCGTCATTCCCGCGAATGTCCAAGGGGCGAGGAGCCATAGCGGGAGGTAGATCGCAGCGCAGTAGGCGAGCGGAACAATGCATCCGACAATCACGTACTTTGGTGACGGAAGCCCGAACCCGACGCCCCGTACGGCGCCGTCCGTCAGCGCCAATGCAAGCAGGCCCGCTATTCCGACGGACCACATCCCGAGCACGTCAGCAAGGGTGGAGCTCCATGTCATCAGGAGCAGCCCGGTTCCATACGGGACGAAGACGCGCGCCAGCGCCAGAGCTCCGACGAAGAGACTTAGCAGAGCGACGAAAATCGCAATCTTCTGCCAAGCTCCGCGCTTTTCGACAAACTGGCTCTCGCGTGCCGGCAAATCCGGGAACCGCCATGCCGCTTCCGGCGGGGGAGATGCCGCGTCGACCATCTGCTCAGAGCGAAAGTGCCTTTTTGACGTTATCGGGCCACCCTTCGATATCGATCCCATGAGTCGCGAAAACGGCAAGGGCCAGCCGATCCATGCCGAAGGCGACGCACCCGGTATGCGCCACATCGCCGTTGGCCAGGTTGATGCCCCAAGTGGTGCCGAAGTGATCGCGATGATAGTTGAAGCTCATGCACGCGGTTGGGTTTTCGGTGGAGTGCACGGGAATCAGCAACTCGAACTTAAGTGCCTGCTCGAGCTGATTGACGGCCATCAACTTGCCGGCTCTCCCGAAGAAGGGGTCACTCGCGGCGTCGACGCGATACGGCAGGGCCAGCAGATCGGCGAGCTCCGTTGCCTTCGACAGCCACCGCTCGCGGAACTCTATGACCTGATCCGGCGAACCGATCCGGACATACTCGCGCATACGGAACGACTGGAATCGTCCGATTTCATAGGATGCCTCGTGACGGAAGCAGTCGCAGGTGACATCGAACCACAATCCGGCCGTCGGCGTGCGCCCTCGGCTCGCGGCAATTGGATAGATGGGATAGCAGGCCGCCGGTGCCAGCACGAGGTCGGTGGTCGCAAGCCCGGAGGTCCAGCTGTCGCTGCCCTCGGCGTTGTCCACCAAAGCACGGATGTCGCCCTCCGATCCGTGCAGGCAGCTGACGCAGCCGAGGAGATGGGGAAAGCTCTTGAGATATCCGGATTTCTGCACCTGCGCGCGCGACATGACAGGCGGAAATTTGAAAATTTCGGTCGCCGATTCGCGATGTCGCGATATCAGGGCCCCGAGCCCGTCGATCACGCGCTCGAACAACGCCGTTCGTGCATAGACGCCGCCCGCCCCGAGAGGGCGAAGCACGGCATAGGCGATCGATTCGATGTGGTTGTGCATTGCATAGTTCATGACGGTCAATACTCCGTGTTGGCCGCAGCGCCGACGATCCGAAGAACCCCCGCGCTGCGCGCCTCAAACATGGTGGATGGCTTTCTGGCGGGCATGCGGATTGTGATCTCTTGGGCCATGTGTCAGCTCGCGTCTCGCAATGACGCCGGAACATCCACAAGCAGTGTCGAGCTCGCTATGTTGGCAAGGATACGATCGTTGTTGATCATGATCGACGTCGACAGAACGTCGCGCACATGACGGGATACGCTGATCGGACCGTCGTTACGATATCCGCCGAGCCCGCAGGTTTGCAGGGCGGTCATCACGGTGGAGATGGCGAGTTCCGATCCGCTGACCTTCAGCATGTTCAGTGACGTCTGGAAGTCGAGCGTCTCGAGCGCGCCCTCCTGCAAAGCAGCGTTCTCGTATCGTTGAAGGTTCGACGCAATCATGGCGCGGAGCGCCTTCAGGGAGGCGGTGGCGCGCGTGAGCTGCGCGGCGCCAGGCGGCATCTGGCCGTTCGCGTTACGTGCCGCGCTGCGAACGAACTGCTTCGCGCGATCGACGGCTCCCGCCGCCACACCGGCCCACACACTGGTCCAGGTCAGATGCGCGACCGGCATCATGGTCTGGCTGTGTATCTTCTGGTAGGGTTCCGGTAACACCTGCTCGGGATCGCCGTGCCCGGTGAATGCGAAACCCGCGCTACAGGTTCCCCGCATTCCGAGCGAATTCCAGTTCATGGTCGTGTTGAGCTGGTAGTTCTCCTTGG
>Ga0126373_10001532_pt1 | contig 16507 bp, 11 predicted proteins | sample PanSoiMetPlot_11_FD_92545 | JGI IMG/M metagenome (GOLD analysis project Ga0126373, IMG submission 92545) | Tropical forest soil microbial communities from Panama - MetaG Plot_11 | ecosystem: Environmental > Terrestrial > Soil > Tropical forest > Bulk soil | place: Panama | collected 2016-02-17 | reverse complement strand
TCCGGATTCGTCATGGGCTTCGGCCCGATGGCCATGCTTCGCCAGTACGCAAAGACTTTCTATAGAGTGCGTTTTTCGCTGATCACTATCGCCGCCATGATGGCCATCGGGTTCATGACGCGCTATTCGGGACTGGACGCGACCATGGGGCTGGCGTTCGCGCGCACTGGTCTGCTCTATCCATTCTTTGGCACGCTCCTGGGCTGGCTAGGCGTCGCTTTGACGGGATCCGATACTGCCTCCAACGTGCTGTTTGGGAGCTTGCAGAAAATCTCTGCTTCACAAGTTGGCCTCTCACCGAATTTGATGGCGGCTGCCAACAGCTGCGGCGGCGTGATGGGTAAAATGATTGACGCGCAGAGCATCGTGGTGGCCAGTACGGCCACGGAATGGTATGGGCATGAAGGAACCATCCTGCGCTACGTTTTCTTTCACAGCATCGCGCTGGCATGTTTGGTGGGCGTTTTTGTGTTTTTGCAGGCCTATGTATTCCCGTTCACAAAGCTTGTGGTGCACTAGGCTCGCCCGCAGCGTTGAACCGTACTATCCTTGATCCGCACGCCATGGACGCAAGGATCTTCCAAGAGTTTCGTGCCATCGTCGACGATGGCGGCCTCATCTCCTCGGTCGAGGAGCTTCACACTTACGAGTGCGACGGTCTGACAAATTTCCGCGTTTTGCCTCGCGCGGTTTTGCTGCCCACTTCTACCGAGCAAGTGCAATCCATCGTGCGAATCTGCCATCGGGAAAAAATCCCCTTCGTCGCGCGGGGTTCCGGCACTGGTTTGAGTGGCGGAGCGCTCCCGGTTGAAAATGGCATCGTTCTCAGCCTCGCGCGCTTGAACCGCATCCTCGAGGTCGACATTCCTAACGCGCGTGTCGTTGTCGAACCGGGCGTGATTAATCTTGACGTCACCGGCCGCGTTCAGCCTCACGAATATTTCTACGCGCCCGATCCTTCTTCGCAATCCGTTTGCAGCATCGGTGGTAACGTCGCGGAAAATGCGGGTGGCGCGCATTGCCTCAAGTATGGCTTCACCACGACGCATGTCCTGGGCCTCGAAGTCGTTCTTTCCGATGGCTCGCTGGTCCATCTCGGCGGGAAAACGCTCGACACGCCCGGCTACGATCTCGCCGGAGTTTTTGTTGGATCCGAAGGGACGCTTGGGGTCGCCACGAAAATCATCCTCCGCGTCGTCAAACGGCCGGAATGCGTCCGTACGCTGCTCGCCGCCTTCCCCTCCACCAACGAAGCCGGAGCCGCCGTCAGCGGAATCATTGCAGCGGGCATGCTTCCGGCCGCAATCGAAATGATGGATAACCTCGCCATCCAAGCTGCCGAAGCCGCCGTTCACGCGAATTATCCGAATTGCGGCGGGCTTCTTCTGGTCGAACTCGATGGCCCGCTTGCCGAAGTCGAAGCTCTCTTGACGCATGTCGAAGAAATCTGCCGTTTGAATGGAGCTTGGGAAATTCGCGTTGCCCAATCCGACGCCGAACGTGCACTCGTCTGGAAAGGACGCAAAGCTGCGTTCGCCGCGGTCGGCCGCATTTCCCCGAACTATATCGTTCAGGACGGCGTGATTCCCCGCACCGCTCTTCCTCAGGTGATGAGCGCAATCGAGCGCCTCAGCAAGGAACATGGGTTGCGAGTCGCAAACGTCTTTCACGCGGGTGATGGGAATCTGCATCCCCTGGTTCTGTATGACCGCCGAGTCCCCGGCCAGGAAGAAGCCGCTCTAGCGCTCTCGATGAAGATCTTGGAACTTTGCCTCGCTGCCGGAGGGTCCATCACCGGTGAGCACGGCGTCGGCGAAGAAAAAAAGAGCATGATGTCCAAAATGTTTGCTGAACCGGATCTCTCCACGATGCAGCGCGTCCGCCGCGCCTTCGATCCCTTGCAGCTGTCGAATCCCACAAAGGTCTTCCCCACGCCGCGCCTCTGCGGCGAAAAGCCCGGCGAATACGTTGCTCATCCCCTCGAAAACGCCGGCCTCGCGGAGCGTTTCTGATGCTTCCGTATCTCTGTAGCAGCCGCTTTCTGAAACAGGCGCTTTTCTCTGTGCAGTCCTTGGCGTGAGATATGGACTCCGCAACTCAAACCTTTCACACGGCAATGGATTCCTCCCTTCGTCAAAAGTTCATCGAGATTCTCGGGACCGAGCATGTCCGGCCAGTCACGCCTGCTGATAGCATCTCCGGAGTACAGCCGCAATTCATTCTCGAACCTGCCAGCGAATCACAGCTTGCCGCTGCGCTTCGTCTCGCCAACGAATCGAAACTTGCAGTAATTCCGCGTGGGGGCGGCACAAAACTTGGCTGGGGCAATCCGCCGGCAGGCACCGATCTCATCCTCTCCACGTCGCGACTGAACCACGTTGTAGAACATGCCTGGGCCGACCTTACTGTCACCGTGGAAGCTGGATGCACCGTGCAAACCTTGCAGGAAACACTAGCAAAGCACGGGCAGCGCCTGGCGCTCGATCCGCTCTGGCCGGAAAGAGCAACCGTCGGCGGCATCCTCTCCACGAACGACAGCGGCGCGCTTCGTTTGCGTTTTGGCGCATTGCGCGATCTCATTATCGGCGTCACCATCACACTCCCTGATGGCACGCTTGCATCGAGCGGCGGCAAAGTCGTCAAAAACGTGGCTGGCTACGATCTCCCTAAGCTCGTCACCGGCACGCTCGGCACGCTCGGAGTTATTACGCGTGCCGTCTTTCGCCTCCACCCTCTTCCGCGCCTCATGCGTTCCTTCACAATTTCCGGCGCTGGCCCCGATCACGCGCAAAAACTCATCCTCGCTATCCAGGACTCCAAGCTGGCCCACGTCGCACTTCAATCGCGCCTCTCAGGCGATGCCGGTCCCAGCGTCGAGATTCTCTTCGAAGGCACCGAAGCCGGCCTCCGCGCGCAGGCCATGCTGTTGCCCAGCCTCTGCGGCTCCGTGCACATTTCTGAAGCTTCTCCCTCAGTATGGAGCGCACGCCAAGACCTTTGGTCGTTTTCCAATCCAGAAGAAAACGCCATCGCCAAGATCAGCATTCTTCCCACCGACCTCGCGCGCACCATCGAACTCTTGCGGAGCGTCGCAGACTCTACACATCTTCAATGGAAGTCACTGATGTATGCTACCGGCCTGGGATGGCTTCGCCTCGAAGGCCCTTCGGACAAATTGCATCACGCACTCACCACCTTGCGGCCCACCGTCGAAAGAATGGGCGGCTCCCTTGTCCTTCTCCACCGCCCCGCGACGTCTCCTGCTTTCGACGCCTGGGGAACCTCGGGCGATTCCCTGCCCCTGATGAAGTCCATCAAGCATCAGCTAGATCCCGCCAACACACTGAATCCCGGCCGGTTCCTCAGCGGCATCTGAAGAACCGCTGTCCGGGCTGGCTCTTTCCTGCCCCAACACGGTAGCAGCCTATTCACCTGCAAATCGCTGCGGTATATGTTTTGACGGTACATCGGCAACAGAGGCGTTTGCCCTTGGACTAGAACCTCAATTTGACCACTGACCACGCTCCTATCCACATTGGTTTGATTGACTTGCCTTTAAGCGCCGCATACCATGAACTTTCGCAAAGTCATCGCATGATTGGCACCCTTGTATCGAACTACCGGATTGTTGAAAGAGTGGGCGGCGGCGGAATGGGTGTCGTCTATAAGGCCGAGGACGCGCGCCTGGGACGCTTCGTCGCTCTGAAATTCCTTCCCGACGAACTCGCCAAGGATCCCATGGCTCTGGAGCGGTTCCAGCGCGAAGCGCGCGCCGCCTCTTCTCTGAATCACCCAAGCATCTGCACCATCTACGATATAGGCGAATCCGCCGGCCGTAACTTCCTGGTCATGGAGTTTCTCGAGGGACAAACGCTTCGTGATCGCATTGCCGGCATCCCTCTGCCATTAGAATTGCTTCTCGACCTGGGTATCCAGATAGCCGACGGCCTCGATGCTGCTCACGCCAAAGGCATCGTCCATCGCGATATCAAGCCGGCCAATATTTTCATAACCACCCGCAATCAGGCCAAGATTCTCGACTTTGGCCTTGCCAAGATCGGCCCGCGTGCCGCTTCCCCGGCGACGGTCGCCATGACCGCGTGGGGAGCGACGGTGCTCGACGATAACTTGACCAGTCCAGGCACCGCCCTCGGCACCATTGCCTATATGTCTCCGGAGCAGGTGCGCGGCGAAGATCTCGATGCTCGAACCGATCTGTTTTCTTTCGGCGTCGTTCTTTATGAAATGGCCACAGGGAAACAAGCTTTTGCGGGCTCCACATCCGGCTTGGTTTTTGATGGAATCCTGAATCGCCAACCCCTTGAGCCCCTTAGCCTCAATCCCATTCTTCCACTCGAACTCGACCGTATTTTGAACAAAGCCCTCGAAAAGGACCGCGCACTCCGTTACCAAACAGCTTCCGACCTGCGCGCCGACCTTCAGCGCGAACAACGCAACTCCACTTCCGGCAAAGTAAAAGTCTGGCAGGCTTCTTCCGCTGCTGTTGCAGCGCAACAGACGCAACCTGCTCCGGCGGGGTCTTCAGCGCCAGCGAGCGGCGAAAAAAAATTGACACGCTCGGCGACGAACAAAAAGATTGCAGGAATTTGCGGGGGAATGGCCAGCTATTTCCAGGTGGATGCCACGCTCGTCCGGGTACTCTGGCTTATTGCCGCTTTTGGTTTGGGGTTCCCCTTTATCGCCTATGTGGTTCTTTGGGTTGTTTTGCCTTTGTCGACGGGTGGGCTAGCCCCGGCTGCTGCCTCCAATGTAGGGACGGTCCCAGCCGAAACTGCTGCAGCCGCATCGCGGCCGCGTACAAAAACTTACATCCTCCTCACCGCGGTGCTCTTCCTCGCCGTACTTACAGCCGCCATTTATTTCCTGTCTCGCGACCGCCGCCGTCTGGACTTCACCTCCATCCGCATGCAGCGGATCACGACCACCGGCCAGGCCTTTTCGGCGGGGCTGTCCCACGACGGCCGCTATGTGATTTACAGTCAGGACGACAATGGAAAGAAAAGCCTCTGGCTTCGCCAACTCGCCTCGACCAACAGCGTCCAACTCCTTCCTCCGGCGCCGCGTGCCTTTCTTATTCCCGAATTCACTCCCGATGGCAGCTTCATTGATTATCTGGAAAGAGCGAATCTGACGGATCGATTCGGCACGCTTTACCAGATTTCTGTTCTGGGAGGCACACCGCGCAAGCTGGTGGATCACGTGGATAGTCTCGTGACATTCTCTCCCGACGGCAGACGGATGGCTTTTGTTCGCAATGATTTTGTCAAAGGCGAATCTTCCCTCATCCTCGCCGATCCTTCCGGCGCTGATGAAAGCGTGCTCACCACGCGCCGCATCGCCAATGACAACGGCCCTTTCGTTTATCCATCCTGGGCGCCGGATGGCAAGACCGTCGCCGTTGGCGTTGCCGATCCTTCCGCCGTTGGCCTTTCGAATCATGTCTTAAGCGTTTCCGTCAGTGACGGCTCCGTGAAGCCTTTCTCGCCGGTCCATTGGAGATCCTTGAATGACATTTGCTGGCTTCCCGGCGGCGGTGGGATTCTTATCGCCGCTCAGGAAAAGACCGGCGCTCCACAGCAAATCTATTGGAACGCGGAAGGGAGCTCGGAAGCGCGTAAAATCACCGCGGATGTGGATAGTTACGCCTCTCTCAGCCTGGCCTCCGATTCCCGCTCTTTCGTGGCCGTCCAGAGCGACATCAACGTCAATCTCTGGGTTGGCCCCGCCAACGACCCTGACGCCGCCGTGCAAGTAACGTCCGGCCGAATGGACGGCATCGGCGGACTCGCTTGGACTTCGGACGGCCGCATCGTCTATCAAGGCAACGTTGGAGACACCTATCAAATCTGGATGGTCAACGCTGACGGTTCCAACGCCCACCAAGTGACGAATGACCACTACTTCCACACGCACCCGACCGCCTGCGAATCTGGCCGCTCGATTGTTTTCGAATCCGACCCCACGGGAATTCGTCATCTTTTCAAGATGGATCTCGACGGCAACAATATCACGCAGATCACCAATGGTGGCCGCGAGGGGAGTCCGAGTTGCCTCATCCAATCCAACGATCTCGTGTTTTCCGGCACGGGCCCGGACGGCCGCACTATGCTCTACAAGATGCAGCTAGGCGATGGACCGCCCGTCGCGCTTTCCGATTTGCAGCTGGTAGACGACCCCGCTTACTCCCCGGATGGAACCCGCATCATGGCTGCCTTTATGGACCCGAAAACCGGGAAGGTCAAAGGCTATGTCCTGCCAGCCTCGGGCGGTGCTCCGCTCTTTGTAGGTGATCCTCCGTCCACAATCGACGCCATGGGGATCCTGGGCTGGACGGCCGATGGCCGCGGAATGGTTTTGCTGGATGACCGCAGCGGAGTGCCCAACCTCTGGGTTTTGCCTTTTGACCAGAATCCAGCCAGGCAGCTCACCCACTTACGCAAAGCGGAAATTCACGGTTTTGCCTGGTCCGCCGACGGCAAACACATCGTTCTCTCTCGCGGCCCTGTGGAGCAAAACGTCGTGCTCATCACAACCGCCAGTCAGTAATCGGCGCGGGGACTCTTCCAGCAATAGTCGGATGCAGGGATTGGATCCTTCAGCGGTTCTCGGTTTGCGCTTCTGCAGCGAAGTTGCCGCGTTTCCCCTTAGCGACGAGCATCATCCAATGCGGATAGGTCTTCTTGAAGTCCTCGATGATCGCCTCGTAGGGCACATCTGCATAATTCCCTCGCTCGCGGACGTACTCCATGTGCCTTCGGCCTTCTCGATCGAACTCATGAAAGAGCGAATCGTGCCGCCCATCGAATTCCAGTGGATGCACTCCGAACCTTTGGCACAGACTTAGGTTGAATGCGGGCGTTGCTTTCACCCATCGGCCTTCCAGATAAAGTTCCGTGAAGCTGTGCCAGATGAAGAGGTCCCCGCCCATTAATTCGAGAAGTTTTTTTGTGGACAAATGATTGCGCACGTCCGCATATCCCACGCGCGCCGGAATGCCTATCGAGCGTGCCGCCGCAGCGAGCAAGGCCGCTTTTGGGATGCAGAACCCACGTTTGGCACGCAAGCAATCGCCGGCCCGGAAGTACTTCTGTTCTTCGCCGCCGTAGTAAGGATCGTAGAGAATTTCGTCTCGCACCGCGTAGTACAGTGTTACCGCGCGCGAGACATCATCGCCCGCACCTGTCGACGCCTTTTTTGCAAACTCACGTACGTCCGCGTCGTCACTATCAACGAACTCCCCCTCGGCAAGGTATCGCTCAACGCCCATGGGCATCATCCTTACTGCGGCCTGGAATAATCCTGGATATTGGCCGGCGCAGGAATCGCAGGATTGCCGCGCGGGTCAGCCAGAGGAGCTTGCGAGATCCACTTCATGGGAATCACACCGGTCCAGGCCTGCGCAGCATAGTCTTGGTGGTCATTGACAGCAAAGCCCGTACGCACCTTTGCGGAAGCCTCCACTAACGGAACGGAGAGCACCATGGTGCCTTTTAACTCCTGCTCGGTGGGAGGGAGAACAGTGGCCCAGCGGCCACGAATCACGTACTCAACAAAATCGCGCATCGCCGCGAGTTTCGCAGCATCGCCCTCGACGATTTCCGCCTTGCCCATCACAACGACAGAGCGGTAATTCACCGAGTGGCCCGTGGCGCTGGGCGCGCAGACGATGCCATCGAGCAGCGTAACGTTCAAACAGAAGGGCGCCCCGCTCGAAAGCGTTTTCATGAGGCGGCTGGCCGTCGAACCGTGAAGAAACAGTTTATCGCCCACGCGCACATAGTTGGTCGGTACAACAATGGGCATCCCATTTTCAATGAACGCAACCTGGCAAACGAACGCTTCATCCAGGATGCGGTAAATCAATTCGCGGTCGTAACTTCCGCGGTCCGGCTTGCGGCGGACTTTGGTTCTTTCAGTCGGAGTGAAATTGTTCATGCGCGAAGAGTAGCGGTTGTGAGTGCTTCGCGGCAAGCGCCAATCTGGACGCACGAGAATTGACGCCGCTTGGGAATCGTGTAGGCTGGGAATCTCCGTTCTTCTCGGAAATAAGGATTGAGACGCACATGGCGAAGCCCACACCGGTTTTTACACGCGAGACGTTTCGATTCTTCAAAGACCTGGGCCGCAATAACAGCAAACCGTGGATGGATGCCAATCGTGAACGCTACCAGACGTGCATCGTTCAGCCGTTTCGCCGCCTGCTTCAAGAACTCTCGAACGACGTGCTGAAGCTCGACTCGCGCTTCGACGTTTCCGGCCGGACGGGTTCCAACTTTTCGCGCATCAATCGCGACATCCGCTTCGCGAAAGACAAGACGCCCTATAAGACTCAGATGTATCTGAAGTTCTCTGTTCGTGTGCCGGATAACGGAGAAACCGGTCAGCTCTACGTCGGCCTATCTGCAGACACGGTTACGGCAGGCTTTCGCATCTATTCAGGAGGGAAACGCAAAGAATCCATCCTCGCGTTAATCGGTCAAGTTCGCGTACAAGCGGACCCCGGCTGGGTTAGCAAACAGAAAAAACGCTTGGGCCGCCGCTACGAAAGCTACTGGTACACGACCGAGAAAGGCGAGTGGACGAAACACCCCGGCTGGCCCATCGTCCCTGAAAACTGGAACAAGATTCTCGCGTGGATTGTCCGCTGCAAACCAAGCCCCACAGCAGCGATACGAGCCTCCTTCCCTCGCGAGGTCGCAAAGATTTTCCGCGACCTGTATCCACTGCTGCGCTACACTTCGCTGCCAAACTAAGGAACAACGCAGGGAGGAAGAGTGCGCATGACCCACACCCCCGACCCGCTCCAGACTCGCAGAAGGTTTCTTAAGATGCTCGGCGCGAGCCCTTTGATTGCGGGCTCAAGCGTCCTTTCTGGCAGTCTTGCAAACCTTCTCCACTCCACGCCAAGCGATGAGAAGCATTTTTTGAGCTGGCTCGAGAATCTTCAGCAAAGCGATGACGTCATTTCCTCTCCCGATCAGGCCCTCGACGTAATGGATTTTGAACCCGCTGCCCGCAAAGCAATCCCGCCAGCGCACTGGGGATACCTCGCGACGGGAGTGGACGACGACGCAACAGTTCGCGCGAACCACGACGGCTATTCGCACATGCAAATCCGCTCGCGCCGTCTCGTGGACGTCACCAACCTTGAGATGTCGCGGTCCATCTTTGGCGTCAAATGGGACACGCCGATCGTGCTCTCGCCTATCGGTGCGCAAAAAGCGTTCCATCCCGACGGCGAAGTCGGTGTAGCCCGCGCCGCGCGCACCAAAGGCAACCTCATGCTGCTTTCGGGAGTGGCCACCGCTTCGATTGAAGATGCCATCGGCGCTCGAGGCGCTCCGGTCTGGCAACAGCTTTATCCGACTAATGTTTGGGAAGTCTGCAGGGGCATCGTCAAGCGCGCCGAAGCGGCGGGCGCACCTGCCATCGTTCTCACGGTAGACCTGCACGACGGAAGCAACCGCGAAACACTTTTTCGCAACCAGCGTGCGGATAAGCGGCAATGCTCGACGTGTCACGGCGGGTTTTCTCTTTTCGCGCGCGGCAAGCCGGGGACCAGCGCTTCGAAAGGAGGTTTCGCAGACTTTGCGGCGCGAAAGCCCATGTTGAATGGACTGGACCTTTCGAACGTGAAGCAGTTGTATCCGCTGGACATCAACTGGGATTTTGTGAAGCGCCTGCGGGACGCGGTCACCGTCAAATTGCTAATTAAAGGTATTGTTACTCGCGAGGACGCGCAAATTGCGGTCGAACATGGCGTAGATGGACTGATTGTTTCAAATCATGGCGGGCGCGCCGAGGACACCTTGCGGCCGACGATTGAAAGCCTGCCGGAGGTTCTCGAGGGAGTCGCTGGCAAGGTGCCCGTGATTGTCGACGGCGGTGTGCGCCGCGGCACGGACATTTTCAAAGCGTTGGCCCTAGGCGCTACCGCCGTGGGAATCGGGAGACCGCACTGCTGGGGGCTCGGAGCGTTTGGCCAGGCCGGTGTCGAGGCCGTTCTCGAAGTCCTGCAGCGCGAATTGCGCACCATCATGCGACAGGCGGGAACAACCTCGGTCGACAAAATCACGCGCGATTATTTAGTCACTCGTCCATCCTGATTCGAGGAATCATCACCAATCACGGCGCCCAAAGGCGCAAGCCTATGAGATGCCACGATGAAAGAAAAAGCGTGATTACGCAGCAAGCGCTCGACACCAGCAGCGCGTAAATGCGCTCCACTTTATGCATTTCCGACTTCGGCACACTGACGGCCAGAACAAGCCCCACGAGCGACAACACCGCGAACACGATGGTCATCGCCCAAATCAGGAACGACCAGAAGTTGAATGTCCCGATGTTGTCCATCGCCTTGGTGAACGCAAAGAGCGCCAAGAAAAGACTAAGCACGGCAACCAAAGGGACAGCTCGCACACGCACATGTTTCACCTGCTTTACTCTCTTGATGAATCTGGCGAGAAGCAGCCACCCTCCCCAAAACAATGCATATGGCAGTGCGGCTGCCACAACCACCGCCGATACAGTCAGAAGCAGAAGCCGCGTGAACACCCAAAGGGGGAAGACTCTTTCTCCATAGGCTTCCCCGCTTTCGCCAGAGCTGACATAAATCATTCGGCCGCTTGCGTCCGGAAAGAAAACCGCCGCAGCCTCAGGTTCTTTTTCTCCCCGAAAAAGATTCTTGCCCACAGGCAACAACGGTTCACGACCTTTTCCGAAAAGCGACGAAGATTCCAGTCTGCCGTCTTTCGCGCGAATCCACGTGCCCCCGGTCAGCTCGCCTAGGAACGCAAGCAATTGATTTCTAGGAGCGCGCGGCGCGTAATAACCCGAGAACTTCTTGAGTTCGGCCGCGGTGAGCGAAACCACCTGTTGCTGCGGCTTCGGAAAATCCTTCGAAAGAAACTCGATGGCCAAATGATTCAGGTCGCCGAGAGCCTGGTACGAGACCGTGCTGTTCAACAGGACCACGTAACCCCAGTTTTGCTCGGGCATGTACCGGTAAGTGGAAATGAAACCGTCGATTCCTCCGTCATGTCCATGCGTGATGACGCCGCCTTCGCTTTCCGTGTAATTCGCCAGGCCGTAGCCCAGCCGCAGGCCATTCTTCGCCGATGAAATCGTCTCCGGATATTCCATGCGCGCGATGGTCTCGGGTTTCAATAATTGAACGTCGCCGGCCCTGCCGCGCCGCAGAAAAAATTGCGCCAGCTTCGCTAATTCACCCGGAGAAGCCTTCATGTCACCGGCTGGGCGCAGGTAAATGTTCTTGTAAGGTAACGCTCGGGGCGGATTCCCCTCATAACCTTGTGCGAGGGCCAGGCGGTTCGCATCGGTGAGCCGAAAGTGGCCGACAGCAATCTCCAGAGGCGCAAGGACGTTTTGCTGGATGTACGCATCGAAAGGTTGGCCGCTGATTTTTTCGATCAAGTAGCCAGCAATGCCGTAGCCGGGATTCGAATAGGAAAACCGCGTGCCGGGCGGCCAGCGCACATCCTCGGGCTCCTGAAAACGCTTGAGAACGTCAAGCAGCGGATAATCCTCACGATCCTTGCGATTGTAGACTTCGCTAAACTCCATATCGTCAAACCCAGCGGAATGTTCCAGGAGATTCACAATCCGAACTGGATTTGTGCTTGCCCAACGGTTTTTCAGCGGGATTTCCGGGGCAACATCCTGCAAGCGCGAGTACAGATTGATTTTTCCTTCCCCTTCCAACTTCAACAGCGCCAGCGCCACAAATGTTTTGCTAATCGAGCCAACGCGAAATTCCGTGTCGCAAGTAACATCGAGGTTTGCCGACAAGTCGGCCTTGCCAAATCCACCGCACCACAACAATTGGCCGTTCGAAACCAACGCCACGCCCGCTCCAGTGACGTGCTCTTTCTCAACAACATCCTTCATGGCCTTTTGCAATTCCGCGAGCGTTTTTGGGTGGGGTGGCCCTTCCTTCTTCTGGTCTGCTTGCTGCGCTGCACAAAGCGTGAAGCCGGAGACTAGCAAACTGAAAATAGTCGCTGGCAAAAGAATCCGCCGCATGTAGCGCTCCTGCGAAGAAGTTTTCCCGTTCGCGGCATTTTATGCGCGAATTTGCTCAACGACAAAAGAAATTGCCCTGCGCCGTTGCTTCCTGCCCGATTTCGCTTCCGCAATTGACGCTGTCTTGGCTCTCGAATACCATGCAGCACATTGTGTTTTGCATTTCCGGGAAAGGGATTCCGCCAAGACCATGAAGCGCATTCTCACGACTCTTGCCTGGTTGGCCGTGGCACTCCTGGGCGCCGGCGCTCTCGGGGCGATTGCCATTCACCGCGGCGAACCGCTCAATGCTATGTGGTTTGTCATCGCCGCGCTTTGTTGCTACCTGGTCGCCTTCCGGCTCTACTCCGCTTTTGTGGCCGCTAAAGTTCTTGCGCTCGACGACACACGCGCCACTCCCGCCGAGCGTCACGATGACGGACGCGACTTTGTTCCAACGAACAAATGGGTCCTCTTCGGCCACCATTTTGCGGCCATCGCCGGCCCCGGCCCGCTCGTTGGCCCCACGCTGGCCGCACAGTTCGGCTATCTGCCGGGAACTCTTTGGCTGATTGCGGGAGCGGCGTTTGGCGGCTGCGTTCAGGACTTCGTGATTTTGTTCTGTTCGATCCGCCGCGATGGAAAATCCCTTGGCCAGATGGCGCGCGAAGAAGTGAGCAAACGAGGCGGCATTATTGCGCAACTCGCCGTTCTCGCCATCGTCATCATTCTTCTCGGAGTCATCGCCCTTGTCGTGGTGAACGCGCTGAAAGCCTCTCCCTGGGCCACTTTTACAATCTCCATGACGCTGCCCATTGCCTTGCTACTTGGCGTTTATCTTCGATTCTTGCGGCCCGGCAAGGTTGTGGAAGCCTCAATCATCGGCCTTACTCTCGTTCTCTTTGTGGTCGTCGCCGGACGATGGGTGGCGGAATCTCCTTCGTGGTCGCATGTGTTCACGCTCGGAGGCGTATCGCTAGCAATTGCGATCATTGTTTACGGTTTCATTGCATCCGTGCTGCCTGTCTGGCTGTTGCTGGCGCCGCGCGATTATTTGATCGCGTTTATCAAAGCCGGAGCGATCTTTTCGCTCGCGGCCGGCATCCTGTTTGTCCGGCCGGACGTCTTAATGCCGCCGCTCACTCGTTTTATCGACGGAACGGGGCCCGTTTTTGCCGGAAAGATCTTCCCGTTCTGCTTCATCACCATTGCCTGCGGCGCCGTCAGCGGATTCCATTCGCTGATCTCTTCGGGCACGACTCCAAAAATGATTCTCCGCGAGAGCCAGGCTCGCTTTATAGGCTATGGCGCCATGCTGCTGGAATCCTTCGTCGGGGTGATGGCCATGGTCGCGGCCTGCGCGATGACGCCCGGTGTGTACTTCGCCATCAACAGCCCCGCTGGCATCGTCGGTTCGACCCCAGACGCAGTTGCGGCAATGACCACCAGTTGGGGCTATCCACTTAGTGGCCAAACTATGGTTGACATGGCACACGCGGTCGGCGAACAAACGCTGCTGAATCGCACTGGCGGGGCGCCGTCGCTCGCCGTCGGCATGGCCCAGATTTTTTCGAGCACCATCGGCGGCGGACGCCTCCTCGGAATCTGGTATCACTTTGCCATCATGTTTGAGGCGCTTTTCGTGCTTACTGTGCTGGATGCGGGAACACGCGTGGGGCGCTTCATGATTCACGAAATGGGAGGACGAATTTGGAAGCCGCTCGCGCGTACCAATTGGTTGCCCGCAGTCTTGCTCTGCAGCGCGCTCATCGTCGGCGCCTGGGGATACTTTCTCTACCAGGGTGTGATCGATCCACTGGGCGGAATCAATTCCCTCTGGCCACTTTTTGGCATTGCCAATCAGTTGCTCGCCGCGGTCGCGCTCGTGGTAGCCACCACGATTCTGATGAAGATGGGATGCTTGCGATGGATTTGGGTTACCGTGATTCCGATGGTGGCCCTCATCATAATTACGCTAACTTCAAGCTATCAAAAGATTTTGAGTCCGAACCCGCGCATAGGATTTCTCTCCAATACGAAGGCTTTAGCGGCCCAAATCGCCAGCGGTGCAATCCCTGCCGCAAAAGTTACTGAGACTCGTCGGCTCATGTTCAACCTGAGGCTCGATGCCGTGGTGACGTCCGTTCTTGTTGTGATGATCGTGCTTCTCATTCTCGAGGCCCTCGTCCAGTGGTATGGGATTCTCAGCCGTCGAAGCGAAGCCGTGCTCCATGAATCGCCCTACATCGCGACTCGCTGGGCCAAAGATTTTGCAGGCGCAGGTCATGGCGTAGCTGTAGGCGACGCCATCGGAGATGATTGATGCGCAAAGCAGCTAAACGCACGAAACGGTTGCTTCGCCGCTTCTGGCGCGGTCTGCGCGAATGGTGTGGCGACGCAGCATACGAAACCTATTTACGTTCAAACGCCAGCCGGGTCAGCTCTTGCCGCACTCTGACCCAGGCCGAGTTTTACGTCGACCAGCTTAATCGCCGCTATTCCCGGCCCAACCGCTGCTGTTGAATAGCACGACACTCGCACCTTGTCTCCAGCATTCGGAGGAGCTAGACTCTCGGCAATTCCCGTTAGGGCCGATTTTTTAAAAATCTTCATGGAGGAATCATGCGACCACTTCACCGTTTGCTCTTGTTTCCTCTCCTCGTCCTTGCGGTCGGGCTTCTTTTCTTGAATTCGGCAGCACAGGACAAAGCGAAACCCGATTTCGACTTTAATGCCAGCTACATTGAAGCTTGCAGTTGCGACATGTTCTGTCCCTGCTACTTCAACGCCCATTCCACGAATCACATGGAGATGGGCGGCCACAACATGGAAGAACACTTCTGCCGCGCCAACCTCGTTCTTAAGGCCGGCAAAGACTCTTACTACAAAGACGTGAAGCTGGAGGGCGCGAAAGTTTGGGTCGCCACCGATCTCGGGAGCGACTGGAGCACAGGCAAGGATTCCTGGCTGGTGGTGAACTTCGATCCCAGCGTCACCAAGGAACAGCAGGCAGCGCTGGCGGACATTCTCGGGCAGCTCTATCCGATTCCTTGGCAGAAAAAGGTCGTTCAAACGGGCGCGTTTTCATGGAATGTGGACACCCAGACTGGCGTGGCGCACGCCAAGATGAACGATGGCAAAGGCGAAGTCATCCTGGAACGCGTCAGCGGCAATAGCCCCGACCACGAAGTTGTCATGAGCAACCTGAAATACTGGGGCGCCCAGTCCAACAATGGCTTCCGCATGTGGAAGAGTAAACACGAAGCATTCGAAGGCGACGGCCATAAGTTTTCATACGACGGCACGAACGGCTTCCTAATTACCATTCATTTCTCGGGAAATGCAAAGGCCGCCTCAGCGGACTAAACCTCGGCCATAAGTCCATCGCAGGCGCTTGTGGATCGCTCTTTTGCAAAACGCAGGCGCCTGCCTAGAACTCCTCGTCGTCTTCTAGGCTGTTCTTCAACACGCTGGTTTTGTGCGTGATTCGAATACTGTCAGTACGAATCCCGGCGAGGATTGCTCGCCTCGTTTCCTCCGGCAGCATCTCCGGAGCAAAAACTCCCGCCGGCTCTCGCGGGAAAAACTTGACGAATAGCGCCGCGACGTGAGCCGTGGCATAAGCCACAGGAGTAGTGAGTCGTCCCTGCTGCCGAATCTGGTACAAGGTCGGAAACACGCAGTCGCTGCGAATCACCAAGCGCTCGTCCTGTTTCTTGCCATGTTTTGTTCCTTCCACTAACACGGCGGCGGCAAACCGCGCGTTTTGTAAGATACCCTGACGAATCAGCTTTGCGATTCTCTTTGGTGAAAAGGTTTGGGGAAAGCGCTGCCGCGCCATGCCGCGAGATTTTGTCAGGATCCCGAGTTTGTGCCAGCGCCGTAGGCGGTCGATTTCGTTCCCACCGATTTTCACGTCCAGGTCCCGCATTCGAATGAAGTAGGGCAATGTGGCCACTTCGTCCTGGGCGGCTAACACCACGCGTACCGTGCCGATGGGATCAGGAAACCGAAACTTCTCGATTTCCGAAAACCGCTTGCCTAGCTCAAATTTCCCGCTGCGGTAAATCCGCGGGTGCGAAACCGCTTCGTCAAACGACACTTCCGGCGACCACTGCGAAATCGGGTCTTCGCTTTCGCTGCTTTCGTAGAGCCGGATGTGTACGCACTCCACCTCATCGAGCATATCGGCCGCCCGTTTCGCGAGCAGATTCGTAAGCCCCGGCGCCGCTCCGGCATTAATTACCGCCGCGCGATTCTTCTCTTCGAAGCGCTTCGTGTAACGGAACTGCTCAGCTTTGAAAGGATTCCTCGTAAGGTGGGAGCTTAGATCCAGGTAGTGCGCGCGCAGCCGCAGCGCCGCCCGCAACACAATCTCATTGAACACCGAAGCGGAAGCATTAACGACCAGCTGGCAGCCTTTCGCCACCTTCACGATGCCGCGAAGGTTTCGCGCATTCACCTC
>Ga0126373_10001531_pt1 | contig 16526 bp, 9 predicted proteins | sample PanSoiMetPlot_11_FD_92545 | JGI IMG/M metagenome (GOLD analysis project Ga0126373, IMG submission 92545) | Tropical forest soil microbial communities from Panama - MetaG Plot_11 | ecosystem: Environmental > Terrestrial > Soil > Tropical forest > Bulk soil | place: Panama | collected 2016-02-17 | reverse complement strand
GCCAGCCGCTTCTCGTCCCGTGCGGGTTCCTAGTTTTGCGAGGCGGGCGCGGGCCTTCCCGCCTCGGGAGAGACATGCAAGCATCGGCAGCCCTCTTCGAGCTGGCAAGCGTGTCCCTTGCCTGCCGCGATCAGGATACCCTTCTGAAAACCTTCGCCGCGCGCGTGGGATCGTCTCTTGGTGCGAAGGCCGTTTTGATCTGGACCGGGGACTCCGATAGCGGACTGGTTTGCCGGGCGCGCTGGAGCGAACCAGGAGAGCGTTTTGCTCCCTCAGCGGAGGCGGGCGGGAATGGTCTGCTTGTCGAAGTGCTCGAAGCTGGTGAGACGCGCCGTCTGGGGTCAAAGCAGATTTCCCCGAAGCAGCTTGGTCATCTCGAGGAAGCCAGCCGCCTGCGCGTGAAATCGGCGATGTACGCGGTATTAGTTGGCGCAGAGAATTCGCGGGGCGTCGTCGAAGTGCTGGGCAAACCCGGAGGGGATTTCTCAGCCGAAGATGCGCAGTTTGTTGAAGAGGCCGGCCGCCTGGCAGGCCACGCGTTGACTAACCTTGAGGCCATCGAGTCCGAGCGCCATTCTCAGCTTGCCACACTGGAGCGATTAACGGCACTCTACGACATCGGACGAACTTTCACTTCAACGCTCGAGCTTTCTGAACTCCTGCCCGTAGTAGCGGGAAAGATCCGAGACATGCTGGGCGCAGGCGCATGCAATATTTGGCTAAAAGCAGCCGACTCGGACGAGCTGTATCTGGCCGAACGCGCTGGCGAAGACCCCACGGCCGAAGAGGGGGCGCGAATTTCCTCAACAGAGGGTTTGCTCGCCGAAGTGGCACAACAAGCAAACCCGAAATTGATCGAAGAGCCCACCGAGGAGCCAGAGCTTGCTGATCGTAGAGAGGCGGGCGGTGGGTTCGAGATCGGGTCCTGGATGGCAGCGCCTCTGCGAAAGGATGAGGAAGTACTTGGTGTTTTGGAGCTGATCAACAAGCTGGACGGTAGCTCATTTGACGAAGACGAGCTGTTCTTGCTTGGGAGTGTTAGCGAGCAGGCGGCGGTTGCCTTACACAATGCAAACCTACTGGAAGCTGAGCGCAAACTCCACGCCCTCGATGCTCTGCTGAAAATCTCCCAAGAAATCACCTCGACCCTCGATCTAGATCACGTGCTTACGACCGTGGTGCATCAAGCTGGCACGGTTGTGCCGTTCGACAAATGCGTGATTGGGTTTTTCGATCGAGGGCAATTTGTGATCGGCGCCGTGTCGGGCGAAACAGAAGTTCCGAAGACGCGCGAGATGGCCGATTTGAAAAATCGTCTCGAATGGGTTGCCAGTCGCAAAGGTGTTGTTTCGGCAGCTCTTTACTCGGACGGCTGGCAGGTCGATCCGGAGGAGGGGAAGGCGCAGATCGTTTCCTACTTGGAGAAGAATGATTACGCCGGTTTCTACGCAATGCCGCTGCACGACGACCAAGGCGCACTTGGCGTCATGGCGCTGTTCAGTGGAGAGGCGGACTTCCTTACGGTCAGTAACAAAGAAACCCTGGCGATTCTTGCAAACCAGACGACCGTAGCCGTCCGGAACGCACAACTCTACCAGCAGGTGCCCTTGGCGAATATCCTGCAGCCCCTGGCAGAGCGAAAAAAGAAGTTCCTGGCAGCCTTGCCCACGGGACGCTGGCGCCAGTACGCCGAGCGCGCTGCGGTTGTGATTGGCGCCCTGGTGTTGGTTCCTTGGCCACTGCGGGTTGGTGCGGATGCTACGGTGGTGCCCGCGCAACGCCGCATGGTCAGTACGATGGAGGGCGGCGTGGTTGAGCGCGTCTTTGTTCACGAAGGTGACTCGGTGCGAGCGGGCCAGATGCTGGCGCAACTTGACGATTCAGACGATCTCGTCAAACTCGCGCAAGCTCAGGCCGCTCTCGCGCAGGCCCGTCACGACTTGGCCGAGGCCGAATTTCGTAACGACAGCTCATCCGCAGGACAGGCAAAGATCCGCGCTGACATGCATGCAGTCGAGGTCCAGCTGGAGCAGGAACGTGTTTCACAAGCGCATCTGCGCGCTCCGATCGCTGGGATTGTAGTCACCGCGAAGGTCGAGGAGCGGGTTGGCGCGATGTTAAAGCCCGGCGAAGTATTCGCCGAAATTGTCCAAGCGGACCGGATGGCAGCAGAGATGAGCGTGCCCGAAGCGGATCTGAGTCTAGTCCGACCGGGACGCAACGCCGCACTTAAATTTAACGCGTTTCCGACCGTGACCTTTGCGGGGACCGTGGAGCGCATCGGTGCGCAGACGAAGGCAGAGGCAGGCGAGCAGTACTTCCTCATTCGCGCGGTGTTCGACAATACCGCGCACCTTGCCCGGGACGGCATGGTGGGCCGTGCGCGAATTCGCGCAAACGGCGGCTGGTTCAATAGCGGATGGTATCCAGTGGGCTACGCCTTGGCTCGGGATCCGTCCCGCTGGATTTGGCAAAAAGCGTGGGCTTTGTGGCCGTGATCGCTTGCCAGAAAGGAGGAAACATGACGAGGTGGGGCCCGTTGTTGCTCAGCGGTGCCATGGCGCTTTTCGCTGCCGGCTGTAGCGACGCACCGATTGCGTCCTCATCCCGCGCCGCGGCTGCCCCTATCACCAGCGTATCACCCGCTCTGTCGACAACCGTTGCTTCCACAGAGGCGGCGGCCGCCGGATCGGATGAGGTTCTGAGCGTCCTTTCGGTGGAACATCAGGTCGACGTGGCCAGCGAGCGCGATGGCATGGTCATCTCCATTGTGAGGGACGAGGGAAGCCTGGCCCACAAGGGAGATGTTCTTGCACAGCTTGACGACCGCACGCTACAGATTCAACGGATCAAGGCGAATGATGATTTGTTGGTCGCGCAGAACAATGTGAAGTACAAGGAAGCCGAACTGAAAGCCAAGGGTGCGGCCCTCGATCGCCAGCGCCAGCTTCGCAAGCTCGGGCTTTCAAGCGAGGCCGATCTCGAAGCGGCTGATTTCGAGGCCAAGGCCGCTGGATACGACTTACACGGCTGGGAGGCGATGGTCGAGAGCAGCCAAGCCGAGATTCACCGTCTCGATCTCGAGATGGACCAAACACGGCTGCGCGCGCCTTTTTCGGGCGCCGTGGTTTCCCGCTACATTCGGGAAGGGCAGGAAGTGGCTAAGGGCGAGAAATGCTTCCGAATTAGCCAGCTCGCGCCCCTTGAAGTACAGTTCCAGGTTCCGGAATCGGCCGGGGCGCGCCCAGTGGGCGGGGCAGCTGTGAGCGTCGCTCTCGTGGGAGACTCCAGCCGCACTCTACGCGCGCGAATCGTAAAGGTCAGCCCGACGGTCGATCCTGCGAGCGACAGCTACAACGTGACTGCAGAGCTGACCGGAAAAGGAATCGCCGATCTCCGGCCCGGAATGGCGGTTCGAGTCTCCTGGCCTGGCCTACGGCACACGACCACTCCCTAGTTGGATCAATTATGCGTTTTGGCCCCACCAGTCTGCAAACCTCGCGCATTGTGGCCAAGGGATTACGGCGTCCGAAGTTCCGCTCAGACATTCGCATCAGCGAGCAAACTCTACTTGGCGAAAAAACCTACGTCGTCAAGATTCCCGAAACAAACATCTACAACCGTTACGGCTCGACTGAATACGAGCTTCTGACCTTGTGCGACGGCACGCGGACGGCTGCGGAGGTCGCAACGGCCTGGAATAGGGCCCGCCCACAGGAACCATTGGACGAAGCTCAGGTTCTGGAGTTTCTGGACAGCGCACAGCCGGGACTGTGGGAGCAATCGGTCGGGGAACGGAACCTGGCCATTCTCGAGCGGATCCGGGATGAACGCAAGAGCCGAGTCGATCAATCCAGTATGTTGTATATCAGTTTCAAGGCCTGGGATCCCGATCGCACGCTCACCAAACTGGACCCCTATTTCCGCTGGATGTTCACGCGCGGGTTCGTCGTGTTTTCGATAGCCCTTTTCATTACTTCGGCCTACTTGCTTGCCCGGGACTGGGCTCGGGTACAGAGTGACACCATGGCTCTGTACTCATTTGAAAACAAGACCGCCTACGATCTGTGGGTGTTTTGGTTTCTGCTTCTTCTCTTGGGCGCCATTCACGAATTCGGTCACGGGCTCACTTGCAAGCATTTTGGCGGAGAAGTTCATCAGATGGGTTTCTTGCTCATCTATTTCACGCCCGCCTTTTTCACGGATACAACCGATAGCGTGCTCTGCGATCGGGCAAGCCGCCGGCAGTGGGTGCTTTTTGCCGGAATCTGGATTGAGCTGGTCGTTTGCGGAATCTGCGTCTTGGTCTGGCGATTTACCGTACCGGGTTCCTTCGCCAACGACCTTGCTTATAAAGCGATGCTGTTGAGCGGAATTCAAGGCACTCTCCTTAATTTGAATCCGCTGATCAAGGCGGATGGGTACTACGCGTTGTCGGAGTTTCTTCACGTCGACAATCTTCGCGAGGAATCTTTCGCTTTCCTGCGCGGTTGCGCGCGAAAGTACCTGCGTCGCGAAGGGGCAGACCTTCCCACTGCCAGCACGCGCCTGCGCCGCATTTATGCGGTGTTCGGTGTCACGGCGGCCGTCTATAGCGTCACGTTGGTTATTCTCGTTTTGTTGTTCGTGAAAAATGTCTTTGTCAGCAAATTCGGAAATTGGGGTTACGTGTGCACGGCAGCCGTCGTCTATTTTTTCGCTCGTAAAGGGTTCAAAAAAGTGCTGCCGGAAATTCGCGCCTGGTGGCGCGAGAAGAAAGAGGAGTATATGGCCTGGAGATTAACGCGGGCGCAGAGTCTGGGCGGTCTAGGCGTAGTCCTCTTGCTTGTAATTCCTCCTGTGCCTTCACGGGTCGCCTCGGACTTTGTGCTGGAACCGGGAAGAGACGCCCACGTGCGGGCCGAAGTGCGCGGCGCAGTGCGTCAGGTGTTGATCAGGCAAGCAGAGTTCGTTCAACAAGGACAAGTCTTGGCTGTTCTTGAAAACCCCGAGATCGAGGCAAACGCTCAATCGCTCGCGCAGCAATTGAGGATGGCCAATAGTGAGGTACGTTCTGCGCAAGCGCACGCGGATCAAGAAAAAAATGCTGCGGCAGCCCAAGAGCAAAAGAGATTAGAACAGGAATGGCAGGTGGCTCAGCACCGAATGGATTCACTTCAGATCCGGGCACCCATCGCAGGCACCATCTCGACTCCCGGGGTTGAGCAAAAGGCTGGCGGGTATCTGGCGGCTGGAGATGAACTCTGCGAAATCGCCGACCGCAGCACGATGAAGGCGCGTATCCTGGTTCGCGATTGGGAAATCGAAGATGTCACTGGCGGAGCGCCGGCCGAGCTGAAGGTGACTCCCTGGCCATATCGTACCTACGCAGGACAGGTGGAGCGAGTCCTGCCCGCTGCCGCTTTGGACCGTCCCCTAGGACAGCCGCAGAAGCTCACCCGGTTAGGTCAGGACCTGACAAACTATTTCGCCGTCCTAATGGATTTTCCAAATCCGGACGGGACCCTGGTGGAAGGCATGACCGGTACCGCCAAAATTTCCGGGAAATCGTGGCCTTTGGCCTGGCAGGCTGCCCGAGGCGCGTGGCGCTGGGTTCGTTCCCAGGTTTGGTAATAACGCAAGCCGACAAAACGGGTCGATTCGAACGGCTCTAGGACGCGGCAGCGGGTCCGCCTATCCTGAGCAACGGGATCGGTTTGCCAGCGGTCCCTTCTTCACCGCCAGCATCATCGACTGTTCTCCTATCAAAAATGGTCCTTCAGGCATTCGTTTGCAATCGCCCATTCGGCAAGCAAGCACTGGGGCGGAAATCTCCTGTGTTGAAAGGACTGGCGAATACCGCCCCTCCGACTTGAGAGCTGACTACTACTCGGATCGCGTTTTATGGCTACTTATTGACTTGTGTAACGCGAGCCTTGGTTAGAGGCCATGTTTCCGGCAAAGGTAATTCATGCGGTTGCGGTCGACTCCGAGCAGCCGGGCGGCTTCCGACTTTCCATCCTTCGCACGCGCCAGGGCCTCCTCGAGCCAACACCGCTCAAAGGCCTGGACCTCCTTATCGAGATCGACACCGCCGGCAGGGAAGTGCAGACGGTCCTTCGAGTTGCGTCCTACGGCCTGCACAATTTCCGGCGGCAAATCGCTTAGCGTAATCGTGTCGCTATCGGTCATGACCACCAACCTTTGAATCGCATTTTCAAGCTCGCGCACGTTACCCGGCCAGGCGTAGCGCTTCATGGCGAGCAGGGCGTCATCGGAAATCCGTTTGGTGGGTGAGTGATTCGCCGCACAATAGACGCCAATAAAATAGTCCGCCAGCACAGGAATATCCTCGACACGCTCCCGCAAGGCGGGAACAAAGATCGGTACCACGTGAATCCTGTAGTAAAGGTCCTCCCGGAAGCGCCCCTGGCGCGTCATTTCCTCCAGGTTTTCGTTTGTAGCGCTAATCAGGCGGAAATCGACACGAATCGATTTTTTCCCCCCTAAGCGCGTGAGTGCCCGTTCTTCGAGCACTCGCAGCAGCTTACTCTGCAAGGCAGGAGTCAAAGTGGCGATTTCGTCGAGAAACAGAGTTCCTTGATGAGCTATTTCAATGCGCCCCTCTTTGGTGCTGGCCGCGCCCGTAAACGCACCCTTCTCGTAACCGAAAAGCTCCGATTCCATCAGAGTTTCCGGAAGAGCGGCGCAATTGACGCTTACAAACGCCCGGCTGCGGCGCGGGCTCTGCTCGTGAATCGCCCGCGCGACCAGCTCCTTTCCCACACCACTTTCACCTCGAATGACGACGTTGGTATTCGCGCGCGCAATTCGTTTTATGTTTTCGAATAGGTGCCGCATTGAGTCCGTGGCGCCAATAAAATCACCGAGCGTGTTTTTGCGGCTGATCTCCTCTCGGAGGATGCGATTCTCGCGCTGAATGCGCAGCTTCTCGACGGCGCGCTCCAACAGATGACGCAGCACATCGGTGTCGATCGGCTTGATGAAGTAATCGTAGGAACCGGCGTCGATGACTTTGAGGGCCGTGGACTTTTTCTCGTCTGAGCTGAGGACGAGTACGAGCGTATCGATCTCGCTACCGTCCAGGCGGCTCAGCAACTCGCTGCATTCGCGGACGCCGCCCGAGGCCATGGGTAACCCGAGAAGAAGGACGTCCAGCTCGGATTCCTGCAACAGTTTGTAGGCTGCTTCGTAATCTTCGCCTTCGAATACCTCAAAATCCGATCGCAAGGATGAGGCAATTTTAGATCGCAGACTATCGTCGTCATCCACGATGGCAACTCTGGGTCTGGGCGTCGCTAGTGCGATCGCTATTCTCCGTACGCGGACACGGGAAACGTCAAAGCATGTCTCCACCGGGCCCGGCGTTATCGCGATTCTAGGGGCCCCTCACGCGGGCTGTCAACAAAGCAGCGCAGCCGCGAGGCATAACTCTGAGCGACAACTGCTGTGTCACTAGTGGTCTTTCTGGGTCGGCGCGGAGGTTCACTCGGGCAGCGAGGCTGACTGCAATAAGCCCCTCCGATTCGCAAAACAGACGCCATTGCCGCTAGGCAGTTTAGGGTGTATGCTCATTTTATGAGGAGCTCGTGCCGGAGTCTGGTTGCGTGTTGCTGTCGGCCTTGTTGTACGGGCAGCGACCCTGGCGCGGGCATGTGAGGCATCTGAGAGACTAAGACAAACTCAAGATTCCTTAAACCCACCGCCAGATAGGCTGAGCGGTGGGTTTTTTTTTACGCAGGCCGAGAAAAACTCGGCCGAGGTCACAAGCGATTTGTTCCTGGAGTACTAAGCCGCTATGAAGGCGTCCAATCTACTTTGGAAAGAGCATCTCGCCGGCAAGCTGCCGGAAGATTTGGGGCGCGAGGTCGATATTTTTGACAATGAAGTGGCCCTACGCAAGCAGGGCAAGCTCGATGAGCGCCTATTCGCGGAGACGCGGTTAAGACGGGGTGTCTACGGCCAGCGTTACGACAATGGACAGCGGCACGATGGGACAAGAGTTCAGGACATCAACTATCCGTCGGGCACGCTAACCAAAGGGCCTTCCACGATGTGGGATGCACCCGGCATGCAGCGCATCAAGATTCCAGCCGGCGGCCTGAACGCGGAACAACTGGAAACTCTGGCTGAGCTGGCCGAAGAATACTCCGATGGAATTGCGCACGTAACTACCCGCCAAGATTTCCAACTCCACTACGCACATATTGAGGATGCGCCCACCATCATGCGGCGTCTCGCTGCCGCGAGGATTACGACGCGCGAAGCGTGTGGCAACTCCGTTCGCAACGTCACCGCATGCCCTTACGCCGGCACTTGCCTGGACGAAGCCTTCGATGTGACGCCCTACGCTCGAGCGCTTTCCAGATTCCTCCTCGGTCACCCGGACTGCCAAAACTTCGGGAGAAAGTTTAAGCCGGCGTTCAGCGGATGTGCGCAGCATGCCTGTGGACTCACCAGTCTCCACGATATCGGGTTTATTGCTGTGAAGCGCAAGGAGAACGGAGTCGAAAAGCGCGGATTCGATGTGTACGTCGGCGGCGGCCTTGGCGCGGTTCCCTATATGGCAAAACGGTTCGATTCGTTTGTGCCCCTCGAAGAGATATTGCCTTTGACGCAAGCCGTCGCACGGGTCTTTGCCCGCCTTGGCGAGAAGAAAAACCGCAGTCGCGCGCGCATCAAGTTTCTCATCCAGGATTTGGGCATCGACAAGTTCCGGGCCCTCGTTCTCGGCGAGCGCCAGACGCTCACGCCCGATCCGCGCTGGACGAACTTCTTAAAAGATGCCGAAGAGTTCACCGAAGCCCCTCTGCGCCCGGGAGGTCCAATGCCGGGCGGAGGTTCTGAGCGCTTTCAGCACTGGTTGAAAACGAATACGCGCCCCCAAAAGCAGTCCGCCTATGTAGTGGTCACAGTTACGCTGCCCTTGGGCGATATCACCGCCAACCAGCTGCGCGCACTTGCGGATATTGTCCGCAAATTCACAAAAGAGACGGTCCGAACGACCGTTGAGCAGAATTTCGTTATTCGCTGGGTCAGCCGGAAGGATTTGGCTGAAATTTATGAAGCGCTCGATTCTGTTCGTCTGGCCGACCCAGGTGCGGGCACCATTGTTGACGTTGTGACTTGTCCCGGCACGGATACGTGCAAACTGGGCATTTCCTCTTCCCGCGGGCTGGCCGCCGAACTTCGCAAGGGACTCAGTGAGAGAAATTTCCAAGCTGACGACGCGGTCGAGGGCTTGCACATTAAGATCAGCGGCTGCTTCAACAGTTGTGGTCAGCATCACGTGGCGGACCTGGGCTTTTACGGTGTCAGCCGCAAGGTGGGGGGGTATGCGGTTCCGCATTTTCAGGTTGTACTAGGCGGAGAATGGGAGCACAACGCCGGCTCCTACGGCCTGCCGGTGGCGGCCATTCCATCCAAGAACATTCCCAAAGTCGTGACGCGGCTCACCGGACGGTATGTCGAAGGGCGCAACCCCGGCGAATCCTTCAAGAGCTTTATCAAACGGATCGGCAAGGTCGAACTGAAAAGCATGCTGGATGATCTGTCGCGCCCGCCCACAGGCGACCGCTCCTATTTCAGCGACTGGGGTGATCCGCGCGAATATACGCTCGAAGATATGGGCACGGGGGAATGCGCGGGAGAGATCGTTTCATCGGTTGCCTTCGATCTAGGTGCCGCCGAACGGGAAGTCTTCGAAGCCCAACTTGCTTTTGAAAATGGACAAATCGAGCAAGCTGGCAAAACAGCCTATCGTGCCATGCTTCACGGAGCAAAGGCACTCGTGAAGATCGCAAATCCCGCCATTTCGGAAGATCCGGACCAAATCGTCGCAGAGTTTCGCAAGGATTATTTCGATACGCAGAAGTTCTGGGATCCCTTTGCGGGCGGAAAGTTCGCACAGTATCTTTTCGACGCGCATCGCCAGGCAGGCGCCCCGCATACCTCGGATTCGAGCCGTTATTTGATTGACGAGGCGCAGCTTTTCATCGACGCCGCGCACAGCTGTTACAACAAACTCGGCAGTGTGGTCGCCGTCTGAGGGGAGAAACGGCGCCCAATGGAGCTGCAGCACGTAAACGCGAAACTCCTGGTCAGCGACCCCCACTCGGTCGACCTCGGGCCGCTCATCCCCGTTTTCCATCGCTGGATCCAGGGGCAGGTCTGCGACGAACTACTGCTTGATATTGCCGACTACCGCCACGTGCCCGCGGGACCAGGCATTGTGCTCATTGGACACCAGGCAGACTACAGTGTCGACAATACCAATAACCGTCTAGGGGTTCGCTACAACCGCAAAGCGGTTTTCGAAGGGACAGATAGTGACCGGCTCAAGCAGGCGGCTTCGGCGGTGCTCAAGGCATGTCGGCGCCTCGAAACGGAGACCGCTCTGCAAGGGATGATTCGCTTCAATGGTCAGGATGTGGAGCTGTTCATCAACGACCGCCTGCTCGCTCCCAATCGTGAGGAAACGCGCCAGCGCCTCGATCGTGAATTCAAAGACTTCTTCGACACGCTGTTTCAAGGCAGCGACTACACGATGGAGTACGACACTGATCCTCGCCACCTGCTCGGCGTTTCGGTGCAGGCGTCTAAACCGTTTACGGTGGCCGATTTGATTCGCAACATTGCACCTTAGTTTAAGGATCTGCGCTTAATTTCACGCTCGGCTTGGATTGACGTAGGGCAACTGGCCCGGCAGTATTTTCAGAACCAAGTTCCAATCCCAAAGCGCGCCGAAACTTCGCGCGTAGATCTGAAATTGCCGACTAGGCGGCTAGGAGCCGCGAACATTTCTAACCAGTTTTGACAACCGGTCGCAACAGCCTTGACATACCTGTGAGCCGCATATACGGTATCTGTTTGCTTTCAGTGCTTCCGAGCTATCCTGCAATCCCTCGGCGCACGCGCCACCGAACGCTGAGGTCCGCAGCCGCTTCATAAGGGAAGGGGATTAATGCCTCATAAACTGCAGACCATTCTTGCGCGCGTTCCGAGCGATATCGAAATTGCCCAGGCGGCGACGCCCATCGTGATCGACAAAATCGCCGCCGAGGTCGGGATTCTGCCCGAGGAACTCGAACTGTATGGAAAGAACAAAGCAAAGGTGCATCTTTCGGTTCGCGACCGTCTGAAGAATGTGCCGAATGGCCACTATGTCGTCGTAACGGCGATCACGCCGACTCCTTTGGGCGAAGGCAAAACCACGACGACGGTTGGTCTTAGCCAGGCCCTCGGCGCGCACCTGGGGAAGAGAGTGTTCACCTGCGTCCGCCAGCCGAGCCAGGGCCCGACTTTCGGCATCAAGGGTGGCGCCGCCGGCGGTGGCTACAGTCAGATCATCCCGATGGAGGAGTTCAATCTCCACCTCACCGGGGATATTCACGCCATTACAGCCGCAAACAACCTGCTGGCAGCCGCGATTGACACCCGCTGGTTCCACGAACGTTCGCAGGATGCCCAGACGATTTTCGAACGCCTCTGCCCACCTGCCAAAGATGGCAGCCGCCGGTTTTCCCCCGTAATGCTGCGGCGCCTCAAAAGGCTGGGAATCGCCAAGTCGAATCCGAACGACTTAACGCCCGAAGAACGTGCCCGTTTTGCGCGTCTCGACATTGATGTCAATAGCATTACGTGGCGCCGGGTGACCGACACGAACGACCGCATGCTCCGCCAGATCACCATCGGTCAGGGACCGGAAGAAAAGGGCGCCACACGCGTCACCGGTTACGATATTTCTGTTGCCAGCGAGATCATGGCGATTCTCGCCCTTACCACGAGCCTCGCCGACATGCGCGAGCGCTTGGGCAGAATGGTCTTCGGCACGAACACCTCGGGTGAAGCGCTCACGGCGGACGATCTTGGCATCGGAGGCGCCCTCACGGTTCTGATGAAGGACGCCATCTATCCCAACTTGATGCAGACGCTCGAAGGCACGCCCGCATTCGTTCACGCTGGCCCATTTGCGAATATAGCCCACGGCAATTCGTCGATTGTGGCCGATCAAATCGCGCTCAAGCTCGTAGGGCCGCACGGTTACGTGGTTACCGAATCCGGCTTTGGCGCCGACATTGGCATGGAGAAGTTCTTCAACATCAAGTGCCGCTACAGTGGCCTCATTCCGAATTGCGTGGTCATGGTCGCCACGATTCGCGCGCTCAAAATGCACGGCGGTGGCCCCAAGGTCGTCGCCGGCCAGCCCTTGAATCACGCTTATCTGGAGGAAAACCTGGAACTGCTCGAAAAGGGTTGCGCGAATCTGGCCAAGATGATTCAAAATGCGAAGCGTTTCGGTATTCCGGTCGTCGTCGGCGTCAACCGCTTCCAGACCGATACAGCGGCTGAAATCGATCTGGTGCGCAAGAAGGCCATCGAAGCGGGTGCCCACGATGCGGTCATGTCCAACCATTGGGCACAGGGCGGGGCCGGAGCCGTCGACTTAGGCAAGGCCGTCATCGACGCCTGCAGCCAGCCTAGCAATTTCAAGTTCTTGTATCCGCTCGATGTCAGTATCAAACAGAAAATCGAAACCATCGTCCGCGATATGTATGGAGGTTCCGGCGTCGAATACCTGCCCGAAGCCGAGAAGAAAATCGACCTCTACACGCGCCTGGGATTCGATAAGCTGCCGATCTGTATGGCCAAGACTCACTTGAGCCTCAGCCACGACCCCAATCTCAAAGGCGCCCCGACGGGATTTACGGTTCCCGTCAGGGACGTGCGTGCGAGCGTGGGGGCCGGTTTCCTGTATCCTCTGCTCGGTACCATGAGCACGATGCCCGGACTGTCCACCCGTCCCGGCTACTACGAAATCGATGTCGATCTCACAACCGGTCGTGTAGTGGGCTTGTCCTGATCGACAAACATGTCGGATCTTTCGCTCCCTCGTTCGCACGTCGTCTCGGCGGGCTTGAACAGCTTGAACATACGTGCCTTGCGTGAGCGGTTTTCGTGAGATAGACTGGCCGCCCTATTTGGCAAAGCCCCGGGGGCCATGCAAGCCGACCAGCAGGAAACACTCAGAGTTCTCATTCGTCACGCTGCGATCGAAAAGCGCGTACGAACGGTTGCGCATCAGATCACTCGCGATTTCCGGGGTCAGCGGGTCCATTTGATCGGGGTGCTCAAGGGTGCCTGCATTTTTCTATCCGACTTGGTCCGCGAGATAAACCTGGAAACCTCGATCGATTTCATCGCCGTCTCGAGTTACGGCCGCAACAAAGACAGTTCCGGCCAAGTCCGTCTCCTGAAGGACCTTGATTCGAATATCAAGGATCTTCACGTCATTCTCGTCGAGGACATTCTGGATACGGGGCTCACTCTGAACTATTTGCTGCGCATCCTCAAGCAGCGCAAGCCTAAGACTCTCCGGGTTGCGGCGTTGCTCGATAAGCCTGCTCGTCGCTTGAAACCAGTAAGGGCGGACTATGTCGGCTTCAAAATTCCCAACGACTTTGTGGTCGGCTACGGCCTCGACTACGCTGAGCGCTATCGTAATCTGAAAGACGTTTGCGTTTTGGCACTTCTGCCCGAGCAGTCCTAGGTTGCTGTACTCGTTTTTTGAATCTTCGATCGACGAACCGGACTCCACGATCGCGCCTGTTATAATGGCTTGACTCGCGGGTGCCGAAGGCGGTGAGAAAACTTGCAGCTCCCGCGTCCATGGCTTTTGCCCGCGCTGTGCTTAGAGCGGGCTCATTCGACCCAATGGATTCGATCGACCTCAATTCGGTGCAGGAAATCCCTGCAGAGACACTCGCCGTCCTGTCCGAAATCGGTCAGGAAATCAACGCCTCGCTGAATCTCGATCAGGTCCTGGCCAGTGCGGCCCGGCAGGTGCGCCGCCTGATCGACTATGAGATTTTCGCTGTTCTCCTGCCTGCGGAAAACACGGGCAATCTTCACGTGCGATTCGCCATCGGCCATCGAGCTGAGGTGGTTGAAAATTGGAGGATTCCCTTCGGCGATGGGATTATTGGCGCGGCGGCGGCAACCGGCCAAGCGATTCGTGTCGGTGACGTCACCAAGGACCGGCGGTATCTGCCCGCGGTCGAAGCCGTGCGCTCGGAAATCGCCGTGCCGTTGATCGTGCGTGGCCGCGTTATTGGCGTGATGGATATCGAAAGCCGCCAGCCCGATTACTTCACGCCCACCCAGCAGCAGATCCTGACGCTGGTGGCCAGCCGCGTCAGTACTGCCGTCGAAAACGCGCGCCTGTATGAGAGCGCGCAAAAGCAGGCCGAAACTCTTTTGCTGCTCAACGAGATCGGCCGCGAGGCCGGCGCCAGCCTCGAAGTAGAGGAGATTTTGCGTCGCGCCGTGGAACTCACTAAACGTCTCATCGACTATCAGATTTTCAGCATTCTTCTCTACGACGAAACCGCCGCCGTGTTTCGGCACCGCGTTACAGTGAAATTCGGCCAGCGGGTGCAGGAAAAATCGACTGTCCCACTTCACGAAGGTATCATCGGCGCGGCTGCAAAGCTTCGCCGTCCGATTGCGGTTCCCGATGTCTCGCTCGACCCGCGCTACCGCATGTTGAATCCGGAGACACGCTCGGAGCTGGCCGTGCCGATGGTCTACAAAAACCGGGTGGTCGGCGTCATGGATCTGGAAAGCCCGCAGCTTAATTATTTCACTGCCGATCATGTCCAGGTTCTTTCGATCCTTGCTGCTCACTTGGCGGTATCCATTGAAAATGCTCGCCTTTACGAACAAGTCGCACGTGACGAAAGCCGTATGGAGCGTGATCTCCATGCCGCGCGGCGAATACAAGGCGCGCTCTTGCCGCGCCTGCCCGGCCCGGAATTTGGATTGGACATCGCGGCGCGAGTCGTTTCGTCGCGCGAGCTCAGCGGCGACCTTTACGACTTTCTTCGCTATGGTCCCCGCGATCTCGGCATAGCGCTCGGCGACGTGAGCGGGAAGGGGAGCGCGGCGGCCCTTTATGGTGCTGTCGCGGTTGGCACGCTGCGCAGTCTCGGCTCGCAGAAGCCGCGGCCGGCGAACATGCTTCGCGCCATGAACGGATTCTTGGGTGAGCGGATCATCGAGGGCCGCTTCATGACTCTTTGCTTTGCAACCTGGCAGCGCCGCCAGCGCCGCTTGCGCATAGCCAATGCGGGACAAGAGCAGCCCCTGCTGCTGCACGCCAGCCAGTGCGAAAAAATTCCACTTGCCGGTTTTCCCTTGGGAATTTTCGAGGAAGTGACTTACGACGAGAGAAGTTTCATTCTCGATCCGAACGATATCGTCGTGTTTTATTCAGACGGCATTGGCGACGCGCAGGGCGTCAGTGGTGAATTCTTCGGCGCCAAACGGGTCGCGCAAATCGTCACCGAAAATCAACACCTTTCTTCCGACGGCATCGCGGACAGAATTCTGGAACTTGCTGATGTCTTTTCTGGCGGTCAGCATCCTTCCGACGACCGCACTCTCATCGTGCTCAAGGTGAACTAGCTTGCTACCGCTCGCTCCAGCGAAGCTTGCTTCGTAGCACTTCGAAGTAGGTCTTCTGCGGCGGCCGGATCAGCGTGACTCGGCTCGCCGATTTCGTGATAATCAAACGGTCCTTCGGTTCCAGCTGAAAACCCACCTGCCCGTCGAGCGTGATGTAGACGGGCTCGGTCGCTGGTGCGAAGTCCAATTCGATGGTGGCGGTGTGGGGAATCACCAACGGCCGGTTGGTCAACATGTGCGGGCAAATCGGCGTAATTACGAAGGCGTCCAGCTGCGGATCGACGATTGGCCCGCCGGCGGCCAGCGAATATGCGGTCGATCCGGTTGGCGTGGCCACGATTATTCCGTCGGCACGATAGCGTCCCACGTGATTCCGGTCGACGTAGACATCGAATTCTAACATCCGCGCCAAGGCTGCCTTGGTTGCCACGGCATCATTCAAGGCGCGCTGCCGCTCCGATACCTGCTCCTTGCGGATGATCTCCGCATCGAGCATCATGCGCTCGCTCGTGGTGTGCTGGCCGGCGATTATTCGTTCAAGCACAGGATACATTTCATCGAGCGTTACGCTGGTCAAGAATCCCAGCCCCCCCAGGTTCACCGCCAGAATGGGAATCTTATGATTTCCCAGCGCCCGCGCGGCGGAAAGCAGCGTTCCATCACCGCCCAAGACGATCAATAGTTCGATCCTGTCACTGAGATTCGTTCGCGGGAGCACCTGCGCGGAAAGATCGACGCAAGCACGCGTCTCCTCGTCGACGAAGGCGCTGATGTTCCGTTCCTCGAGCCATTGCAGCAGGGTCGGCGCGACAGAGGATACCAAGTCGCGGTTCGGTTTGCAGACAATGCCTGCGGCGCGAATCATCTGCATGGAGCGAGCATCTTATGCTATTCGCGCCGTTTCGCGTGGAGAAAAAACTCCTGGTTTCCGCCCGCACCGGTAATGCGGCTTTCGCGCAAACCCAAGATAAAGAGCCCGGTCTCGCTGGCTGACTCCTTCACTCGCTCAATCGCTTTCTGCTGCAGCTCCGTCTCACGGACGATCCCGCCCTTGCCCACCT
>Ga0126373_10001530_pt1 | contig 16526 bp, 16 predicted proteins | sample PanSoiMetPlot_11_FD_92545 | JGI IMG/M metagenome (GOLD analysis project Ga0126373, IMG submission 92545) | Tropical forest soil microbial communities from Panama - MetaG Plot_11 | ecosystem: Environmental > Terrestrial > Soil > Tropical forest > Bulk soil | place: Panama | collected 2016-02-17 | reverse complement strand
GGCTGATGCCGAGCAGGTACAAGATCGCGTCCAGGTGCGGGACGCTCAGCGAGGTGTCGGCCGCGCTCCTGACCGCTGGCTTGGCGTTAAACGCAACGCCAAGCCCGGCCGCTGAGATCATGTCCAGGTCGTTGGCCCCGTCGCCGACAGCAACCGTCTGGCTCAGCGGCACGCCCGCCGCCGCGGCGAACCGTCGCAGGGCGCGTTCCTTGCCTGGCCGGTCGACGACCTGGCCGAGGAGCCGGCCGGTCAGCTTCCCGTCCGCGATCTCCAGGATGTTCGCCTCGGCGAAGTCGAGCCCGAGCTTAACGGTGAGCAAGTCGGTGATCTGCGTGAACCCGCCGCTGACCACGCCGCACCGGTACCCGAGCCGTTTGAGGGTCCGGATCAGCGTGCGGGCGCCTGGTGCCAGCCGCGCACCCGCCGCGACCTCGTCGATGACCGAGGCATTGAGCCCTTCGAGCAGCGCGACCCGCCGGTGCAGTGACTCGGCGAAGTCGAGCTCGCCACGCATCGCGGCGGCCGTTACCTCGCTGACCTCCGCCGCACAGCCCGCCCGCGCGGCCAGCAGTTCGATCGCCTCGTCCCGCAGCAGGGTCGAGTCGACGTCCATGACGACCAGCCGCATCGCGCGGCGGTGCAGCCCGCCGCGCTGGACCGCGACGTCAACGCCGAGGTTCACCGACTCCCTGGCCAGGTCGGCCCGCAACCCGACTGGATCGGCGCCGGAGACGTCAAACTCGATGCACGTGACCGGGCGGTCCGCGAGCCGCTCGATCCGGTCGATGTTCGCCCCGCTCGCTGCGATCCGCCCGGCGATGGCCGCGATGGCGGACGGCAGCAGCGGGCGACCTAGCACGGTGACATGGAGGCGTCCACCGTGGCGCCGGGCGGGCTCGCGCGAGCCCATGGTGATTTCGGCGTCCATGCCCATATCCGCAGCCAGCGCCGTGACCTGCTCGTGCACGGCCGTCAGATCGGGCGCGCGGTCGGCGGACAGCAGCACTCCGAGCACCAGCCGGCCCCGGATCACGACCTGCTCTACGTCGGCCACGGTCAGCTCGTGCTGTGCCAGCACCGTGAACAGCCGGGAGGTCACGCCTGGCCGGTCCCTGCCGGTCAGCGTGACCAGCAGCGTGATCTGCGAATCGGACATAGCGCTGTTAACGCTATCGACCTCCGCATCCCCGGTCGCCAGGCGGGTACGGCCGGCGCGGCAGTCGGCGCCCGCACCCCTACGGCAGGAGCAGGTGGACGTCGCCGAACTCGTGCCAGCGGTAGCCGCGCTCGGTGGCGCCGGAGTAGCAGCGCCGCAGCAGCGCGTCGTCAGTAAATGCCGCGAGCATCCACAGGTGTGTGGAGCGCGGCTCGTGCAGGCCTGTGAGCAGGCCGTCTACGACGCTGACCCCGGTCAGCCTGGTCACCACGTGAGACGTCCAGCCAGCCGTGGCCACGACCGGCCCGTCTGCCGGGTCGCGGCCAGGCGCTGCCCCGGCCACGGTACGGGCCGCGCTCTCCAGCGCCCGGACAACCGTGGTGCCGGCCGCGATCACCCGGCCCCCGGTTTGCCTGGTGAGGTTCACCAGACGGGCGGTCGCGGCCGGCACGTCGAAGGATTCTGGGTACGGGTGCTCGCCGCCCTCCAGCGATGAGACGCCGGTGTGCAAGGTAATCGGCGCGACGGTCACGCCCCTGCTGACAAGCCCAGTCACGATCTCGGGCGTGAACGGCCGCGATGCGCTCGGCATCTCGGCGCTGCCCGGCCACGTGGCGAACACGGTCTGGTACACCTCGATCGGCCAGGGCCGCGGCACGTAGGAATACCGGATGGGCTGGCCGTGGCGAAGCAGGTAGGGAATGACGGCAGTGGACAGGCTGGCCCGCCAGAGTCGCTGGCTGAACCGTCCCGACAGCGTCAGCGCCGCCCCGCCCGCGAGCCCGAGCGTCAGGCCCGCCTCGCCGCCGCTGAACGGGACCGTGGCTTCGCCGCGGCCCGATCGAAGCTCCGTGAGCCAGTGGCCGTCGGGCAGCGAGGTGGAGAAATGCACGGTGAGCGGTCCGGCTGCGGCCATGGAGGACGGCGCCACCGCCACCGCGACGGCCGCTGGCAGCGTCGCCGAGTTGTTGACGACCAGCAGGTCACCGGGCAGCAGCAGGGATGGCAGCTCCGCGAACGCGTGATGACTAATCTCTCCGGCCGCTGTCCTGCTCACCATCAGCCGTACATCGGCGCGGCTGGCGCCGCGGGCCTCCGGCGGCTCGTGCGCCTCCAGCTCCGGCAGGAGCTCGACGCCGATCCCGGCACGATTGCCCTGGCTGCCGGTGACATTCGCTGGCTCCGGCGCGACCTCGACCGCGGCTGTCACCGTGACGACCCGGCGGGTGCCGCGGCGGCTTCCCTGACGGGCATCAGCTCGGCGGCGCGGTACCGGCCGCTCGGCATCCGCTCGGCGACCAGCCGAAGGAAGGCGGGCATCACCGTCTCCGGCAGTGGCCGGTCGGAGATGTCCTCACCGGGGTAGGCCTGCTGGTGCATCTCGGTGCGCAGGTCCCCTGGGTCGACCCACCAGACGCGGACCGCAGGCTCCTCCGCCGAGAGGATGTGGCTGGCCTGCTCGAGCGCAGCCTTGGCTGCGCCGTAACCGCCCCAGCCCGCGTACGCTTCAACGGCCGCGTCCGAGGTGATGCTGAGCACTCCGCCGCCGAGCCTGCGCAGGTCGGGGAGCACCAGCTGGGTCAGCGCGATCGGTGCGATGACGTTGACCTCGAACGAGGCCAGCAGGTCGGCGACTGGGTAGTCGGCCAGCGCAGGCAGCGGGCTGACGCCGAGTGTGCCGGCGTTGTTGACCAGCAGGCTCGCGCCGCCTAGCCGGGTGGCGGTCGCAGCGAGATCGGCGCGGTGCCCAGCATCGGTGATGTCCCCGGGGAGCGCCAGCACCCGGTCGGCAGGCAGGTCGTGTCGCGCGCGGAGCTCAGCAGCGGCGGCGCGCAGCGCCTCGCCGTTTCGGGCGTCGATGATGAGCTGGTACCCAGCTGCCGCAAGGCTGCCGGCCAGCGCCCGGCCGAGTCCGCGGGATGCTCCGGTCACGATGGCAACGTCGGACGTGTTCATGCCCTCGACGCTAGGCAGGCGACCGGCGCCGCACATCGGCCGCGGGGCTGGCCCGCCCTCCGACCATGGTCCTAGGACCTGCGGCTGATCCGCGCACGCTGTCCCGCCGGTACCGTCGGCTTATGGACGCTGGGCAGGATGAGATTTTCCAGCACGTCAGCCAGGTGGTGCTGGCGGTCTCCAGCCAGCTGTCCGTGCGGGATGTGCTGCAGATGATCGTCCGCTCGGCTCGCTCGCTCGCCGGCGCCCGGTACGCCGCCCTCGGCGTGCCTGATGACGCCGGCGGGTTCGCGGAGTTTCTCGTTGACGGCCTCACGGCGCGCGAGCAGGCGGCGATCGGGCCGCTGCCCCGGCAGCACGGCCTGCTCGGCGCCATGCTGCGCGACGGCAAGCCGCTGCGGCTCGATGACATCAGGACCGACCCTCGCTTCTGGGGCTGGCCGGCCGCGCACCCGGAGCTCACCGACGTGCTCGGTATGCCGATCCGACAGGGCGAGGATGTCCTGGGCTTCATCTTCGCGGCCGCCAAGACTGGCGCTGGTGGCTTCACCGAGCGGGACGAGCAGGTGGTGGGCCTGTTCGCTGCGCACGCCGCGATCGCGCTGACGAACGCCCGGCTCTACGAGCGCGGCCGGGAGCTGTCGGTGCTGGAAGAGCGGGCCAGGCTTGCCAGGGACCTGCATGACGCGGTGTCCCAGAAGTTGTTTAGCGTCCGGGCGAAGGCGAGGGCTGCAGCCGTTCTGGTCGAGCGTGATCCCGGCAGGGCTGTCGCCGAGATCACCAGCGTCGCGGCCCTGGCCGGCGAGGCACACGCCGAGTTGCGGGCCGTCATCGACGGACTGGCTCCGCCCGAGCTCGCGGCGGGGGGCCTCGCCGGGTCGATCCGCGCCTACGCCGTGCTGGCAGGCCGCACGCACGGAGCCGAGGTGGTGGTCGAGGCCGGTGAGCTGCCTGCCCTTGACTCGCAGCAGCAGACCGCGCTGTACCGGGTAGCGCAGGAGGCGATCGGCAACGCGCTGCGGCACTCCGGCAGCCGGCAGGTGTCCGTCTGCCTCTACCGGCGCCAGCGCAGCGTGATCCTTGAGGTGGCCGACCGGGGGTCGGGCTTTGACCCGAGTTCTGCGCTGGCAGGCCTCGGGCTGACCACAATGCGGGAACGGGCCGCATCGGCGGGCGGCCGTCTGTCCATCACCTCGGCACCCGGGGCGGGTACGCGCGTCCGGCTGAGCGTCCCGGCAGTGCGGACATGACCAGCGGGACCGCGCCTGGTGACCCATCGATCACCGTGCTAATCGCCGACGACCACCCGGTCGTGCGCCAGGGCCTGGCCGTGCTGTTCGAGGTGCAGGACGACATCGACCTGGTAGGTCAGGCCAGCGACGGCGCCGAGGCGGTCAAGCTCACCCGCGAGCTAGCCCCCGATGTACTCCTGCTCGATCTCATGCTGCCCGGGCTCGATGGCATGGGCGTCCTGGCGCGGTTGCGGGCCGACGACTCCCGCACCAGAGTGCTAGTCCTCACCAGCGCCGGTGGCTCAACCAGGCCCGCACTGGCGCTGCAGGCAGGCGCTGCCGGCTTCCTGTACAAGGACGTCGATCCGGATGCGCTGGTGCGCGCGATCCGCTCGGTCCATGACGGGAACACGGTGCTGGCACCCGGAGCCGCGGGCCTGGTAACCGGCCGGACCGGCCGCGACGTGCGTGGAGTCGGTGCCCTCACCGGCCGGGAACGCGAGGTCTTCACGCTACTGGCCGACGGCCAGTCGAACAGGCAGATCGCGCGGCGGCTCGGTGTGTCGGAGAAGACCGTGAAGACGCACGTCAGCGCCGTGCTGGCCAAGCTAGGTGTCGCAGACCGGACCCAGGCCGCCCTGCTGGCGGCCCGCGAGTCGGGCGCCGACCGGTGAGGAGTCAAACGGCCGTTATGCCGTAAGTTCGAGGCAGGCGACGGCGCGAAAGGATCCGGATGGCGGCTGAGGTTATTCGCCTGCGCGGCGTCGGAGTTCGGTTTGACAGGTCCATGCTGCTCCGGGACATCGACTGGACCGCAAGGAGCGACGAGAGCTGGGTCATCATCGGCCCCAACGGAGCCGGAAAGACCACGCTGCTGCAGGTAGCCGCGACGCTGCTGAGGCCGACGCACGGCACGGTGGAGATCCTCGGCGAGCCGCTCCTCGAGGCCGACATCGCCGACCTGCGCACCAGGATCGGCATGTCGAGTGCGGTCGTGGCCGACCGGGTGCCGCCGCAGGAGAAGGTGATCGACCTGGTGCTCACGGCGGCGTACGGGATACTCGGCCGGGATAGTGAGGACTACGACTCCGACGACGTGACGCGGGCGGTGGAACTCCTCGACGCCCTCGGCTGCGCGCATCTCATCCGGCGGCGGTTTGTCTCTTTGTCGGAGGGCGAGCGCAAGCGGGTCCAGATCGCCAGGTCCCTGATGGCGGACCCGGAACTGCTCCTGCTCGACGAGCCTGCGGCCGGCCTCGACCTAGGCGGCCGGGAGGAACTGCTGCGGCGGGTCGCGGCGCTGCTGAGCGATCCTCGATCACCGATGATGGTCATGGTGACTCATCACGTCGAAGAAGTCCCTGACGGCTTCAGTCACGCCATGCTGATGCGCAAGGGCGCCGTTGTCGCGGCCGGGCCGCTGCCCGAGGTCTTCACTGAGCGCAATCTCTCCCGCACCTTCGGCGTTCCACTGCAACTGGAACGGCGGGCAGCCCGCTGGTCCGCGCGGGTGATCACATTTCCCTGACCGGGCTCGGCATTACGAGCATCAACATACGAGGAACTCGTGGGCCCGGCTGAGGCGCTCGCGATCTTCGGGGCGGGGATAGCCGCCGGTACGGTGAACGCGATCGTCGGATCCGGATCGCTGATCACCTTCCCGACCCTGCTGGCATTCGGCTACCCGCCGGTCGTGGCCAACGTGTCGAATAACGTCGGCATGGTTCCCGGCAACGTGAGCGGGGCGCTCGGCTACCGACGTGAGCTAGCCGGACAGCGGGCCAGGCTGATCCGGCTCGGTGCCGTCTCCGCGGTGGGCTCGGCAGGCGGGGCTATCGCCCTGCTGTTGCTCCCGTCTGCGTCCTTCCGGTTCATCGTGCCGGTGCTGATCCTCATTGCATGCGTCCTCGTCGTGGTCCAGCCGTGGCTGAACGCTCGCCTTGCTGCTCGTCGTGGCCGCCGGGAGGAGGCGGACGGCGGCGCACCGGATGGCCGCGAGTCCTTCAGCCCGGCGCTCAGCGCGGGGGTGCTGGCGTCCGCCGCTTACGGGGGTTACTTCGGCGCGGCGCAGGGCGTGCTGCTGATCGGGCTGCTCGGCACGTTTCTCGACGAGAGCCTGCAACGGGTGAATGCCGCAAAGAATGTGCTGGCAGGGATCGCCAATGGAGTGGCGGCCGTCGTCTACATCGCGTTCGCGCATATTGCCTGGCTCGTCGTCCTGCTGCTCGCGACGGGCTCGATGCTCGGCGGCATCCTTGGCGCGCGCTACGGCCGCCGGTTGCCGCCGGTAGCGCTGCGCGTGTTCGTCGTGCTGATCGGCATCATCTCGGCAGTGAAGCTGATCTTCTTCTGAGTGCCAATGCGCAAAGCCGCAGGCAGCGGGCCCGCATCCGGGTCGGCTTCGAGCTGCTGGCATAATGACTCGTGGGGGACCCAACAAATGATGAATCCGGGGGGACCGGTCATCGGGCTCGCCCTGGCGTCGCTACAGCGGTGCCAGGGCGAGCCTTTTTTACTTTCGCGCCTTGCGGGGCACAGATCCGCCGCCTGACCGCTGCCGAGACTGGGCGATCGCGTCGGCCATGCCGTGGTTGGCGAGCGCGTCGGCGCGCTCGTTGCCTGGGTTGCCGGCGTGGCCCTTGACCCAGAGCCACTCCACTTCGTGCCGCGCGGCCGCGGCGTCCAGGCGGCGCCACAGCTCCTCGTTCTTCACCGGCTGCTTGCTTGCGGTCCGCCAGTTGTTGCGCTTCCACGTCGGCAGCCAGCTCATGATGCCGTTGCGCAGGTAAGCACTGTCAGTGTGCAGCCGCACCCGGGTGGGCCTGACGAGGCTTTCCAGCGCCTGGATGGCGGCCATGAGTTCCATCCGGTTGTTGGTTGTGGGAGTGGCCTCGCCGCCGGACAGCTCCTTGCGACGCTCGCCATAGGTGAGCACCGCTCCCCAGCCACCGGGTCCGGGATTGCCTCTGCACGCGCCGTCGGTATAGATCTCGACCGTGCCGTCCGTGACCGCCATAGCCGAAACCTACCGTGATCGCTGACTCCTGCTATGCAGAGTAACGGGGTCGCAGGTCGCTAATCTCGCTCGCTGGACACAGACAAAGAGAACTGCCCGGTCATCGTCAGAATCGACCGCCATCGCATCCGATACGGTGCGGCAAAGAACGTCAGGCTAACCGATCCGCTGCGCGTGTCGAGCGTGGTTAGCAGCTCTGCGTGGAGCGCGATGTCTTGGTCGTAGTCTCCCGTTCCGATTGGGGGGTTGCGGCGCGACACGAGGTCGTAGGGGAAGTAGCCCGAGCCTAACAGTGTGAGCGCTCTGTGACTAGGTGATTGCGCAGAGTAATTATGCGCGATTGCCAGCAACAAGTCGGCAGCCACCGGCGCGAGGTATCGGTGCAAGATAGCCAGGTGCGGGAAAGCAACTCCGGACCGCTGGTGACCCCAGCGGGCGGTCCAATCAGGTCGTCCCCTCGGGTCAGCCAGCCGGACGCGATTGTTGTCGGATCCGGGCCGAACGGTCTTGCGGCCGCTTTGACAATGGCCAGGGCCGGACTGCGGGTACAGGTCTTCGAAGGCGCCGGCAAACCCGGTGGCGGCTGCCGCACCGATGAACTGACGCTGCCCGGCTTCGCCCACGACGTGTGCTCGGCCGTCCATCCGCTGGCACTCGCCTCACCGTTCTTCGCCAGCCTGAACCTATCCGCGCATGGCGTCCGGCTGCTCACGCCAAAGGTCGCGGCCGCGCATCCGCTGGACGGGGGCCGAGCCGCGGCCGTCAGCGGCAGCGTGAGCGAGACCGCCGGCCGGCTCGGCGCCGACGCTGCCGCCTACCGGCGGCTGATGGAGCCCCTCGTGCGCGACGCCGAGCCGATCGTCGCGATGACGCTGGCGCCACTGCGGAGGATCCCTGACCGGCCGATCGCGGCTGCGCGATTCGGCCTGCAGGGGCTGCTACCGGCGAAAATCCTGATCCGCCGCCTCGGCACGCCCGAGGGGCAGGCCTTGCTCGGCGGCATGGCCAGCCACTCCCTCAGGCCGCTCTCGGCGCCGCTCACGGGAGCGTTCGGGCTGACCTTCCTGATGCTCGCGCACACCACCGGCTGGCCGGTTGTGGGGGGCGGCAGCGCGCGGCTAATAGAGGCGATGACCGCTGAGCTCACCAGGCTGGGGGGAGAAATCCTCACCGGAACCTGGATCGAGCGGCTCGATCAACTGCCGCCTGCGCGTTCGGTGCTCCTTGATGTCACCCCGCGCCAATTGCTGGCGATGGCGGGCGGCCGCGTGCCTGCGGGCTACCGCCGGTCCATGCAACGGTTCCGCTATGGCCCCGGCGTCTGCAAAGTCGACTGGGCGCTTGACGGCCCCGTTCCCTGGCACAACGAGGCGTGCCGCGAGGCGGGCACCGTGCACGTGGCCGGAACGCTCGCTGAGGTCGCGCAGAGCGAGGCCGACGTCAGCGCCGGCCGGCATCCGGAGCGGCCGTTCTGCCTGATCGCCCAGCCTTGCGTGGTTGATCCAAGCCGGGCACCTGAAGGACGGCACACGCTGTGGGGGTATTGCCATGTGCCGGCCGGATCGGGCGTCGACATGTCTGAGCGAATTGAGGCTCAGATCGAGCGGTTCGCGCCCGGCTTTCGCGACCGCATCCTCGCCCGGTCAGTGCGGACTGCGACGGACATCGAGCGGTACAACCCCAGTTATGTCGGCGGCGACGTCGCTGCCGGGGCTGCCACGCTCCGCCAGACGATCGGCCGCCCGACGTTGCGCTGGAATCCGTACCGGACACCGATGCCGGGCGTCTACCTCTGCTCCGGCTCCACCCCGCCCGGTGGAGGCGTGCACGGGATGTGCGGCCTGTGGGCGGCCAGGACTGCGCTGCGCGACCTGCACATCGAGGGCGCGCCGGGTGACGGCCCGGCGGACCCGGTTCCGTCGGGTGAGGCAGGGTAGCGTGAGGGCGTGAAGAAGATAATCGAGCTGCTGGTCTGCTTCCTGCACCCCATCGCGGTTGTGCTGATCTGGATCGACCTGCTGACGCGGCGCGACATCAAGGACACGGCGAAGCTGGCCTGGGGCATCTTCGCTCTCGTCCCGCTGGTCCCGTTCCTGTACGTCCTCACGGGCGGCGACCTCTGGTAGCTGGCCGCCAGCGGCCTAGCCAGGATCGCTCGCCAGCGCGATCGCCTCGTCGACTTCGCCCTGCCTGGAGGCGATCTCGGCCGCGTACTTCTCGTTGTCGATCTTCTCCGCCAGCTCTTCGTCGGCTCGCATCAGCACCTCGAGGTCGGACTCGGCGGCCTCGATCACGCCGAGATCCTCGTAGGCGTGCTGCACCTTCGGACCCCACAGGCCGATGTCGCGCACGCACGGGACGATCCGGGAGAACAGCAGCGTGCGGAACGCCTGCTGCACCGGCGACTGCTCGGTGAACGCCACGCACTCGTCCACATTGAAGCCCATCCGCTCCCACACCTCGCGGGCGGTGAACCGGTTCCGCATGAGGTAACAGCCCTCGACGACGAACTCCTCGCGGTCTGCGCGCTCGGCCTCGGTCAGCTCCTTGTAGTAGTCACGCAGCGCCAGCCGGCCGAATGCCACGTGCCGCGCCTCGTCCTGCATCACGTACGCGAGCAGCTGGGTGACGAGCGGATTGTTGGACAGGTCGCGGTGCACGCCGAACGCGGCGAGGGCCAGCCCCTCGATCAGGACCTGCATGCCGAGGTAGGGCATGTCCCACCGGGAGTCGCTCAGCGCGTCGGCCAGGAGCTTGGAGAGGTCAGGGTTGATCGGGTAGTACAGGCCGATCTTGTCCCGCATGAACTTCGAGTACAGCTCCACGTGCCGCGCCTCGTCCATGGCCTGAGTCGCGGCGTAGAACTTCGAGTCCATGTCGGGCACCGACTCCACGATCCTGGCGGCGACGGTCAGGGCGCCCTGCTCCCCATGCAGGAACTGGCTGAACAGCCACGCCGACAGGTGATGGTCGAGCTCGTCGCGTTCTTTCTGGTTCAGCTTCTCCCACTGGGCGGAGCCGTAGATCGGGTTGAGCTCCTCGGTCTGTTCCATCACGTTGCACGGGTTGACCGGAATGCTCCAGTCGATTCGCTTGGTAGCGTCCCACTGCTTGTCCTTGCCGCGCTGGTAAAGGTCGAGCAGCCGGCTGCGGCCATCGTCGTATTCCCAGCTGAAGCGCGCCGCTCCGGTGGCAGGCACGTCCCAGGTGCCGGCCTGCACTGGAGTCGTGTAGTGCTCGTACGTGCTCACGGCTGCCTCCCCGAGTTAACGCCAGTAACTTCAGACATTACCCGCCGGTATGGTTTCGCTCTAGTGGTCAGCAGCGCCCGCTCTGGTGGTCGGCGGGCCGGCCGTGGTAGGGAGCGAACATGGACTTCGACATCCCGGCCGACCTGGCCAGCTATCTGACCGAACTGGACAAGTTCATCGAGACCGAGATCCGGCCACTCGAGCGCCAGGACGACAACATCCGGTTCTTCGACCATCGCCGCGAAGACGCCCGCACCGACTGGGAGCGGGGTGGCCTGCCGAACCGAGACTGGGAGGCGCTGCTGGCCGAGGCGCGCCGCCGGGCCGACGCGGCCGGCCACTACCGGTACGCGTTTCCGGCGAAATATGGCGGACGGGACGGCAATAACCTCGGCATGGCCGTCATCCGCGAGCACCTCGCCAGCAAGGGCCTCGGCCTGCACTGCGACCTGCAGAACGAGCACATGATCGTCGGGAACAACGTCGGCCTGCTGCTCATGCTCAACTACGGCAGCCCCGCGCAGCAGGCGGAGTGGGTGGAGGACCTTGCGGCCGGCCGCCGCGGCTTCGCGTTCGGAATCACCGAGCCTGCCCACGGATCAGACGCCACCTATATGGAAACGACAGCGGTGCGCGATGGCGCCGACTGGATCATCACCGGCGAAAAGACCTTCAACACCGGCGTGCACGCCGCCTCTTACGATCTGATCTTCGCCCGGACCAGCGGCGAGCCAGGCGCCGCGGACGGCATCACAGCGTTCCTCACCCCGGTCTCCTCGCCCGGCTTCACGGTGGAGGAATACCTGTGGACGTTCAACATGCCCACCGACCACGCGCACGTTCGCCTCGACGCTGTCCGGGTGAGTGATGCCGCCGTCTTCGGGGGTGAGGGCCGGGCCCTGCAGGTCGTGCAGCACTTCTTCAACGAGAACCGGATCAGGCAGGCGGCATCCAGCCTTGGCGCGGCGCAATATTGCATCAACGAGTCGGTCGCCTACGCCCTCGCGCGCAAGCCGTTCGGCAAGCCGCTCGCGGCCAATCAGGCGATCCAGTTCCCGCTCGTGGAACTCCAGACGCAGTGCGAGATGCTCCGCACGCTCATCCACAAGACCGCATGGCTGATGGACAGGGACGGCCCCTTCTCCGTCTCGGACAAGGTCTCGATGTGCAACTACTGGGCGAACCGGCTCTGCTGCGAGGCCGCCGACCGCGCCATGCAGATCCACGGCGGCCTCGGCTACTCACGGCACAAGCCGTTCGAGCACATCTACCGGCACCATCGCCGGTACCGGATCACCGAGGGCGCTGAGGAGATCCAGATGCGACGGGTGGCCGGGTACATGTTCGGTTTCATGCGCCAGCGCGCCCCGAAAGGCGTTTCCGAAGGATGACGGACCCGTTCGCTGGGAACGAGCTAGCGCGTGCCCTCGGCCGATGGGCGGGACGCGGTGCGAGCATCGAGGACGTCACCCGCCTACCGGGTGGCGCGTCGAAGGAGACCTGGTCGTTCGACGCGGTCGCGCCGGACGGCGGCCGCACCGAGCTGATTATGCGCAGGGACCCACCCGGCCGGCCATCCGAACCCGGTGCGCTGGAGCGGGAGTCGTCGGCCATCAGCATCGCGCACGACGCAGGCCTACCGGTGCCTGAATTGTTGTTCAGCTTCACTGAGCGCGCAGGCGGAGGCGCCGCGGGCATGATCATGCGACGCGTTCCCGGCGAGACGATCGCACGCAAGATCTTGCGGGACGAGGATTACGCAACAGCTCGCGGAGTACTAGTGAGTCAGCTCGCTCGGTTCGCTGCCGGACTGCACGGACTGGCAGACAAGCCGGATCCGTCCTTCTTTCCGACTCCCGATCCGCTCGCAGTCCTCCGCGCGCAGCTGGACACGTTTGCCGGGACCGGCCAGCACAGCGACGTGTTCGAGCTGGCCATGGACTGGCTGGCCGCGAACCCGCCGCCAGAGCGCGACCCGGTGCTCGTGCACGGTGACTTCCGGCTTGGCAACCTCATCGTGGGACCGGAGGGGCTGCGGGCAGTCCTGGACTGGGAAATCACTCATCTCGGCAACCCGGCCGAGGATCTCGGCTGGCTCTGCGTCAAGGCGTGGCGGTTTGGCGCTGCACAACCGGTGGCCGGAGTCGGCTCGCGCGAAGAGCTGCTCGCGACCTACGAGGCTGCGGGCGGGGCGGCCATCTCTCCGGCCGAGCTGCACTGGTGGGAGGTGCTCGGCACGCTGCGCTGGGGCGTGATCTGCCTGACCCAGGCGTGGGCGCACCTGTCCGGTGCGCACCGCTCGGTCGAGCTCGCCGCGATCGGCCGACGCGTGTGCGAACAGGAGTGGGACCTGCTGCTGCTTCTCGACCCGGGCTCGGCCCGGCTGGCTGCCGCCAGCAGTCCGCGGCCGATGGGGGCGAGCCAGCCATCGCCGGCGCCGTACGGCAGGCCGACCGCCAGCGAGCTGCTCGAGGCAGTGCGCGAGTTCCTGCTGGACGCCGTGCTCCCGCAGACCTCCGGCCAGCTGTCCTTCCACGCGCGCGTCGCGGCCAATGCCGTGGCCATCGTGCTGCGAGAACTGGAACTCGGCTCCCTCCCGCCGGACGCGGATCTTGCCGCCGCGGTGGCCACCAGGCTCGCGGTCGCCAACCCGAAGTACTTCGACTCGCCGCCGCCGTGATCAGGCGGGTCATCATGCCGAGGCCAGCGAGCGCCCGATTATCGCTACGCTTCGGACCGTGTGTGATCCGGACGGAATGGCGCGGCTGCCGCGCGATTTCTTCGATCGGCCTGCCACCGAGGTAGCGCCTGACCTGCTCGGCTGCATCCTGTGGCATACCAGTCCTGCCGGGCTGGTCGCGGCCCGGCTGGTCGAGGTCGAGGCCTACCGGGGCGCGATCGATCCGGCGTCGCACGCGTTCCGCGGGCGGACCGCTCGTAACGCCGTGATGTTCGGCCCGCCCGGTCATGCGTACGTCTACTTCAGCTACGGAATGCACTACTGCGTCAACCTCGTCTGCGAGCCTGTCGGCCGCGGGGAGGCGGTGCTGATCCGGGCCGGGGCTGTCGTGACGGGTGCAGAGCTGGCGCGGCGCCGCCGCTGGGGTCTGCCGGACAGCGGCACCACTGCGAACGGTGCCGACGCGGCCGCCGGCGGCGGTCCGGCGGCTGGCGCTAAGCGCGCCCGGCATCGCGACCTTGACCTGGCCCGCGGGCCTGGACGGCTGTGCCAGGCGCTCGCCATCGACCGTTCCCTGGACGGTGCCGATGTGTGCGGCGAGGGCGGGCCGGTCGGAATCGGCCCAGCGAGTGCGGTGGACCAGCCGGCGGAGGCTGCGACCGTCACCGTCGCGACCGGACCGCGGGTGGGCATCAGCCAGGCCGCCGACCGTCCGTGGCGCTACTGGCTCGCCGGTGACGGCCACGTTTCGATCTATAGGCCTTTGAAACCGAGAGACGGGCGAGCGAAACCAGTTTCCGGCCGCGATGCCGAAGGTGGGACGATGCTGCGGTGACCGACATCATCGACGAGCTGAGCTGGCGCGGTCTGGTCGCCGTGTCGACCGACCTGGACGACCTGCGAAAGGCGCTCGACACCGGGATCGTCACGTTCTACGGCGGGTTCGACCCCACCGCTGCGGGGCTGCACATCGGCAATCTGGTCTTGCTGCTGACAATGCGGCGGTTCCAGCAGGCCGGGCACCGGCCAATCGGGCTCGTCGGCGGCGCTACGGGGCTGATTGGCGACCCCAGCGGCAAGTCGGTGGAGCGGGTGCTGAACACTCCAGAGACCGTCGCGGGGTGGGTGGAGCGGATCCGCGCCGAGGTGAACCGGTTCCTCGACTTCACGCCGGGCTCGACCGGAGCCATCCTCGTCAGCAACCTCGACTGGACCGAGCACCTGACGGCGCTGGACTTCCTCCGCGACATCGGCAAGCACTTCCCGGTCAACCAGATGCTGTCCCGCGAGGTGGTTCGCGCCCGGCTGGAGGAGGGCGGCATCAGCTACACCGAGTTCAGCTACCAGATCCTGCAGGCCAACGACTACCTCGAGCTGCACAACCGGTATGACTGCACGCTGCAGCTCGGCGGCAGCGACCAGTGGGGCAACCTGGTCTCGGGCGTGGACCTGATCCGCCGGGTCACCGGTGATTCGGTGCACGCGCTGGCGACGCCGCTCATCACCAAGCCCGACGGCACCAAGTACGGCAAGACCGAGGGCGAGGCGGTGTGGCTGAGCCAGGATCTGATGAGCTCGTACGCGTTCTACCAGTTCTGGCTGAATCGGGCAGATGCGGAGATGCCGGGTCTGCTGCGGGTGTTCTCGTTCCGCTCCAGGGCGGAGATCGAGGAGCTGGATCGCGAGATCGCCGAGCGGCCCGCGGCCCGCAGGGCGCAGCGGCTGCTGGCTGAAGAGGTCACCACGCTGGTGCACGGCGCCGATGAGCTGGCCCGGGTGCAGGACGCCAGCCAGGCCTTGTTCGGCCAAGGCGACTTGCCGGCGCTGGACCGGGTGACCCTCGCGGCCGCGGTTGCGGAGGTGCCTAGCGCCGAGGTCGCCACCGGAGCCGGTGCGCTGCCGTCAGTGGCGGACCTGATGCTGGCCTGCGGGATCGTGAAGAGCAAGTCAGAGGCCCGGCGGGTGATCACCGAGGGCGGCGCGTACCTCAATAATGCGCGGGTGGCTGACGTGGACGCGGTGCCTTTGGCCGGGGATCTGCTGCACGGCGAATACCTCGTGCTGCGCCGCGGCAGGCGGACGGTCGGCGCGGTGCGAGTGCGGCAAGGCTAGGCGGCGTCCCGCCGGCCTGGCCTGGCCGCGTCCCTGGCCGCTGCTTCCCCTGGCCGGCCGCCTTCCTGGCCGGCCGCCTCGCGCGCGGGTCGTGGGCCCCAGCGGGCTGATGACTTACCTTCTCTGTCGGGATCCTGATCTGCATGGGTGCCTACTTGGTGGCCCTATAGCCCCACTAACTCGGCACCCATGCCCGCCAGGCGGACGTGGCACCTGCGGCCGGGTCGCTCGCGTTGAGGACCGGATCATGCAGAGGTCGTCGCGGGACGGTCGTCGCGGTACTCGTGCCTTTTTGGGCTGACCCGCGGTTTTGGCGATCTGAGTGGCATTTGTCACCAGCGGATAATCCGGCCACTGGGGGCGATTCAGGCCCGGTTGCGCCCGGCCAGTAGGTCGGGCCAGATGTGTGCCAGCTGCCGACTCGCGCGACGTTTGCGCAGCTAAAATGGTGTGGCTCGGAGGGGCTGGCGGGTTGTGTCAAGCCGGGCTGACGCCCGAGCTGTGGCACCTGGCGCCGATTTGACTTGGCCGTGCCCTCTGCCTAGTGTTTCGTCTTACCCCGAGAGAGCGGGTCGTCATAAAGGCGCCTGTTCGAGGGGCAGTTCCCTCCCCCCTGAACCGCAGCGGCCCGAGGTCGGACATCCGGCACCGGGCAGCTCTGGTGAGGGTCGGGTGGGTACACTGTGAGTAACGAAACAAGTTCATACCGGCTAACTAGCTTGACAGCAGCATGCTCGATGGGTAAGTTAGCAGGGTTGCCCCGGACGAGGCTGAAAGGTCTTAGATGGTGAGCGTCCGCTCCTTGAGAACTCAACAGCGTGCTAAAAGCCAGTGCACATGCACATCCTCGTCAATGGGGGACAGCCGCCGGTCGCACCGCGACTGGCCGGTCTGTTCGCCCGAGGAAGTATTGCCAGATGGCCTCGGCGGCTAACCGCCGCAGAGGCATCTCTTCGTGTCTGCACTCCGCTGACTCCCGGGCATCTGCCCGCCGAGATCAGCGGTTTTGCATATAGACATTCAACGGAGAGTTTGATCCTGGCTCAGGACGAACGCTGGCGGCGTGCTTAACACATGCAAGTCGAGCGGAAAGGCCCTTCGGGGTACTCGAGCGGCGAACGGG
>Ga0126373_10001528_pt1 | contig 16531 bp, 9 predicted proteins | sample PanSoiMetPlot_11_FD_92545 | JGI IMG/M metagenome (GOLD analysis project Ga0126373, IMG submission 92545) | Tropical forest soil microbial communities from Panama - MetaG Plot_11 | ecosystem: Environmental > Terrestrial > Soil > Tropical forest > Bulk soil | place: Panama | collected 2016-02-17 | reverse complement strand
GGCTGCGCCGGAAGCACCGCGTACGCATCCCTGACCCAGTCGCACAGCAGCGGCCGGGTCTCGCGCGGATCGATGATCTCCTCGATGCCGAACCGCTCGGCGGTCCTGAAGGGGCTGCGTACCGCATCCAGCCGCGCACGGATGTCGGCGAGCAGTGCGGCCGGCTCCTCGGCAGCCTCCAGCTGCGCCCGGTACGCCGCCTCGATGCCGCCCTCCACCGGCAGCGAGCCCCAGTCCGCTGACGGCCACGCCCAGCGGCGAACAATCCGGTGGCGGTTCACCAGGCCCGCGCCGCCCACGCCGAAGACACGGCGCACGATGATCTCGGCGCCGGGCACGCTGCCCTGATACACGGCGCTGATCGCCCGGACGCCGTGCCTGATGGTGGCTCGCTGCTCAGCACGGGTGCCGATGAGCAGACCGGGCTGGTCAGTGAATGTGACCACCGGCAGGTGGAACGTCGAGCACAGGTCGGCAAGCCGGATCACCGCATCTGCGCCCTCGGCGGTCATGCAGCCGCCGGCGATGTACGGATCACACGCCACTACCCCCACCGGATGCCCGTCGAGCCTGGCCAGCGCGGTCACGATGGAGCCGCCGTAGCGCTGCACCTCGAACAGCGACCCTTCGTCGAGCACCGCGCGCAGTATCTCCCGGATGCGGTACGGCTTGCGCCGGTCACGCGGCACCGCGGAGAGCAGCGACTCCTCCCGGCGCGCCACCGGGTCCGCCGACTCGGTCACCGGCGGCAGCGCGTAGGCGCTGGACGGCAGATAGGACAGGAACTGCCGGATCAGCCCGAAGGCTGCGGCCTCCGAGGCGACGGTGAGGTCAACTGCGCCGTTCCCGCCATGAACGCGGTGCCCGCCAAGCGTTTCCTTGTCGACATCCTCACCGACGCCGCTCTTTACTACCGGCGGGCCGGCTACGAATAGCTGTGCGGTCCCCTCCACCAGGATCGAGAGGTGCGCGGCGCACAGCCGCGCCGCACCGAGGCCAGCCACCGGACCGAGCCCGGCAGCAACGACGGGAACGACCGCCAGGTTGTCAACGACGTAGTCCCAGCCCGGATTGACCGGGACGTACGTGTGCCCCGTCTGCTCGAGGGATTTGACACTGCCGCCCCCGCCGGTACCTTCGACTAGCCGGACGATCGGCAGCCGCAACTCGTTCGCGAGTTGCTCGGCGTAGACCTGCTTGCCCGCGATCGCCGCGTCCGCAGCGCCGCCGCGGATGGTGAAGTCGTCGGCGCCGACGACGACTTTGCGGCCGTCGATGTGCCCGGTGCCGGTCATGAAATTGGCCGCCATGAAGCTCTTCAGCTCTCCGGCGGAGTCGTACTCGGCTTTCCCGGCCAGCGCGCCTATCTCCCGGAACGAGCCTTCGTCGAGCAGCGCCGCGATGCGCTCCCTGACTGTCAGCCGGCCGGCCTGATGCTGCCGGCGGATCTTCTCCGGCCCGCCCATCTGCTCGGCGAGTTCCTGTCGCCGGCGCAGCTCGTCTAGTTCCGGTTGCCATGTCATGCCGGTACAAGCTAACTCACCAGGAACTATTACAGCCAGGGGTCATTCGCTTCCCCGTGCGCAAAGCCGAGGGCCGCCGCTCGTCAGCGAGCGGCGGCCCGTGGCTCTCAGAAAGCAGCGAAGGTCTTTAGCTAACCTTCACGCTCGAGGTAGTAGCCGTGCCATTGGCGAAGCCCGTGGCGTGCGCAGTGACGCGGCAGCTGATCTTCTTGCCCTTGTCGGCCCTGGTCAGCTTCAGCGACGACTTGGTCGCGTGCCTGATGACCTTGCCGTTCAGAAGCCACTGGTATTTGAAGGTGGCGGTCTGCGACCACGTGCCGTGCTTCACCCGCTCGGTCGTGCCGACTCGGTGCGGACCGGACAGCGTGGGCTTCGTCTTCACAGTGAGCTTCGCGCCGAGCAGCACCTTCACAGCGTCGCTGGTGGCGCTATTCGCCGGACCGCCGCCATCGCTGACCGACGCCACGCAGGTCAGCTCCTTGTTGAAGGCCGAACCTGGGACGGTCAGCTTGGCGCCGGTACCGATCTTCGTGGTGCCGGCCAGCCAGCTGTAGCTGGCCGTTACGCCGAAGGCGAGCGTTCCGTCGCTGCAAGTCTCCGTTTTGCCAGCCTGGTGCGGGCCGGAGAGCGTCGGCTTGTTGGCGACCGGGTTCACCGTGTAAGTGAACGCGGCGGAGGTCGACGGATCGTAGTTCGCGCTGGCAGGTGTGAAGACCGCCGTCAGCTTCGTGCCGTTCGGCTTGCTTGGCGACAGAGCTGACGTGGTCAGCGTCGCCGCTCCGGTCGTCGTATCGACGTTTTCAGGACCGCCGACCTCGATGCCGTCCTGCGAGAACTGGACCGTGCCTGCCGGGTGAGTGTTGTCGGACGCTGTGACTGTGGCGGTCAGAGTGACCGGCGAGTGCTGCACGCCCGGAGTGGGGCTCGCCGTGACAGTGGTCGTAGTCGTCTTACCCGTCGAGCCCTGATTCGGGTAGATCTCGGTCCAGGTGCCGGCGGTCTGGTCGACGGCGACGTCAACCTCCCAGTAGGTAAATGACGGTTGAGTGCCGCCTCCGGCCGCCGATGTCGTGACGAGACGTACCTGATACACGTTGGCGAAGCCGGGTGCCGTCTGCGGCTGCTGGCCGGTGACGAAGGCCAGCAGATCTGCGTCCGTGGGCGCAATGGTGATCAGCGGGTTGGGGCCGGTGTAGGGAGCGTTGGCGTTCGGGAACAACGTGTTGGCTGACGCCGGTCCCACAGTGAAGTTCAGCGTCGGAGTATTGGGCACCGGCGCGGCGAATTGGAGCGTGGCCTTGTTGCCCGGCGGAGTTGAGGGATCCGGCGTTGACGCTTGGATGTAGTCGGCGATGTGGTTGAGGTTAGTTCCTCCGGTGACCACGGAGCACGTCGATGCGACTGACGGGTTAGTGCAGCTGTAGAAGATCAGGCTGCCGAGCGCGTTCGGGTCGGGTTCCCATGGCGGGGCGGTTGCCGCTGACGCAGGTAGCGTCAGCAAGGGCACAGCGATTGCAGCAACGATGGCCGTGGCGGCTCCGATCGCCGCAGGCCTGGTGATACGCACTAAATTTGATCCTCTCTCAGTTATCGCGATCCGCTTAAACGGAACGGCCCTACTAGCAGCTATCTGTCGGTCTTTTTCGTAGGTGCAGATGCGGGCGACGGGTCGCCTGCACTCCACCAAGAGGACGCATAAGCAGCACTTGGCTCAGCCGACCTCCCCCCGACGACGCCACCAGGCCACCCCGCCGATGGCGGCCGCGATGAGCGCGACCGCTCCGAGCGCGATGCCCGTAATCGCCTCAGCGCTCATGCCAGTCGAGCCAGTCGAGGAATCCGCGCCGGCGAGCTTGGCTGAGCCGACGCCGCCTGACGCCCCGGACGACGGCGCGCTGGCCGCTGACCCGCCGGCCGACTTTGCCGACCCGCTCGACTTCGACGACGACTTGCCGCCCAGGGTGGCGGTCTCCGGCTTCGACAGCTTGCTCTTGGCCAACGCTTTCGTTTCGTCGGACACGCCCGTGCCCTGGCGGCACGAAGCGCTGCCGCCCTTTACGAGAGTCCACGTGGTGCCGGTGACCCGCACAATCGCAGCGGCGTACGGGAATTGCAGTTGCGATTCATTGACCCCCGACCACATCATCCGTATCTCCGCCAACCCGTCCCAGTGCAGCGGGTACATCTGGGTGAAGCCGATCAGGGGCTGGTCAGGGTTGGTTGCCTGAGCGACCGGATGGCGCGGATTGCTGAAAGACGATGACCCGGTCAGCTGGTAGCCGGTCCAGTCTCCTGGATCGACGTACTTCAGCGGCTGGTAGGCATACAAGGTGGCTCGGCCCTTGGAGGTGCCGTAGTGCTGCGGCGGCGGCCCCGACGATATGGCCTTCCAGACAAACGGCGTCGTAAGGAGGCTTCCCGAGGTAACTGCCTGGTCGTTCCGGTTGCAGAGGGTCAGCCAGCCGTGGATGTTGGGGTCTGTGAACGGCACCTTTGAAGCGGAACTTGTGACGGAGGCAGCCGCGAACGGCGCAGTCGCCGACAGCGCGCCGAGCGCCAGTGCCGTCAGTGTTACCGTCGCACGGACGCGACGGGCAAAGCGGTTCATGCCTTAGCTCCTTCAGGGGTTTCGCTGACGGTGGTGTCGAGGGGCCTGAGAGACCGGCGACGCCAGCGCCAGATCAGCGCGATGATGCCGAGTATCAGGACGATCACGATGGCGATCAGCAGCCAGGGAATGGTCCACAGGGTCACGCTCGCCGTAGTGACATGGATGCCGGGATTGGCGTCCCCGCGCAAGCCCACCGGAACGAGCCGGACAGTCGCTGTCACTTCGAAAAAGGGCAGGATGCCAGAAACGTGAGTGCTTACCTTGTAGGCGCCGCCCGGAAGCAACAGCGGAACTCCGGCTGGCTTCGCTCGCACGGCCGAGCCGATCAGCCCTTGGCCAGTGACCTGCTGGCTCGCGCCGAGCAGCGCGTTCCCGGTATTGCCAACGCCGTAGCTGACTCTGACAACGCCGCCGGCAAACGGGTTCAGGTGACCTGAATAGGTCGCGTGCAGGTTCTGGATGCTGAGCCGCGGATGGAGCGGCCCGCTGACCCGGACGATGACACGTGTGGCGATGCGCTGCTCGAACTTGACAAGGGTGTTTTTCTTGTTCTTCACCAGACTGGTGAGCGAGACGATCACGGCCCCGGCATGATCGCCGGGGCTAGCGTTGCGCGGCACACGCAAGGACACCGGCAGGATGACAGTCGCGCGTGGCTTGAGTCTCACCGTGCCCGAGGGCACCTTACCGATCTTCAGCCACGCACCAACCTGTTTGCGCTGTGCGGACTTGGCCGCGAAGCTGAAAAGGCCGTTGCTTCCGGTGACCGCGTCGACCGGGTAGACATTAAGCATCTGCGGGCGGGTCGCGAAGTTCCTGACGGCAATGTGGTCTTGAACGTAGCCGCCCGGCTGAGATAGGTAGCTGAAGTACGGCCGACCGTCCACCTTCTTAGCCGACGCGGGGCCTGCGCCGAATTCCGCCCTGGGTGGATTGACCGGCTTGCCGGAAACGACTGTGACAGATGCCGAATGAGCGCCGACCGCGGCCTCCGCTCCAGCGACGGGGGCGAGACCGATAAGCAGCAGCCCCGCTATCAGAGACATGAAAAAACGCATGGCGCAAGTGAATCCATTCGATCCGACGCTGTCGCAAACACAAGGTGAACGGCGGCCGACGAGGATCCGTCCCAGGCGAAGCAGGCCCCTCGCCGCCGTCAGGCGGGACGGGGCGGGCAGAGAATCTCTGCCCGCCCCGCTCACTTCTTCAGGGCGATGGCCGCGCTCAGCCCACCGTGAAGGTGATGGTGCCCGTGAACAGTCCCGGCTCGGTTGAGGTCGGGGCGGTCAGGGTGAGCGTGCCGTTGAGCACATCGGTGCCCAGTCCAGCGCTAGCAGCAGCGACCGTGTGCGGCGAGGTGCCGCCCAGGCCCTGCGTGCCGGAGCAGGCTCCGCCAGAAGGTGCAACTGCCGGAGTCGCTGCCGGGTTGTTGGTGGAGGTCACGGTACCGGCGAAGCCGGAACCTGGGGTGCTGGTCACAGCGGTCAGCCCCACGTTCTGCGAGCAGATGAGGCTGCCTGCGTGGGTGCCGCCATCGGACAGGTTGCTGGCCAGTGCGGTCAGCGTCCAGGGCAGGTCACCGGAACGGGTGTCGACAATGCTGATGCCATTGAACGGCGCGGTCGCGCTGTACTGGGTCAGACCCGTGTTCAGCGCCAGGTTGCCGAGGTTCAGCGGGTTACTCGGGGTGTAGGGAGTGGTGAGCACGAGGGTTCCGGTCGGGACCGTCGCCTCGATGTTGGCCGTCGCGGTGCACTGCGAGCCGGCTTGCGCGCAAGCACCGACCTGCTTCGGCTGCTGGATGAACGACTGCGGAGCCGACTGCGATGCCTCGAACTGAGTCACGCTCGTCGGAGAGAACTTCGCCACGATCGAGTGCGAACCCGCGGCCACGCCGGCCGGGATGTCGAACGTGGCAACTCCAGAGGCGTTCGGAGTGACCGGAGTGGAGTTCAGCGGAGTGGCGGAACCGTTGTCGAACCACGACACCGTTCCGGCCGCCGCCGCCGGCGTGACGGTCGAGCTCAGCGAGACGTCATCACCCGCGGTGCCGTCCTGAGTCACCGTGAGGCTGGTGGTGGTCGGCGTTGCCGCCGGGTTCACCGTCAGCGAGAGGTTGCCCGTCGAGCCACTGAAGTCAGCGGTGTCGGTGGGCGTGAACACTGCTGACAGGCTCTGCGTGCCGGCAGCAGTGGGGGTGTACGACATGGTCGCCACACCGCTTCCGTTGACCGAAGCGGTTCCGATGGTGGTGGTGCCGTTCATGAACGCCACCGAACCGGCCGTCGCCGGCGACTCGCTCGCCGTCAGCGTGGTGGCCTGTCCAACCGTCGCCGGGCTCGGGTTGGCGGACAGGCTGGTGCTGGTAGCCGTCACGGCTGCCGGGAACTCGACCTGCCAGGTACCGGCCGTCGGGTCGACGACGATGTCACTCTCATAGTAGGTCGCAGACGGGTTGGTGCCGCCCCCGGCCGCCGAGGTCGTGACGAGACGCACCTGGAACACGTTGGCGAACCCGGCTGCCGTCTGCGGCGGCACGCCGGTGATGAAGGACTCCAGCTCGCCGTCCGTGGCCCCGAGGGTGGCCAGCGGGTTGGGACCGGTGTAGGGCGCGTTGGCGTTCGGGAAGGTTGTCGAACCCGACGCCCCGCTCACCCCGAAAAGTCCCGTCGGAGTGTTAGGCACCGGCGCCGCGAATTCCAGCGTTGCCTTGTTGCCCGGCGGAGTTGAGGGGTCCGGGATTGACCCCTCGACATAGTCGGCGATGTGGTTGAGGTTGTTCCCTCCAGTGACCACCGAGCAGGTCGACGCGACTGACGGATTAGTGCAGCTCCAGAAGATCAGGCTCCCGACCGCGTTCGGGTCGGGTTCCCATGGCGGAGTGGTCGCTGCGGAGGCCATCCCGGCCGACGTAGCAATCAGTCCGCCGGTGATCGCCAGCACCGCAGCGCTAGCGACCGCCGAACGGATGTTCAGCTTCATGCATCTGCCTTTCTGTTCTCTGGACAGAGGAGACTCGTTGGGCCGTGGCTTCGCGAGCCTCCCCTGTCACTTCTCCCGAACCCCCAGCGGGCTCAGGAAGCCTGGGCGAGAACTCGTTCTAGATTGCTGCCAGGGGTTGGCCTGGTAGCAAGGCGCCCGTCAGCAATCCAGGCTCACGGGCCGCCAGCCTGGAAGACGTAGGTCGGCACAACGCCCGCGGCCGAGATGTCTGTCTGAGCCTGAGTGCTGTCAAAGTACGGCGCGCCACCAGGCCCGAACTGCTGGCTGCCGATCGTGACGCAGGCCGCGGTCGAGTTCGGGTTCGGGCAGGGGTTGTAGAACAGGGTCCGCACCGCGTTGAGACCGGCCGCACTGGTCGGCTGGAACAGCGTCTTGGAGTTGACGTCAGCGTCACGGAAGTAGATGTAAAGCGGACGGTTGACGTCAAATAGCGTGCCTCCAGTCGTCCCGCCGGGCGTCCCGGTGGTCACGAGCTTCACCGCGGGATTGATGGTGTTGGCGCCGGCCGGGCCACCCTGAATCGAGCCGCCGCACGCTGCGGGGGTTGATGTGTTGATGGCTTGCAGCGGGCAGCTCGGGTCCTTGAAGTACCCGCCGACGCCATTGGCAGTGCCGTCGCTCAGCAAGCCGAGGAACATGTTCAGCCGGCCGCCGGACATCGGCTCGATAGCGTCCTGCGCGTCTGGCGAACCAGCGGCGAGCGCTCCGCCCTGGGACACTGCCGTGCCGAGCGCGGTCGGGTCGTTCTCCTCGCCAACCTGGATGCAGTTCGGAGGCGTGAAGTTACTGGCCAGACCGATGTCCGTCAGGAAGGTTGAGCGGGTGCCGGAGCCGACCTGCGGGATGAAGGCGACGACGTTGTCCGCCGAGGTGCCGCCGAGGCGCGGATCGTTCCACGTCATGGCGCCGTTAGTGCCGGTCCCAGCGCAGCTGTAGATCAGCTTTAGCTGCGCCGCTGACAGCGGGACCGCGTTGGTGGCCGGGGTTGTGGATTCCAGCATTGCGAGCGGGTCGGACCCGATCTGGATGCTGTCAAACGACGAGGACAGGTTGCCGCCACAGCCGGTGGTCGGGCCCTGACAGGCTGATGCGCGCGAGAAGGTGATGTAGTGGGCGGTGTCCGCCGCCAGTGCCTTGGCGCCGGCACCTGAACCGTTGGGTCGCTGAACGGGGCTGGTCCCGGCGCGAAGTATGACCGTCGGGTTGAGGGTGCAGGGCGAGTCGCTGTGCGTTGCCGTCTGGTTCCCGGTGCCCGCGGTCGGGCCGGTGCCTGGGTGGCATTGGCCGCTGCCAACTCCGTCCGGGCCGTACGCGAGCCGTGCGTTGTAGTCAGCAGTGGCATCGATGTTGTCGATCTTGAACTTGTTGCCCGCGGAGTTGTAGCCGGTGTCGCCGGCCATGTCGCCGTCGGCCGCAAAGTCGACCATGTACTGCAGGGTGTCGGAGCCGACCCCGACCACGTCCCTGGATTGCGGCTGGTAGTCCGCAAACGCGGGCTGCGCAACCAGGGTGAGCGCGGCGCCGAGCGAACCGGCGATCGCAAGACCCACCTTGAGCCTGCCGTAACGCATACTTCCTTGCCTTTCCTCCCCGTGCAGGGGCAGGTAGTACGGAACTTCCGGACCGACCATGGCAGGCGTGAATGCCGCTCCAGAGCTTTTTTAGTGAATAGACGGTGAAGAATGATCAGACGGACGGCGTAACGGAACGGCCAAGATGGCCCCAAGAAAGGGGGCTGGAAGGGCTATCGCACCCCAGTTTTTCCCAGGTAGCGGAGGGTGCGCTGTGATGGCAGTGAAGCCGGGACCGCCAAGGTAAACGCTATGCGAACAGCAAGCGACTGCCAGAAGACCGGGAACCGGACGGGAATGGCTTTGTCCCGGCTAAGTCAGAGCGCAGTAGCGGCCGATAATGAAATGCGAACAGCACTCGGATGGGGCGCGGCGCTCAAGCGAGATTCGGCAAGAGCAGCATTACCATGTTCGAAACAATCCAGAGCATGGCTACCACGGCCGGCAACCCCACGAACCACACCTGCCACAACGTCCACCTGGTGTAGGCGTAGCCAAGTCCCACGGAGACAAGAAGGAGCCCGAACAGCCCGAGGATCAGCGGGTACAGGACCGCGTCCGTGGTGTCACCTGTGAGTGGGTCATCCACGGTCGGCACGTAGGCGGGCCGGCCGGCGGGCGCGGCCTGCACCTGGCCTTTCACCAGTCTGGCGTCTGCGTATATCACCTCGTTGGGTGCCCAGCCGCTGCGCCAGCCCCTTCCGGCAGTTGTCTCAAGCGTCAGGCTCGACTGCCCGAGCCCGGCGACCGACGGCAACGGGTCGCCCGGTCCGCGCACGTCGAGCACACGGTACTTGAACGCACCTTGTCCGGTGGTGACTGTGATAATTGCGCCCGCGCGGAGGTCATGCACGGCGTGGAACGGGGCGCCGAACGTTGCGCTGCGTCCGAATATCACCGAGATCCCCGCCTGTCCGGGCAGCGGAGTGCTCGCCAAATGACCTGGTCCTTTGGTTAGATCCGCGGACGAGGTCCCTTCGACGACGACTTGACTGAGCCCGATCTCGGGAGCCTGGATAAGCCCGACCGGCGTGCCCGGCTTGATGGCGCCGCCGATCGGGACGGTAGCCAATGCCAGTTCCTGCCGCAGCTGGCTGTACATGACGTGCTGCGTGTGATTCTCCTGCAGGCCCGAGAGAACCAGGGCATAGAAGACGAACCAGAGCCCGAGCACGGCCACCGTGCTCATCGTCGCGACACTAGCAACTCCCGCCGGTGACAGCGGCCGCCGCGGCAGGATGAGTCCGAGTCGCCCGGCCAGCCGGGCGGGGCCCGGATTACCTGGGGGCTGCTGCAGCGCGGGCTCGCCTGCTATCTGCTTGCTGGCAGCGACCTCGTCGACGGGCAGCTGCTGAACGTCATTCGTCGTCACTTCGACACCTTCGGCCGCCACAGCATCCACGCCACAAAAGTGCCCGTTGCAATGATTAGCGCAATCAGCAGCACTAGCGGCAGGACTAGACCCGAGAGCGCCGACCGTACGTCCGCCGTCAGACCGACCGGCTGGGTAGAAGTCGGGCCAGGCGACGTCGCCGGAGCGGAAGCGCCCGCGGAAGACGACGCGCCCGCGGATGGCGACGGGCTCTGGCTGGACGAGCCGCCCGACGAGGAACCCGACGTTGGCTGGCCGCCCGACGTCGGCGAACCCGACGACGGTGCTGGCGACGGTGACTGCGACGGAGGAACCTGTGGGTTGCTGGGCGATGGGACCTGACTGTTCTGCGCGGCGACGTCGGCAGCTGCCGCCCTTGTGTAGGCCAGCATCTTCGAGGCACCGTTCGCGGCGCTCATCGGCAGGTAACCCGCCGGTAGCTCGCCGGTGCCGAGGCCGGGGCGCTGACCTGACCCCGCCGCGAAGTCAAGAAACTCGCTGTAGTCGTGGGCCAGGTTCTTGGGAAGGCCTGTCGTAGGCACATCGGTCGAGATCAGCATGGTGCCCGGATAGGCCGACTTCCCGGCAGCGCCGCTCCGCATCGCCGAGTACGGCACAGACCACGAGCCAGTTGCGACATCCGGCTTCATCGTCTTCAGTGCCGCGCGAAGAGACGGGTTGGTCGGAGCGGCGAACGAGCGGCCCGTGCTAGTTGTGAACTTCGCGCCAGACGTCGAGCCGCCCTGTGTCTCCAGGGCCACGGTCTTGAGTCCGTAGCGGTAGGCGTCGGCAAGGCTGGTAATACCGAGAATGAATGTGTCGCCTGGAACTTCTTGCCCTTGGGCCGACCAGGACGGAAATGCCCCAGTCGAGCAGTTCACCGCCGAGATACTGTAATCGAATTGCAGAAAGAGCGAGATATCCGATATCGAGTTCTGTGGTTCTGCAACCAGCTGGAGCCATGGCGTCGGATTGTCTTGCGTGCACTGATTGGAAATAAAGGACGCAGGTGGCAAGAACTTGTCGAGCAGTGGCCACGAGGGTACCGGCAACTTAATATCCTTGTATTTCGGGTTGACGACCATACCCCACGGATCCGGCTTGCCATTCAGCCACGCCCGCGCCTCAGGATCGGCGTTAATGTAAGATGTCAGCGCCCACATCGCATCAGAGCCTCCGGCCATCGCCAGTAGCGTCGACGGGGAGACGCCGGACAAATCACCGATGCTGTTCCATTTTCCTGGAGAATTCCTGACGAGGCCAGGGTTGAGTGCCTTGAACTCTGGATCGTCGGTAATGTTAGCGGGATTAGGCTTGTGGGTGACCGGGTTCTGAAGGCCCTTGTCTATACTTCCTATGCCACCGGCGGCATAGGACTCGGTCAGTAGCTTGGCGAGCAGACGGCCGTCCAGCCGAATAGTCTCCTTATATTGCTGGCCGAATTGATTCACGATGTCGGCCACGATAGCAAAGCCTGTCACGGCGGTCGGTGCCTGAACTACATGGGCGGGGAATGGGGTCACCGCGTAACCGCCGCCGTTGAGTACCCGCTGTGGCGGGGAACCCTGAAACGCGGCATCGATGCTTCCGGTCTCGAGGAGGTTTTTCGCCTCAGGCTCGCCCTCAATGACTTGGTTCAGTTGGAACAGTTTGGAATTCAGGCAGAAGTGCGGCTGCCACTGCGTAGTAGCTCCAGCGACGAAGTAAGACCCGTAGATTGGTACCGGCGCTGACGAGCTCAGCAGCTGGCAGGCGTCTGCAGGCTGTGCGAATGTCAACGGCACCGCGATGCGGTTGCGCCAGTTCGACGCGCTCCACCACAACTGTCCGCTGACAGGAAGGATCTGGGCAAACTGAGGGGCGGTTATTGCTTGGGGGGTGAAGTCCGGGGCCGCGGCTCCGAAGAAGCCAGTCTGGGAACATTCGGCGAGGGCGGCAGCCTGAGCGGCCTGGGACGGCGGCCGGTCGCTCGGCGGCAGGCTGTTGCCTGCGGGGTCACAGCTAGTGCCCATGATCGGAATGATGACTAGCGAGCACGGCACGGTGTTCGAGCAGCCTAGCGCTGCATTGGTTTCCGCGGTCTCGATGACAAACTTTGCCGAACCGTTGCCCCGCAGGTCAGTGACGCCGTACGTGGTGTTGCTTGGCGACAGCGGGTTTGCCAGAAGCGACGAACCAGGCGGCAGTCCGGCGCAGCCCTGCGGACCGAAGTGGAACACATGCCGGCTCGCGTCGATGAACGGTACCCAGTACTGGGTGCCGCCTGCGAACTGCTTGCATGCCTTGGGCAGCGGATTCGGAACCCCGACATCCGCGCCGCGGTTCGCGGCGGATGCGTACAGATCCAGCCGGTACGGCGGAAAGTCCGGCGAGTCGTCAACAGGCAGGGAGGTGCCAGTCTGAGTGCGTTCGATGGGTGACTGCGTCCAGCATGTCTCGGGCGAGATCTGATCCTTGCCTGAAGTCGCCGACGCCTTGCCCCGGCACATCATGAGCACGACGGGATATTGCTCCACCGATGCCTCAGAGGAGTTCTGCTGCGGCACGATGCCGCCGGTCGGATGCGCGCCGGTCCACGAGACATTAACATTCTGGCGGTCACGCAGGTCCTGGGTCTGGCTGACCGACACCGAGACGGTCCTCGTGTCTACGACCTTCCTCACGCCGTTGACAAGGTTCACCCGGCTGATCTTCTTGGTCTTCGTGAACGCCGCGTGGGCAGACGTGACCGCAGCGGGCGAAGCTATCGTCGCCTGTGCGGCGACGGCACCGCCACGGGCAGCGCCGGGCCCTACGACGAGCCCAAGCAGCGCGGCGACCGTTGCCAGGCCGGCCAGCCGACGGCTCCTCAGGCTGCTCATGCCGCACCCCCGCGAGGTGGCCGAGCCGAGTCCCGCTGTCGTCGGCGCCGCATTACGATCGGCGGGATCGCCAGCATCAGCAGCACTTCGGCCGCCGCCAGGACCGCGAGCACCCCGCTGATGTTGCCGTTGTCAGATTCCGCGATGCTGGTTGGCACGCCAGCGACCGTGCCGCTGCCGTACGTGCCGCTGCTACTGCCGGGGACTGTGGCCCCTGATGCACCCGGCACAGCGGCGCTGCTGGCGCCAGGGGATGCTGACGTGCTGCCGGATGCAGAGCTGCTGCCGGAAGGATTCGTCGAACCGCTTCCTGAGCTAGACGGTGCAGGCGCCGGTGGCTTGCCATTGTGCGGGTTACCGGTGACACCGACCCCGACACTTCCGCTGCATGGTCCCTGGCCCACCTTGTCGCAAGCTGGCGGCTCCGGGGCGATGTGCGCGAGGTAGTTTGCACTCGGGGAGTGACCGGCCCAGAACGTCGGGTTGTGACACTTCGTAGCGATGTTCAGCTGTTTGATCTGGACTTTCGGATCCGCCGTGTGCAGCTTGTACATCTGCTCGAAGCTCGCCTGGGCCAGGTTAATAGGAAGCGGCGAGTACCCGATCGGCCCCATCTCGGACTGGCCACCGCAGACTGCCCAGTCGATGTACTCGGCGAGCGTCTGCGCCTTCGGCGCCGCCTGCCGTCCCATCTGATGGTCGCTCCCCGACGTCGGGATGATCATGTAGGAGTACGACGACATTGCATAAGTGCGCTTGTCGGGGTTCGTGTAGACATTGCCGAGCTTCTGAAGCAGATAATTAGGCGAGCTCTTCTGCATATTGATCTGCGCCTTGGTAAGCGCGACCGCGACGTTGTACTGCGTCGGGGCGACGAAGTACCCCGCCTTGTTTTCCAGCAGGGCGACCGGCCAGTTCTGCTGCTGGGCATAAGAGTATTCGTCGTAACCGATTGAGCCTTCGCCGGCAGCTGAGGTGATGTAGTTGATAATTCCGTCTGAGCCAGGCTCAGCAGTGTTGCCCTTCCGGGGGAAGTACTCGGTCGCGCCGCTCAGGCCGGAGTACTGGCGCCAGATCGCCGGATACTGCGCGGCGAGGTAAGCGGTAAACTGCGCGCTCGCACCCGAGCCCTGGGAGTCGACGACCGGGGTGATCTTGATGCTTGGCAACTTGTGCCCCGGCAAGTCAGGGAAATGGTTGTTGTCCGAGGCGATCTCCGGGTCGTCCCAGTTAGTGATCTGGCCAGTGAAGATCTTCGCGATAGTCTTGCCCGACAGCCGCAGGTTCTTTATGAGCTGGCCGCCCACACGTACCTGGTAAGGGAACGAGGTGCCACCGGCGACAATCGGCAGGTAGGCGTACGCGCGACACTTAGACCGTGGGTTCGGGTTCTGGCAATTCGTGTCATTGTTACCTGTCGACGGGTCGTAGCCCTGGAAGCCGATGTCACTGACGCCAAAGTCGGTGACATCGTTACGAAAGTCGGTGCGTCCCTGCGCGGAACCCGACCCGGTATAAACGACCTGCAGGTTCTTTGACTCTACGTCTTTAATCCACTGGTTGATCGCGTTCTCGGCCCAGGTCGATCCTGTGCCCTGGATCTGCGCGGTGGGAGCTGAAGCAGACCGCGCACTGACGGCTGCACCGGCCGACGGCGCACCGACCAGCGGGGTGGCGCAGAGCGCGACCATTGCGGCAAGGAGAAGCGGGCGGCGCATGGTCAATCCTCGCAGTACATGAAATGGAAACAGACGGGGCTAGTGGATGACCTTTTCATCGGCGGGCCACCTTACTGCGTGCGAGGAGGCGAGCAGCACCGAAGAGAATCAGTACGTAGGCCAGCAGGACGACGGCGGCGGCGAAGCCGCGTTCGATAAACAGCGGCAATCCGCTTCGCACAGCGGTGTAGATGTACAGCGGGAGTGAGTTCATCGGGTTATTGAAGGGGTTGGCGTTCGTGAATATGGAGGGGGCAGAGCAGATGAGGACGGGCGCTGTCTCGCCGACAGCGCGGGCCATCCCCAGGATGACTGCCTGCGCCAGGCCAGGAGCCGCGGTCGGGATGACGACGCGCAAGATCGTCCGCCATTGCGTACCACCAAGCGCGAGGCTCGCTTCGCGAAGGCCGCCAGGTACGACTCGCAGGGCGACATCCGACGCCCGCGCGATGATCGGCAGCATCATCACGCTCAGGGCCGTGGCAGCGGCGAGTCCAGTGCGCTGGTAACCAAGGCTGAGGATAAGGAACGAGTAAATGAAGAGTCCGGCAAGGATGTCAGGCAGCGCGGTCATAGCCTCGACGACGGTCCGGACGACCCGAGCGAACCGGCCACCAACCTCGACCGTGAAGACCGCCGTGCCGATGCCGAGCGGCACGGAGATAATTGTCGCGATACCGAGCTCGAACACTGAGCCGATGATGGCATTCAGGACGCCGCCCTGGTTCAGTGGCGATGTCGGGCTGCCCGCGGACTCGGACTGAATAAAGAAGTTCACGTGGTGCAGCGCAGGCCAGCCCTTGATGACGATGTAGACGATCGTGGACACCAGAGCGAAGCCCACGAGGCCGGCAGCGCCCGTGATGATCGCCGTCCAGAGACGATCCCTGACGATCGGCGCACTGTGGACCATGGCTGTGACAGTCGCGAACATCGCGATGTACACGACATACCAGGAGATGACGAAGCCGACCACGCCACTGAATGGAAGGATCTGAGTGTAGAAGAGCCAGACGAGGCCTAGCGATCCGATCAGCGATCCGGCGAGCGTCAGCCAGTAGTCGGTCGTCATCGCCGTCACGGCGCGTGGGCGGTCCTGTGACTCGTCCGTAGCCGCGATCGCTTCGGTGGGACTCAGCTGCCGCGGCCCTGCGCTTGCAAGGTTCGTCATGGCGATCAGATCTCCGTAACGGCGCCACTGCGGCTGCGGCTGACGATGATCGCTGCGAACGTGTTGACGATGAGCGTGATGACGAACAGCACGAAGCCGGCCGCCAGCAGCGCCGACAGCTGCACCTGCGAGACGTCCCCCCAGAAGTTTGCGATCAGCCACGAGATCGTGACCCCGCCCTCTTCGAGCGGCCTCAATTTCAGGTCGAAGTTCTCGGTCAGGATCAGCAGCACCGCGATCGTCTCGCCAAGGGCTCGGCCGAGCGCCAGCATCGTGCCGCCGATGATGCCTCCGCGGCCGAACGGGATTACCACCGTACGGATCATCCCCCAGCGGGTCGATCCGAGCGCGTAAGCGGCTTCGCGCTCCCCGACCGGGGCCTGCTGGAAGACGCCGGTCATGACGGCACAGCCGACTGGCAGCACCATCATCGACACCACGACGCCGGCGATAAACGGCGACTGCGTGTAGCTGGCCAGGTTGAAGGTCGCGGCGCGAGGGTCGCCGCCCTGGACGTGGAAGATAGGAATCCAGCCGAGGTACTCGTTGAGCCATCTGGAGAAGTACAAGGCGTGCGGCGCGACAAGCAGGAGGCCCCACAAACCGTAGATGATGCTCGGGATTGCGGCCATGAGGTCCACTGCGGCCGACAGCGCGCCGCGAAGCCAGGGCGGCGCGATCTCGCTGATGTACAACGCCAT
>Ga0126373_10001527_pt1 | contig 16532 bp, 15 predicted proteins | sample PanSoiMetPlot_11_FD_92545 | JGI IMG/M metagenome (GOLD analysis project Ga0126373, IMG submission 92545) | Tropical forest soil microbial communities from Panama - MetaG Plot_11 | ecosystem: Environmental > Terrestrial > Soil > Tropical forest > Bulk soil | place: Panama | collected 2016-02-17 | reverse complement strand
TCGGCTCGGCTGCATCGTACTGGCCACCAGGACCAGTTTCCGCCGCGAGGATAGTGGTGCCTTGGTCGAGGTACAGAGCCACTTTGCTCTTGAGATGAATGGTGTAGCAAAGATAGGTGCCCGCAGGGAAGTGAACCGTGCCCCCACCGGCAGTGGCCACTGCCTCGATGGTCTTGTCAATGGCCGGAGTATCTACAGTTGTGCCGTCACCTTTAGCCCCGAATGAGCGCACGTCGTAAACGGTGTGAGACGCACCAGAACTTGGCGTAGCTCTGGGCGCTTTCTGAGCCGGCGATCTTATCGCCCCTCCAGCCACTGCGCCAGTGATGCCGGTAGCCGTAAGATGCAGAAACTTCCTGCGTGTCGTCTCCGTATCTGAACTCAACTGTTCTCCTGTACCGATCCGGTTTCCGCTTCACTACTGGCGTTATACAACTCGTCCCAGCATCTGAAAACACACGTGCAATTTCTGGCTGAATTGCAGCCAGATTTCGCACGCGGTTATCAGGAAGTTTCAGATCAGAAATTCAACTTCAGTCCAAGCTGCCCGATACGGGGATCCAACGCTGAACGCAACGCGCCGAAATTTCCGGCAGAGTTCAGCTTTAGGAAGTTGCCAGTACCGGACACGGCGGACTCGTCGAAGTTCACACGATTGAAGACGTTGAAGAACTCGGCACGGAACTGCATGCCAATTCGCTCCGTAAATTTGAAATTCTTTCCGAGTCCCATATCCCAATCGTAGTAGCCAGGGTAGCGAAGGCTTCCCTTGCCCACATTTCCGAAAGTACCAGCGGGATTGGTCACGAACGCACCTGGATTGAGCCAATCACGGCACGCAGTAGTGCCATTAGCCGGACACGCTCCCGCGCCATAAGCATCCCCCACCAGATTCGGTCGATCTTGACCGAGTCCGGCTCTGGACCCACCGCTGTTGCTGTTTGTCCCTGAGAGCACGGTGAGCGGTCGACCGGTTTGCGCTGAGACTAATCCGCTGAACTGCCAACCGCCCAAAGTGTTGCGAATGAACCCGTTCATTCCGTTCAACCCTGGCAACTGCCAGACGAAAGACGACACGAAGCGATGCTGGTGATCGAACTCCGAAGGACCTCGATCAAAAGCATGCCGCAAAGGATCGTCCCACGGTCGCGCCGAATAGGTGCCGTCAAAGCCATAGAGGCCTTGCGCCGGCGGCAGATCATCAATACTCTTCGACCACGTATAGCTTCCCGTAATGGTAAGGCTCTTCACGCGACGTTCGGCGGTCAACTGCAGCGAGTTGTAGCTTGAATTCACGTCGTAAGGAACGATCTGAAGGTCTCCAAACGAAACGTCCGCCGCAGGCTTCACAAGATTCAATCTTCTAATCGCACCTGTACAGGTTACCGTTGCGGACGGAACGCATGGATCCTGATTGATGGTCTCGCCTAAATGGGAAGTGTGCGAGCCCACATATCCAGCGCGCACGAGGAAGCTGGCGGGCAACTGGCGTTCAAGTACTAAATTCCAGTTATAGATCGTTGGCACTTGCCACTTGTGGTTTGGATCCCAGCCCAAATAAAGATCGCTTTGCCGGAAAGGAGCGTTCTTTGGGGGCGGAAATGCCGCAGGGAATGGATAGTTCCCCGTTTGACTCGTACACTTCTGCAGTGTCTGAGTCGCAGCCTGGGTGCAGAGCGGATCGCTAAACGTTCCCGGGCTGGCGCCGACAGCGCCTGTCTGCAAAAAGAGCTGCGGACTGTAGGGCGTCGAGTCTACGAAGCGGTTATTGTTCATACCGCTGATCCGCGTGTCGTAGAAGATGCCGCTGCCGCCGCGCAAACTAGTCTTGCTGTCGCCAAAAACATCCCAGGCGAAGCCGAGCCGCGGAGCGAAGTTATTCATGCTGTCACGAAGCCCGTTATCTGGAAAACCATTGTCGCCAGGAAAGAAGAGACCTGCCGGAGCGTTGGGAAACACCGTCGAATGTACTCCCGTAATCAGGTCAGGCAGCCGGAATTGCGTCCAGCGATTCTTGAGTTCGCGCTGCGCGCGCCCCGGCTCCCATCGCAATCCAAGATTGACCGTCAACCGACGGTTAACCTTGACGTTGTCTTGAATGTAGAGCCCGGCGAAGGTATTGCGATTGTTCTTGAATTCTCCCGCGCCCTGCCGGAATGCAGGATTGCCGCTGTAGTCGGTCAACTTTCCTGCCATCAAATTCGCAAATCCGTCGAAACTGAACTCGGCCGGCTGGAAGAATTTGTTGTCCAGGTCGACACGACTGCGCTCCAACGTGCCACCGAAATGCAGATCATGCCTGGCCAACACCCAGCCTACGTCATCGCTCCAGGTAAAGTTATTGCGAACGAAAGCGGCAGGCGGGTTATCTCCGAAGCTGAATCCGCCATTAACCCTGATCTGCTGAATTGCCTTTACCGGTTCGTAGGGCAGGCTCACTCCCAAATCCGCGACGCTGATCGCATTGGCAGCTGGACCGCGGCTGGCCTTCTCACGTGAATAGCTAAAGCGACCATCGTTCAATAGATGTGGGTTGAAGACGTGACTCTCGTGCAAAAGAATATTTTGAGACGTTATGGTCGAACCATCGGCGTATGTCAAAAAGTTGGCCGGATCGAACACTGCAAGCTTGCTAAACCGATCGTATGCATAACGCACCGAGAATCGATCTTTTTCTGTGAGTACATGATCCACCTTGCCCAACAAATCATGAAAGTCCTGGTGATCAGGCTTCGCGAAACTCAACTTACCGTTGGCGTCACCAGCCGGAATACCCTTCAAGAGGTTTATTACCGCAGGATCAGATGCCGTCGCGCGTTGGGCAACCGTCGGAACGGTCGTCTGGCTCACGTTGCCGAGGTTGCGCAGGCGTGTTCCCTGGTAAGAACTGAAGAAGAATGTTTTGTCTTTGATGATGGGGCCGCCAATCGTCCCGCCAAACTGGTTCCGCTTAAGCTGGTCGCGACCCATATCCTTTGTGGGCGAACCATTCGGCAGCGTCATAGGCGCAGCCCAGTTTCTAGCGTTAAACACCGCGTTGCGCACAAATTCAAATGCCGTACCGTGCAGTATATTCGTTCCCGATTTGGTAACCACGTTGACGACTGCGCCGGCATTTTGGCCGTACTCTGCGCTGTAGTTGCTTGTCTGGATACTGAATTCCTGCAGTGCGTCTGGATTCGGGAAAGGCTGGTTTACGTTCGTGTATTCGTCAACGTAGTTACCGCCATCGAGCTGATAGCTGATTTGGTTCTGGCGTGCGCCGTTCACATTCAGAGTAACCGCGCCCGGAAAAGTCTTGGTCGTCCCCTGGTCGGCGCCACCGCTGGGACCCTGAACTGAACCCGCGGTTGTAAGAGTTAGCGTGGCGGCGTTGCGGCCATTCAGCGGAAGTTCAGTAATACGTGTTTGCTCCACCACATTCTTCAAGGTGGAAGTGCTGGTGTCGACCTGCACACTCGTGCCGGCCACTTCGACGACCTCGGTTGGAGCGCCAAGCTGAAGTGTGCCATTTACCGTCAAGGCCTGATTTGCAAGGAGCGTCACCTCCTGCTTGGAGGTGCGGAAACCGGCAGCCTCAATACTGACCGTGTATTGCGCAGGCCTCAAAGAGCTGATTACGTAATAGCCCTGAGAATCTGCGGTCGTGGCGCGAACGAGGCCAGTACCGATCTCTGTCGCCGTAATCTTCGCAGTCGCTAGAACCGCACCTGAAGGATCGGTCACGGTACCGACGATGCTGCCCATCTCCTGGGCAAGGGAAACTACGCTGAACGACATGAGGAAGAATAGGAGCAACCACGCTTGCTTCTTCATAACCGCACCCTCCCTACTTTGGCGGCCAGTCAGCGATCTCAACACGCTGGCCACCCGTGTCCTTTTTAAGTTTTTTCAAATATTGAAACGGCCGATAACGTCTCGCACGACGTTTTCTCAGCTGCGGCTTTGGACCTTAGCGAGCGGCATGATGTGTGGGGTTCTGAGAGACTGTCAAGCTCAAAGTAATAAAACCTTTACTTAAGAAAAACTTAACAGCACTCTTCGAAAAGCTTGATCATGGAAAGAGGGCAGACGCGCCCGACAGAACGAGACTATTGCAGCGATCGCCGAATGAAGTCAGCGATCGTGAGTGTTAGAGCACGGGGATAGGCAGCATTCACCATCGCCAGCGCCTGGTTGCGCACGAGCTTGTGTCCTGCGACACGCATGGTGTGAAAGAAACGCGACTGGCCTTTCAACGAAAACGCGGGCAAGATCGAATAGCCAAATCCTGATTCAACGAGTCTCTTGATGGCTTCGGTATCGGCCGCCTCCATCGCGACGTTCGGTTCAATGCCGACGTGTGCGAAGAATGCGTCAATAATCGTCCGCATATTGCTCTGCTTGGGATAAAGGAGCCACGGAACGCGCGCCAAATCTGAGACGCGAATCGAGCCGATCTGCCCACCCCTTACCTTTGTCTGAGAAGGTCTTACCACCAACAGGTCTTCATCAAATAAGGGGATTGTAGTGATGCTCGGCTCCGATACGGGAAGCGAAATCAGGCCTAGGTCAAAGCGGCGATCGAGAAGCCCAGCGACAATCTCCTCGGTGTTGGCCACCGTCACGTGCAGTTCTGTTTGCGGATACTGCTTGCGCAGCATGCGCAATGGACGGCCAAGGCGATAGACCAGCGTGGTCACACCTGTTGCGAAGTGGAATGGGCGAGTGTCCTCTTGTGCGGCGCCATGAAAATCGGATTCGATTCGTCGCATCTGATCGATCACCGTCCGCGCATGCTCTGCGAGGCGATAAGCCATCGAAGTCGGCGCAAGCTTGCGCCCGGAGCGCACGAAGAGTTCCGTCTGCAGGTGCTCCGCCAGGCCCTGAAGTTGCAGACTCACTGCAGCAGGCGAGAGATGCACGCGCTCGGCCCCCCTAGTGACGCTGCCGGTATCTAGTACGGAGAGGAACACTTCGAGCTGATGAACGTCCACGGATTCATTCCTGCTTTGCGGTGAATTAAAGGCGCCAATACTTTAGTTCCGCTAAAGATTCTTTTCAAGAATACGCGTTTGACATAGGGACCGCTCCATCCCAATATGTACCCACGCACGCAGGTTAGCTGCTGGTCCGGGACTTGGACATAGCCGGACTCAGCAGCTTTTTTCTTGCCGTTTTGCGTCGTGCAATGGGTAGTACAATTCGCGGCCAAATGAATACGCCCAGGACCTTATTTGCTTCGCGCTCTCGACGCGAGTTTCTGCGCGATCTGTGTTGGACCACCGCTGCGTTAACTACAACCGGACTCCACGCGCATAGCAAAGCGCCCGATCGCAAGCTCGGCGTTGCCCTTCTCGGATTGGGACGGTACTCCTCCGGCCAGCTGGGCCCTGCCCTGCGCGAAACCAAGAATTGCTACCTCGCAGGGGTCATCACCGGACACGCGGAAAAGGGGGAGCATTGGGCGGCCGACTACGGCCTCAACAAGAAGAACATCTACAACTACGAGAACTTTGACCAGATCGCCGACAACCCAGACATCGACATCGTGTACGTCGTCACTCCTCCTGCGCTGCATCCCGAGTTCACGATTCGCGCCGCGAAGGCAGGCAAGCACGTAATCTCCGAGAAGCCGATGGCAACTTCTATCTCCGACTGCGATCGAATGATCGCCGCCTGCAAAGCCGCGAAGGTAAAGCTTGCAATCGGATATCGCCTGCACTACGACCTGTATCACCGCGAGCTAATGCGTCTCGCTCGCGAGCAGGATTTCGGACCTTTTATGAAGATGACCGGCGACCGCGGCTTCGTCTTCGGCGAGCGAGCTTGGCGAATCGACAAGAAGCTAGCTGGTGGTGGTCCCATGATGGACCTCGGCATCTACATCGTGCACGGAGCCTGCATGGCAGCCAACGGCGTTGCCCCCATCGCCGTCACTGCGCACGAGGAGCCGAAAACCAAGCCGGAACTCTTCAACGAAGTAGAGGAGACGATTCGCTGGACCATGGAGTGGGCCAACGGCGCGAAATGCGACGCGGTCACCAGCTTCAACCACAGCTCCGACACTTTTCGCGTTGAAGGCGCGAAGGGCTGGATGGATTTCAAACAGCATGCCTTCACCTATCACGGCATAGTCTGTGAGACCAGCCGCGGTCCGCTAAATCTTCAAGCAATCAATCAACAAGCCGCCCACATGGACGACTTCGCCGATTGTGTTCGAACCGGCCGTGACACTCCTGTCCCGGGAGAACTAGGCCGTCGAGACTTGCAAATCATTACCGCCGTCTACGAGGCAGCGCTAACAGGCAGGCGGGTACAGATAAAGACGTAGAAGTTCGGATCACCCGATTTGTCGCGTTCCTTTTTTTTTCCGGAAGAACGACTCATAGCAAATGCCGTAGCCCGTAGCGGGAATTCAAGCGTCGCCAGCGAATCCATGTAGAACGCTGCCAGAGGTCCCAGGCCTCCGTTTCCAAGCCCAGGCTCCTGCTCGGCTTCGAGGATGACGTCCACGTCCAGACCCAGCGCCGACATCGCCTCCCGAACCTTGTCCGCGAGATTCAGGTTCTGGATGTTGTGCGCCAGGTGAGGGCCGAGCAGGAATTCAGCCGAAAGGTAAGCGACGGTCTTGGCGCCTTTGCGTTTGTAGAGCTCGTGGGACGCACCATGCGCAATTTCGGCGATAGCCAGGAGGAAGTGGAGACGCCAAAAAAACTCGCCGCAAGCGCCTAGGTTCCGCCACGGCTTGAGCCGGAAATATTTCAGTCGGACCCGGGGCATCTTATCCTGCTACTTATTGTTCCTGCCGAGGGTTGGAGTGTGGACCCTCGAGAGCGTCATCCTGAGTCCGCCGCTGCGGGCCTGTCAGTACCGTTCGTGGTAGCGAATGCGTGAGTCCTGGATGTAGAAGATTGCATGGATGATCCGCCGCAAACGATATTTTTTGCACAAGTTTTTCACCCACCCCAGGATTAATCTTCAATGAAAGTTCCTCCCGTCCAAGATTCATCAGCTCTCGTTTCTCTACCTCTCGCCGCGCGAAACGGGCATCACAGGACAGAACTGGTCTGACCCACTCGAAGGGAGAGTAGATCTCATGAAAAGTTTCTATGTAGTCGTTCTTTTCTGCATGCTCATGGCGGCATTGGGCGCTTTTGCACTTCAAGGATCCACGCAGCAACCCGCGCAGATGCCGCAAACGCCTGGAGCAGCGAGTCAAAATCCGCAGTATCCGGGAGCCACGCCACCATACGCGCCACCGCAGACGCAGCCTGGAAGTGCTCAAAATCCTGCGACGCAGACTCCGCAGGGTGAGCCGTCGCAAGCGCAGCCTATGCGCTCCGGTACCCCCGGCATCGACGATCAAGTGAGCATGCTGACGGCAACTCTGAACCTAACCAGCGATCAGCAAGCCAAGGTTAAGACCATCTTGGAAGACCAGCACAAGCAAGCGTTGGGCCTGGTGAACGACAGTTCACTCTCTCGCGATGCGAAGCTGCAGAAGATCCACGCGATTCGGCAATCGACGATTGACAAGATCCGCGGCGCTCTGACCAGTGACGAGCAAAAGGGTAAGTTCGACAGCATGGTTCAGGCGCAGAACGACCGCATTCACGCAAGAGAACAGCAGCAGCCACAGAACAACACGCCTCCGCCTAAATAAGAACAGCCAAGCTGAATAGCGGAATTCTGGTAGGCCAGTTGGCGTAAGCCCTCGGTCAGTGTTGTTCCAAATGGGTTTTGAGCCCGCAGGGCGGCATTCCTCGCGGCTTCTGACACGGCGGAGTGCCGCCCTTTTCCACCCCGGCCACCCGCCAGTCACGGACGGCCAGCCGCCCGAACGCGCGTAGTCAAGATAAGCGCCGCTTCGCGGACGGCTGTCCTTCCCGGGGAAGAATTGGGGAGTCGTGATGGAACTTCCTGGATTCAAGGTAAAGACTGTGGAGACAAAGCCGAATGGTCGGCGGTACATGCTTGCCGGAAACGAGACCACGGGTATGACAGTTTCCCCGACGCTCGAAGGGATTAAGCCGGGAGCCCACGCCGCGGAATGTCGTGAGTCGCTACAGCAAAAAACGAAGAATTCGCCGGTGAAGGTTACAGATGTGCGTTTTGCGCGTTCCGGTGACTTTTACGTGATGCAGTACACGGTTCCTGAATTCGCCGGCCAGCGAATCAACCAGAAGAACCTTTTTGCCTGACAATACCTACATTGACTTGCACGTTTCGAAAGTGAGCTACCTAGAAGCAGACGAACCACTGTTCACAGGTATTCTGAACTCGATGCATGTCGATACGGGGGACAGATCCAGCTTGGAGCTGATGGAAACAGGCCAGCCGTCTTTACCAGCAGAACGACTTCAAAGGTGCAACCGGCCCCTACGCACAAGCGCTGGAACTGAACAGGCGAGTCCTAAGTTGGGGAAGCCCTTGTCGTAGGTGCTGGTCGATAATCTAGGTATGTCCTACGGAATCACCGGCGACCTGCAGAAAGCCAAAGAAACCTTTGATTATGGCGTGAGCAAGGACCCGACGTATCCGCTGTTTTATTACAATCTCGCCTGTACCTACGCTGAAATGAACGATACCGCCAAAGCGGGCGCCTATCTAGAGAAGGCCTTCGACTACAAAGCGAACGTTCTCCCAGGCGAGACCATGCCCGATTCCGCGCATCGACGACTCGTTCAAGAAACTGATGACGAACAATCAATTCCGAGAACTGGCGGAATCGCTCGCTCAATCGCGTTAGGAATTGAAGCTTCGCGCCTTGCCTCACCAGCGAACATAGTTCGCTGGTACCACGAATCACACCTCGAATGCAAGGTAAATTCTCAAAACGGGAAGTGTCTGAGGAATGCTTCGATTGCGTTCCGGACGCAAGCAACGGATCGGAATCCGACAAATTCACTGCTTATTCACTGTTCTTTTGCGAGCGACGCAAAGCCGAGTTTTCTGCAAGCGATTGATGGTGACGCGGTTGAGCGCAATTGTCCGTCGTTCGCAGAGGCACATTTCAGAAAATTCACGGTTAAATTCGCTGTTAATTTTGCGGCCAAAACAGTTCGATGCATACCGTCGGTCGTTATCCCCTAATTGTGCTCTTCCTTTTTCGAGTCGTCCTTCTTGGAATCATGCTTCTTTGAGTCGTGCTTTCCGGAATTGTCCTTCCCTTCGGCTGATCGCTGATGCCCTCGGCAGAATCCTGTGACTTCTTCCCCTCGGGGTGGTAGTTATTCGCTTCTTTTCTCGAATCACCCTCCCTGGAATCATGCTCCCTCGATTCGTGTTCCCGGGCACCATCTTTGTTTTCACCTGATCGCCGATGATTGTGGACCTCCGCGGATTTCTTCCCCTCATGGCGTTCATCATTCTCCTGTTGCTTGTTCTTGTCCTCCGAATTCTGTGCGCTTGAGTACCTTACCCGCGCAGTCACCATTCCAAGTGTCATGATCGCAACTAGTAACCCTCTCCTGACAATCATGGGCCTCCTTTGAGGGGCATTTTTGGACGCAAGGCACGTTTCAAGACTTAGTCTGCGGCTGTCTGCCTGGCAGCTCTTCGCGGATCCTACGAGTGGTCAGTTGTGACTGGATCTGTCCCCAAACTCTTTGATTTTTGGATTGACTGGTTCGTTTCGGATACTGCTAATGCTGCCAGCGAAGAGGATGATCTCTCCAAGCAATTCAATAGTCGATCGGTGCGGGGTGCAGAGCTGAAGAGGAGTAATCACGCTTGTCATTGACCACGACGATGGCTCCGCTCACACTCAGCTCGTGACGATTCTGCTCGTTTGCGCCAACGAAGAACGCATGGCTCGGTTGAAAGATGCGATCCATTCGGCCGGATTCCGTCTGATCTCGGCGCGGGCGCTCGATGAAGCCTGGACCAAAAGCGACTTCTTCGACTTCGGAGCGGTTGTGATCGACCACGAGCTGCAGGATGACGTTGCGGCTCCTGCGTTCCGGCAACGATTCATGACGCTGAATGTGGAGGAGAGCTCAGCTCCAGAGAGTGTGGCCCTGCAGCTAACGAACCTTTTCCATCGTGCGTCGGAGTTGGTGCAGTAGGACCAGGGCAACGCTCTCGACTGTAGCTATCGCCCGCTGAGGTCAGGATGCTGTTCCGCAGCATGCCGAACCCTTACGGGTTGCGCTAAGGAATTCTGCGGTCCGCCTAGAGTTATCTCGACATCCAAGACTCGATGACGAACCCACTCCGTTTCTTCCCACATCGAGTATCAGGAACAACGTCTTGTGCCTATCCGTAGTACTCTGAGGTCTCGCGCGCTGTACGGAATCCAGTCATGGGAAATGATTTCGCAACGAGGACAACGCCGTGAGTACTCCAGCCGCAGCACAGGAAGTGCAAATCACGTGGTGGACGGTCGTACGCGACGCAGTTCGTGGCACGTATCACGATTACACCGCCGGTCCGATTGCTCGTGCAGTTGTGCTCCTCGCCATCCCGATGATCCTCGAGATGATGATGGAGTCCGTCTTCGCCGTCTGTGACGTTTTCTTCGTCTCGCGCCTCGGACCTGACGCCACGGCCACCGTTGGCCTTACCGAATCGATGCTCACGATTGTGTACACCGTGGCTATTGGCCTCTCGATCGGCGTGGCCGCCACGGTCGCACGTCGCATCGGCGAGAAGCGACCTGAGGCTGCGGCTGAAGCGGCAGTGCAAGGCATCGCGCTCGGATTATGCGTCGCAGCGAGCGTCGCCGTAGTTGGTATTACTCTCGCGCCACGCCTGCTTGCCATCATGGGCGCCTCGGCTTCGGTGAGAGCAATCGGCTCGAGTTATACGCGCGTAATGCTCGGCGGAAGCGCTAGTGTTCTTCTGCTGTTTCTGATCAACGCAATCTTCCGTGGGGCCGGTGATGCGGCGATCGCCATGCGAGTGCTATGGCTCGCCAATGCAATCAATATAGTGCTCGGCCCTTGCCTCATCTTTGGCCTCGGGCCTTTCCCACGCCTCGGAGTGACTGGCGCCGCAGTTGCGACGACAATCGGCCGCAGCACCGGCGTGCTCTTCCAGCTCTACCGTCTCACACGCGGCGACGCCCGCGTAACCGTGACGCGAGCGAACCTCGTGCTGCAGCCAAAAATCATGGCTAGTTTGATCCGGCTTTCCGGATCGGGAACGTTTCAGGTGCTGGTTGGAACCGCAAGCTACGTCGGTTTAGTGCGCATCCTCTCGACGTTCGGGAGCAACGCTGTTGCCGGCTACACCATCGCCATCCGCCTCGTCATCTTCTGGATGCTGCCGTCATGGGGATTATCGAACGCGGCGGCGACAATGGTAGGCCAGTCGCTCGGAGCGAAAGATCCCGCGCGGGCCGAACGCGCTGTCTGGATCGCCGCCAAGTACAACATGATGGTGCTCGGCACTGTGGGGCTTCTCTTCATTGTACTCGCGGGCCCGATCGTCGGAGTGTTCACACACGATCCGGCCGCGGCCTCCATCGGCGCACAGGCCCTGCGCACGATGAGCTACGGTTTTGTTTTCTACGCGCTCGGGATGGTCCTGACGCAATCGTTTAACGGCGCAGGCGACACTTGGACGCCAACCTGGATCAACTTGTTCTGCTTCTGGCTCTGGGAAATTCCGCTGGCCTACGTGATGGCGCGAGTCCTAAACTTCGGCCCACTCGGCGTCTTCCTTGCGATCATGATCGGCTACTCAACGCTCGCGCTCGTAAGTACGGTGCTTTTCCGCCGTGGAGGCTGGAAAGTACGGATGGTGTGAAGTCGATTCTTCTGAGAAGACAAAACGCCCCACTCATGTGGGGCGTCGATATATCGGGTTAGCTACTAGGCGACCTGTCTGTGAATCGCTCCTCGCACCTGCGGAACTCCTGAGAACGCCGATTGTGAAGCCGTTGCTTGGAGAAGGTTGTGTCCCAGATGACAGCCCCTACACAACCGGCGGAATTGGGCTTTTGGGAACGCGCCCTTCGCAAGAAGCAATGGAGAGCTGTGACACGCTTCTGATCGTTGGCACGTCCTTCTCATACATCGAGTTTTATCCTAAACCGGGAGAGGCAAAAGCCGTTCAGATCGATTTGGATCCGAAGCGAATCGGACTCCGTTATCCCGTCGACGTCGGACTCGTCGGGGACAGCACTCGGTCGCTGGCTGAGCTAAACAAGCTCATCAAACGCAAGTCAGATCGTGGGTTCGTGCAGAAGGCGCAGAAGGGAATGCGGGAGTGGAACAAACGGATGCAGGAGCAAGCTACAAATATGGACAAACCAATGCGCCCTCAGGTCATCGCTCACGAGCTAGGGAAGCGACTGCCCTCAACGCTATCGTGTACAGCGATAGCGCCACGATCACGACCTGGTAGGCTCGTCATGTTCAGGCAAAGCGTGGGCAGACGTATTCCTGTTCCGGGAATCTCGCCACGATGGCCGTGTGGCCTGCCATCTGCCACCGCTGCAGCAACGGCCCATCGTGACCGACCAGTATTCGCATTCGTCGGCGACGGCGGCTTTTCCATGTTGATGGCTGATTTCGTGACCGCCGTAAAGTACCAGCTGCCGATTCGTGTCGTGATCATCAAGAACAACGTGCTGGGCCAGATCAAGTGGGAGCAGATGGTGTTTCTCGGTAATCCTGAATATGGAGTCGATCTCCATCCCATAGACTTTGCTGCCTGCGCCCGCGCTTGCGGGGGCAATGGGTTCACCATCGAAGATCCAAGCGGTGTGGATCGATCCTGGACGAAGCGCTGAAGGTAGATGGCCCGGTTCTGATCGAGGCCGTCGTGGACCCGTTAACGGCGCCCACGCCCGGCAAAGTGAAAGCCGAGCAGGCTGCAAAGTTCGCACAATCACTCATGCGCGGCGAGCCAAATCGCGGCAAGATCGCCTGGGAGAACATTGTTAAGATCGCGTAAGGGAAATGGTGTAAGTCCCATTTTCACCACGGAGACACGAAGTCACGGAGAAGGCTTGAAGCAAACCCAAAATGCGCTTTGCTGCTCTCCGCGTTTTTGCGTTTCCATGGTGAAACAGCCTTCTTCCTTGCAAGTAAAATCAACGACACGTGCTCGTCTCCGACTTCGATTTTCATCTTCCAGAAGAGCTGATTGCGCAAGAGCCGCTTGCAGACCGGGCGGCTTCGCGCATGCTTGTGTTGAATCGGGCGACTGGCGCTTTCACAGATGATCAATTCCGAAATTTCCCGGCACATCTTCGCTCCCGAGATATCCTCGTGCTCAACAACAGCCGCGTGTTTCCGGCACGACTCTTTGGACGTCGATCCGGCCAGCGTGCGCAACGTGTGAGTCCGCGCAATCCAACGTCCCGCGAGTTTCTAAAAGGCCGCATAGAGGTTCTTCTCACTCGACCACTCGGGAATCACGAGTGGGAGGCGTTGGTTCGCCCCGGCCGAAAACTCGGAGTGGGCGAGAAGCTCACCTTCGGAGAAGATGAGACACGATCTGCTCTGCTGGAGGCCGAAATCATCGGCCGCGGAGAGTACGGTGAACGGCTATTGCGTTTTCGCCCGCAACCAAATTTCTTTGAGAGGCTCGAACGCGTTGGTCACGTGCCTTTACCGCCATATATCAGCCGTGAAGATCGATCACGGGATCGTGACCGTTATCAAACTATTTTCGCGCGTGATCGCGGATCAGCAGCGGCTCCAACCGCAGGCCTGCACTTCACGCCGGAAATTCTCGAGGAGATTCGGGACAGGAATGTTGAGATCGTTCAAGTGACACTCCATGTCGGCCTCGGGACATTCCAGCCGCTCCGCGAAGAAGTTGTGGAGAAGAACGCGCTCCACGTCGAGAATTATGAGATTAGCGAGGCGACCGCTGATTCACTAAATCGCGCTCACTTAGATCGTCGCCGAATCGTAGCGGTCGGCACCACAGTGGTCCGCACCCTGGAACATTGCGCTCAGCAAGGTGGAGGAAAGATCGTTGCGGGTAAGGGCGAAACTAAGATCTTTATTTATCCCGGATTTGAGTTCCCCATGGTCAACGCGATGCTCACGAACTTTCACCTGCCGCGCTCGTCATTGCTCATGTTGGTCTCTGCATTTGCCGGACGCGAAACAGTACTAAGAGCGTACGCGCATGCTATTGAGAAACGGTATCGATTCTTCTCTTACGGGGATTGCATGATGCTCGAATAGGATTCGGTTGAGCATCGAATGCTATTCTGGTTCCCATGAAAGAACAGGTACGAACGCAAGGAGCTCCTCAGGCGATCGGCCCCTATTCGCAAGCAGTAAAGAGTGCCGGATTGCTGTTTGCTTCGGGACAGGTGGCTCTAGATCCGGCGACGGGCAGCATTGTCCCGGGTGGCATCGTTGAGCAGACTGAACGGGTGATGAAGAACATCGCAGCTGTGCTCGAGGCTTCGGGGACGAGCTTCGACAGAGTGATTAAATCTACCGTCTTCCTTAAAGACATGGGCGACTTCGCAAATATGAATGAGATCTACGGACGCTACGTGTCTGGTGACGGCAAGATCGCTCCCGCGCGTTCGACTGTCGAAGTAGCACGTCTGCCCAAGGATGGGCTCGTCGAAATCGAAGTCATCGCTCTTCTTTAGACATGTCGAGTTCCCAAAATGGAGTGCAGCTATCGATTGCGGGCAAGGTAGCACTGATTACAGGCGGGTCGCGTGGTATAGGTGCTGCAACTGTGAAGATGTTCTGCACCGCCGGCGCCAAGGTGGTTTTCAACTATCAAAAGCAGAAGGCTGCCGCTGATCGCGTAGTTGCAGAGTGTGGGACGGACGTACGCGCGATTCAATCGGACCTCGCCTCGCCAACGGATGCTGAAAATCTGGTCAAAGCCGTGGTCGGTAATTTCGGACGGCTTGATTGTCTGATTGCGAATCACGGCATTTGGCCACCGGAGGATGTTCCCATCAATCAGATGACTGACGAGCAGTGGCGGCAGACTATGGCAGTGAATCTCGATAGCGTCTTCGGTTTGATTAAGCATAGCGTGGCGCAGATGAAACGCCAGAGCCGGTCGTCAGGACAAGCTTCAGGCCGAATCGTAATTATCAGTTCCACTGCGGGACAACGGGGCGAGGCCTTTCACTGCGATTACGCGGCCAGTAAAGGCGCCGTCATCAGCATGGTGAAGGGCCTGAGCACCGAACTGGCGCGCGATGGAATTTATGTGAATTGCGTGGCTCCGGGATGGGTCGCAACCGACATGGCTGCTCCTGCGCTGGAGAATCCCAAGACTCGCGAGAAAGTATTTGCGACAATTCCTCTTGGCAGGGTAGCCAAGCCGGAGGAAATCGCAGCTCCTATCCTTTTTCTATGTACCGAGCATGCTGGATTCATCACCGGAGAGATCGTAAACGTCAACGGCGGTGCCGTGCTGGTAGGGTGACACGCTTATTCTCGGCATCGTAACATTATTTGTGGAATATGAGACTCTCGGTATTGTGCGTTTGCCTCGTCAGCATGCTGAGCTCAGCTCAGAGCTCCGCGCCTTCATCGATTCCTGATACAAACTCAGCTACCACCACACAAACTGCTCCAGTCGATCCGGGTGCCGTGAAGGCGAAGGAACTGATTGGAAAGATGGTCCAGGCCTTAGGTGGCGATGCCTATCTCCACTACAGCGACATCGAGCAAGATGGTCGCACGAACAGCTTCTATCATGGCCAGCCGACCGGGGGAACCGCACCTTTCTGGCGATTCTTCAAGTTTCCCGATAAGGAACGAATAGAACTCACGAAGCAGCGCGATTGGATCATTATTCATAACGGCGACCGCGGTACGGAAACCACTTTTCATGGCACCAAGCCGGAAGATGACGAAGTACATCGTGACTTCCAGCTTCGCGATCAATACTCAATGGAGAGGGTGTTGCGCAGCTGGCTGGATGAGCCCGGAACCACTTTTTTTTACGACGGCGCTGGCTTCACCGACAATCACCAGGTAGAGAACGTGACGATTGCGAACGCCAAGAATCAGCAAGTGTCGTTCAGCATCGATATGTTCAAATACCTGCCGATTCGCAAGAGCTTTACAGTGCGGGATCCCACCTACAAAGAAAAGGATACCTATTCAGATATCTATTCCGAATATCGAGATGTGCAGGGGATTCAGACTCCGCACGTGATCACGCGCATGAAAAATGACGAGATGGTGTCGCAGCGCTTTCTCACCAAAGTGGTTTACAACCAGGGACTCTCCGACAACCTTTTTGTTCCGCCAACCGCTATAGAAGCTAAGAAAAAGTAAGAATCTGGTTGGATCATAAGCTTTGCTTTGAATGTTTCCAGCTGCGTCATTCTGCCAGCAAACCGTCTCCTATTTACCACAGTCTGTCTTAAAAGATTGAGGTTATTCTTTAATTACCAGCATCTTACGGACAGCGGTTGATTCAAGAACAGACAATCCGGGAGCAAATCAGCTTCAGCGGCGTTGGTCTCCACAGCGGCGCAGCAGTAAATATGAGAATCCTGCCCGCTCCTGGAGGAACAGGCATCTGCTTCCGGCGGGTTGATCTCGACGGCTTTTTCATCGAAGCCGTTGGACGCAACGTAGCCAAGGTCAGCT
>Ga0126373_10001526_pt1 | contig 16538 bp, 17 predicted proteins | sample PanSoiMetPlot_11_FD_92545 | JGI IMG/M metagenome (GOLD analysis project Ga0126373, IMG submission 92545) | Tropical forest soil microbial communities from Panama - MetaG Plot_11 | ecosystem: Environmental > Terrestrial > Soil > Tropical forest > Bulk soil | place: Panama | collected 2016-02-17 | reverse complement strand
TCAGAGCATTCGAGCCTTTCCCGAAGGGTTCGAGGGGCTTCGCGCCCGGGCGAGCAGCAAATGGAGGAAAGGGCAGCTATGCCGCTTTATGAACACGTCTATCTTGCGCGCCAGGACGCCAGCGCGCAGCAGGTCGATGAATTGACCGCGCAACTGAAGAGTGTCGTCGAGGGGCTCGGCGGATCGATCAAGAAGACCGAATATTGGGGCGTGAAGTCGCTCTCCTACCGCCTGCGCAAGAACCGCAAGGCGCATTTCACGCTGCTGGACATCGATGCGCCTCCGCCGGCAATCAACGAAATTGAACGGCTGGAACGGCTCAATGAAGACGTTCTTCGGTATCTGACGATCAGGGTCGATGCCCACGAAGAGGGTCCGTCCGCGATGATGCGGCGCGCCGAACGCGATCGCGATCGCGACGAGCGCCGCGGTGATCGCGACGAGCGCCGAGGTGAGCGTGGCGACCGTGGTGATCGCGGTGATCGTGGCGACCGGCCTCGCGATCGCGACCGGCGCGGCCGCGACGATTCCAACGGCAACGGCAACGAAGTGGAGGATTGAGCGATGGCAATGTCACCGCAGGCCGGGGGCGGCCGTCGTCCATTCTTCCGCCGCCGCAAGAGCTGCCCGTTCTCCGGCGCCAATGCGCCCAAGATCGATTACAAAGACGTCAAGCTGCTGCAACGGTTTGTATCCGAGCGCGGCAAAATCGTTCCGAGCCGCATAACGGCGGTTTCAGCGAAGAAGCAGCGTGAACTCGCCCAAGCCATCAAGCGCGCGCGTTTTCTCGGCTTGCTGCCCTACGTGATCCGCTAAGCGAGGTCGCCATGGAAGTCATTTTGCTCGAACGTATCTCTCGGCTCGGCCAAATGGGCGATGTCGTACGCGTGAGGGACGGTTTTGCCCGCAATTTTTTGCTTCCGCGCGGCAAGGCGTTGCGCGCCACCGACGAAAACCGCACGCGCTTTGAAAAGATGAAGAGCGAGCTCGAAGCGCGCTCGCTCACCCTCAAGACCGAAGCGGACCAAGTGGCCGGAAAACTTGACGGCAAGAGCTTTACCGTTTTGCGGCAAGCTTCCGAAGCTGGCCAACTGTTCGGTTCGGTGTCGCCGCGCGACCTCGTGACCCTGCTCGCCGACGGCGGCTTTCGCGTCAATCGCAACCAGGTCGCGCTCAACGCGCCGATCAAGACGATCGGCCAGCACAAAGTGCCGATCGCTCTGCATCCGGAAGTCGAAGTTTCGGTCAGCGTGATCGTTGCGCGCAACGAAGATGAGGCGGGACGCATCGCGCGCGGCGAGGACTTGACGCAGTTGCGCGAACCAACCGAGCAGGAGGCGGCCGCGATCGCGGCGGAAGCATTTTTCGAACCGGGAGCCGGCGAGGCAGCCCAACCGGCGGAAAGCGCCGAACAACCCGAAGCACCGCCGCAAGACCAAAGCGCCTGACCGGATCGACTTTCGGAACCCGCCCAGCGTTCGGCGATCAGTCGGGAATATTGTCGCGCGGTACGGGCGCGTCATTCGACTGGGAATCGGCCGACACGCCAGCGCTCGTCGTTGACCTCAATTCTGGAGCTTCGTTGGCGCTCGGCGCCGGACTGGCGGCAGGGCCGGCAGTGACGGGGGCCGCTTCCTGTTGGGCCGGCGCGGCCTCTTCACGTCCAGGCTGACCCTCTCGGACCGGTTTTTCCGGTTCGGATTTTGGCGAGGCCGATGCTGCGCGGGGCTTAGCCTCGTGACCCTTGGAATCCTGACCTTTGTTTTCCTGCCCTTTGGCCTCCTGCCCCTTCGGTTCCTCTGACTTGGCCCGCTCCGGTTTCGCCGCTGGCGTATTGCCGCCGGCGCTGATGACATAGGCGGCCAGCGCGGCCGCCTGTTGGCTGCTCGCGGCGTAGTGCTCACGCAAGAACAGGGAAAGGGTGAGGCTGTTGCGGCCGTTCGCCAGCCCGCGTGTGCTCTTGTGACACACGACGCAATAGTTCGCGAATAATTCGGAGGCGGGCTTGCCCTGATCGATATTGGTCTGGCCCCGTGTCGGTCCCCCGGAACTCAGAACGACCGCCACGACTGAGGCGATCCCGATCGCTGGAACAAAACACCGAAACACGCCGACCCCCTGAATTGTGTCCCGCCCAGCAAGCATAATTACCCCAATTGCAAACCGGCGCGACAGTCACGTTGCCGGCATCCCGCCCCGTCCTCTACGCCATTGCTGGTCAAGGAGGATTTTGTTTTAATGACGGCAATAACAAGACTCCACCCGCGCAAGGCGTGATCGAACGGCCCAGGCGGCAAGCCTTGATCAGGCGCCCATCGCAGGAGGTTGCACAACGAGCGGTGTGAGTGGAAACGGCCGTGGATCGTTTGCTGTTCATATTTTTAAGTCGGTTTATCCGTCATGGGTCGTTTACGGTTACGACCGCGCGCGGGCGCACCCGCACATTCGGTGACGGAACGGGAATCCCTGTCGCGGTCCGCTTTGGCAGCGCCGCAGCCCAGCGTGCGGTGCTGTTCGATCCTGAGCTGAAGCTCGGCGAAGGTTATATGGACGGCACGTTCGTCGTCGAACAAGGCTCCATAGCCGATGTCCTGGCGCTGCTGTTGGGCCAAGACAGCCTCGGGCCCCGCAATTGGGCAATGCCGCGTGCGCTGCGCTACCTGTTCAGGCGTCTGCAGCAATTCAATCTGCGCTCGCGCTCGCGGACCAATGTCGCGCATCACTATGACCTTGATGGCCGCCTATACTCGTTATTCCTCGACGGTGACCAGCAATATAGCTGCGGCTATTTCGAGCGGTCCGATCAGTCGCTTGACGACGCCCAACTGGCCAAGAAGCGTCACCTCGCCGCCAAGCTTCGAGTCAAACCCGGCGCCAAAGTGCTCGACATCGGCTGCGGCTGGGGTGGGTTGGCGCTCTATTTAGCCGAGATCGCCGGCGCTCGCGTCACCGGCATTACACTGTCACAGGAACAATACCAGCACGCACAGAACCGGGCACAGGAGCGCGGCCGTCGCGACGCTGAATTCAAGCTTTTGGACTATCGCGATGTGAACGGCCGATTTGATCGGATTGTATCTGTCGGCATGTTTGAACATGTCGGAGTCGGCTTCTACGAGGTCTTCTTCAACCAATGTGCGAAGCTTCTTGCCGAAGACGGCATCGCGCTCCTGCACACAATCGGCCGCCATAGCCCGCCCGGCATCACCAATCCCTGGATCGCCAAGTACATCTTTCCAGGCGGCTACATTCCCGCCCTGTCGGAAGTCCTGCGCGCGATCGAGCGGGCAGGCCTGATAGTGACCGACGTCGAGATATTGCAGCTGCATTACGCCGAGACGCTCAAGGCTTGGCGCGAACGCTTTCTGGCCCATCGCGACGAGGTGGTGCGGCTCTACGATCAGCGCTTCGTGCGGATGTGGGAATTTTATCTGGCTTGCTCGGAAATGGCGTTTCGGCTGGGCGAGATGGTCGTGTTTCAGATCCAGATGGCGAAACAGAAGGGCCTCACGCCGCCGACCCGCGATTATATCGCGCGCGAAGAGGTGCGGTTGCGCGCGATCGAGGCCGCCTATAGGCCGCCGCTGCGACTCGCAGGCGAATAACCGTCCGCCATCCATCGCACTGTCGCGTCAAGGGCTGCGTGGCATTTTTCAGGCTTCGCAAACGTGCAGTGGGTAACGGGGGAAAGCTACGATCGGCGTTTCCATTCTTCACCGGCTCGACTATCGAAAGACGTGGCGGTTACACATATAACCGCTGCTGTTGTTGAGTGAACCGCGATGTTGAGTAGCCAATTGAAAGCGGGCTATCAGCGAATTTCGGCCCCGTGCCGCAAATTGGCCACAGCGCGCGATTGCTCTGACCGGGATCATGCCAGTTTTCGATTCGACCGCTCGCAAGCAAGTTGCCCTGGAGCCGACGTTTCGCACGGCGCCGCACAATATCGAGGCCGAGCAAGCTTTGCTCGGTGCCATCCTCGTCAATAACGAGGCGTATTACCGGATTTCCGACTTTCTCGAACCCAAGCACTTCTTCGAACCCATTCATCAGCGCATTTTCGAGCTTGCCGGCGGATTAATCCGCGCCAGCAAGATCGCCACGCCGGTGACGCTCAAGACCTTTTTGCCCGGCGACACCGACATTGCCGGTCTTTCGGTCAATCAGTATTTGGCCCGGCTCGCCGCCGAGGCGACCACGATCATCAACGCCGAGGACTATGGCCGCACCATTTACGACCTCTCGGTTCGGCGCGACCTGATCGCGATCGGCGAGGACATGGTGAACCTCGCCTTTGACGCGCCGGTGGACTCGACGCCGGTGCAGCACATCGAAGAGGCCGAGCGCAGACTCTATGAGATCGCGGAGACTGGTCGTTATGATGGGGGCTTCCAGCGATTTGCGCAGGCGCTGACAACCGCCGTCGACATGGCCGCGCGCGCCTATCAGCGCGACGGCCGCCTTTCCGGTCTGGCGACCGGCTTGACCGACCTAGACAGCAAGATGGGCGGCTTGCAGCCCTCAGACTTGGTCATTCTTGCCGGCCGGCCTGGCATGGGAAAATCAGCCTTCGCCAGCAACATCGCCTACAACATCGCCAAAGCATGGAGTGGCGAGGTTCGGGCCGACGGTCACATGGCAACGGTCAATGGCGGCATCGTCGGCTTCTTCTCGCTGGAAATGTCAGCCGAGCAGCTGGCCACCCGCATCATCTCGGAACAGACCGGAATCCCGTCGAACAAGATCCGCCGCGGCGATATCGACGAAAGCGATTTCGAGAAAATCAGGGACGTTTCGATCGACCTGCAGAACCTGCCATTTTATGTTGATGAAACTGGCGGTCTTAGCGTGGGCCAATTGGCGGCGCGCGCCCGGCGGCTGAAACGCCAGCGCGGCCTTGACCTGTTGGTCGTCGATTACCTCCAGCTGCTGCAGGGTTCGACCCGCCGGGCGGCCGAAGGCCGCGTGCATGAGATCACCGAAATTACCACACGGCTGAAAGCGCTCGCGAAAGAGTTGAACATTCCGATTCTCGCGCTATCGCAATTATCACGCCAGGTCGAAGGCCGGGAAGACAAACGTCCGCAATTGTCGGATTTGCGCGAATCGGGATCGATCGAGCAGGACGCCGACGTCGTGCTCTTCATATTCCGCGAGGAGTATTATCATCAGATGCGCAAGCCCACCGAGGCCAACCGCGAGAAATTTGCGGAATGGCTGGCCGAAGGCGAACGGGTGGAGGGAAAAGCCGAGGTGATTATCGGCAAACAGCGTCACGGTCCGACGGGCACTGTCGAATTGCAGTTCGACGGCGCGGTGACGCGCTTCGCCAATCTCGATACCGCGCACCGGCCGGCTTTCTAAGCCGCAAAGCTCGGTGCTTTACCGCCGCGATGACGGCGGTCATAAAGTGTCCATGGCACGCGCCAAACGCACCTCGGCGGCCCAATCAGGCCCGCTCGCTGCTGAAACCGGCGGCACGCTCACCATCGATCTTACCGCGATCGTGGCGAATTGGCAGACGCTCAAACGCCAACTCCTCACCGTCGAATGCGCGGCGGTCGTCAAAGCCAATGCCTATGGGCTCGGGCTCAAGCCGGCGGTCACTGCGCTGGCAGGGGCTGGCTGCAAGACATTCTTTGTTGCCGATATCGCCGAGGCGCGAATCGTGCGCGCGCGTGCCAAAGACGCCACGATCTATGTCCTGCATGGCTTCACGCTGCAGTGCGCGGAGGCCTTCATCGAACTTGCCGTGCGGCCGGTCATCAACTCGATGACTGAACTCGCCGAATGGGACACGTTCGCCGCCGCTCGCGCCTGGCAGGGTGGCGCCGCGCTTCATGTCGATACCGGAATGAACCGGCTCGGCGTTTCGCCGGAGGAGGCGGCCGCCCTTGCGCCGCGCGTGCAGACCGAAAACCATGGCATCGCACTGTTTTTAAGCCATCTTGCCTGCGCGGATATCCCCGATCATCCACTCAACGCGAAACAGTTGCAGCTGTTTCGCGAACTGCGCACGCTCTATTCCGGAATTCCGGCGTCGCTTGCGAATTCTTCCGGGATATTTCTCGGCGATGCGACCTATTTCGACCTGGCGCGGCCGGGCGCCGCGCTCTACGGCATCAATCCGACACCCGGCCGGCCTAATCCGATGAAGAGCGTCGTCGAGCTGACCGGCCGCGTCGTGCAGATCCGCGCCGTCGCGCGCGAGCAGACGATCGGCTACGGCGCCACATGGACGGCGCGGCGTCACTCGCGCATTGCGGTGGTGGCGGCGGGCTATGCCAATGGGCTCCTGCGCGCCGGCAGCGCCAGCGACGAGCATCCCGGCGGCGCGGCAATCGTGGCCGGCAAAAAATGTCCTATAGTGGGCCGGATCTCGATGGATCTTCTTATGCTCGACATTACCGACCTTCCCGACCGCGCAGTGCGCCGCGGCGATTTTGCCACCCTGATCGGCGCCGAACCGAGCATCGACGAGGTGGCGGCGGCCGCGGGCACTATCGGTTACGAAATCCTCACCCGGCTCGGCCTGCGCTGCCATCTCGACTACCGAGGCGCGTGATGGCGGCGCGCGCGCAAAATTTCATTTGCCAGAACTGCGGCGCCGCTTTCGTACGCTGGGCCGGCAAATGCGAAGCCTGCGGCGAATGGAATACGTTGGTCGAGGAAAGCGCAGAGGGCCGCCGGCGGCCCACGCGCAGGGGTCGTCCCTTCGCCATCGAACCATTGCAGGGCGCAACCCACGAGGCGCCGCGTCTCGCCTCCGGCATCGCCGAATTCGATCGGGTCACGGGTGGCGGGCTGGTGCGTGGATCGGTGCTGCTGCTTGGCGGCGATCCGGGAATCGGCAAATCGACGCTGCTCTTTGAGGTCGCGGCCGCATTCGCGCGCGGCCGGCATCGCGCGATCTACATTTCCGGGGAGGAAGCGGTGGCGCAGGTGCGGTTGCGCGCCGAGCGGCTCGGCCTCGCGGAGGCGATGGTTGAAGTTGCGGCGGAGACCTCGGTTGAAGACATAGTCGCCACGGTCTCGCAAGGGAACACCCCGCGCCTATTGGTCATCGACTCGATCCAGACCATGTGGACGCAAACGGTCGAATCGGCGCCCGGGACAGTGACGCAAGTCCGAGGCTCGGCTGCCGAGCTGATCCGCTTCGCCAAACGCAGCGGCGCGGCCGTCATCCTGGTCGGTCACGTCACCAAGGACGGCCAGATCGCCGGACCGCGTGTCGTCGAACATATGGTCGACGCGGTCTTATCTTTCGAAGGCGAGGGCTCGCAGCAGTTTCGCATTCTGCGCGCGATCAAGAACCGATTCGGTCCGACGGACGAGATCGGCGTGTTCGAAATGACCGGCGCCGGCTTGCGCGAGGTCGCCAATCCATCGGCGCTGTTTCTCTCCGAGCGCGACCTCGGCAGCCCGGGAACCGCGGTCTTTGCCGGGGTCGAAGGAACGCGGCCGCTGCTCGTGGAAATGCAGGCTTTGGTGGCGCCGACGACATTTGGAACTCCGCGCCGCGCGGTGGTGGGGTGGGACCCGAATCGGCTGTCGATGGTCTTGGCCGTGCTGGAAGCGCATTGCGGCGTGCGCCTGTCAGGCCATGACGTGTACCTCAACGTCGCCGGGGGTTTGCGAATCCAGGAACCCGCCGCCGATGTGGCGGCGGCGGCGGCACTGGTGTCGTCGCTGACCCACGCGCCCCTGCCCGCTCACGCCGTCTATTTTGGCGAGATTTCGCTGTCGGGCGCGGTGCGACCGGTGCCGCAAACCGCCGCGCGATTGCGCGAAGCACAAAAGCTCGGCTTCACCAAAGCCATTGCCCCGGAAGCCGCCCACAACGAGGCCCCGGAGGGTTTCGCGGTCTCCGCTCTTGGCAGCCTTGATAACTTGGTCGCCGATATCGCGCGCGAGGGCGCCCCTGCGCCGCGGCGAGTCGCACGGCAGGAGGCCTGATCGAGACCCGGCAACGAGGTTAATCCTGGGTTTTCGGGCAATGGGGCGCTTTTGTGCCGATATCGAACGCCTTACAGCGCGAGAAGATGGGTGACGACATGGCGCCGCCCCGCTATACACGCGGCGGAACGTCGAAGCGCCAGTCCGAATCGTAGCCCTGCTCGGAACCTGAAATGCCGATCACGCTGCTCGATATTCTCCTGATCCTGGTCATGCTGGTTTCGGGTCTGCTCGCCATGGTGCGCGGCTTCATGCGCGAAGTGCTGTCGATCACCGCGTGGATTTTGGCGGCTGGGGCCACCCTTTATTCCTATGGCAAGCTCCTGCCTTACGCCAAACAGTACTTCAACAGCGACATTGTCGCCGCCGTGGCAGTCGTCGGCAGCGTGTTTCTTCTGACGCTGCTCATCGTATCGGTTTTCACCATCAGAGTTTCCGACATGGTGCTCGATAGCCGTGTCGGCGCCCTCGACCGCACGCTCGGATTTTTGTTCGGCCTCGCTCGCGGCCTGATCATCGTGGTCATAGCGTTTCAGTTCTTCATTTGGCTCGTTCCCGACCGCAGCCAGCCGCAATGGGTCAAGGGCGCCAAATCCAAGGTGGTGCTTGCCGGCACCGGACAATGGCTGATGTCGATGTTGCCGGATGACCCCGAAAGCACCATTTTAAACAAGCTGAAACGCGCCAAGCCCGAGGATAGCGACAATCCCCCCACCGCGCCTGACCAGCGGCGGAGCGGGCTTGACCGGGAGGAGGTATCAAGATCATGACCGTGCCCGCTGCCTTCGACCCCGATGCGGATCGGCTGCGCGAGGAATGCGGCGTATTCGGCATATTCGGCCATCCTGACGCAGCGGCGATTACGGCGCTCGGTCTGCACGCCCTGCAGCACCGCGGTCAGGAGGCGGCCGGGATCGTTACATTCGACAGCAAACGATTCCATTTGGAACGCCGGCTCGGACTGGTGGGCGATGCCTTCTCCCGGCGTGACGTAATCGATCGGCTCCCCGGCAACGCGGCGATCGGGCATGTGCGCTATTCGACGACCGGCGAGACCATTTTGCGCAACGTTCAGCCGCTATTTGCGGAGTTGAACGCGGGCGGTTTCGCGGTCGGCCACAACGGTAATCTCACCAACGGTCTGACGCTGCGCCGTCAGCTGGTGCGCGACGGCGCGATGATGCAATCCACCACCGATACGGAGGTGATTCTGCATTTGGTGGCCCGCTCGCATCGCAATCGCTTCGTCGATCGCCTGATCGAAGGTTTGCGGATGCTGGAGGGCTCCTATTCCTTCGTTGGCTTGACCAACAAGAAATTGATCGGCGCGCGCGATCCGCTCGGCATCCGTCCACTCGTGCTTGGCAAACTGGACGGCTGTCCGATCCTCGCTTCGGAAACCTGCGCGCTGGACATTATCGGCGCGCAATATGTGCGCGACGTCGAAAACGGCGAGGTTCTCGTCTTCGACGAGGACGGCGCGCATACGCACAAGCCGTTTCCGCCGATGCCGCCGCGGCCGTGCATTTTCGAATACATTTACTTCGCCCGGCCTGACTCGATATTGGGCGGCCGCAGCATTTACAGCGTGCGCAAGGCGTGCGGGGCGGAATTGGCGCGAGAGACGCCGGCCTCCGCTGACGTGGTCGTGCCGGTGCCGGACTCCGGCGTTCCGGCCGCTGTCGGTTATGCGCAGGAGTCTCGCCTTCCCTACGAGCTCGGCATTATCCGCAATCACTATGTCGGCCGCACTTTCATCGAGCCGACGCAGCACATCCGCCAGCTTGGCGTTCGCCTCAAACACAATGCCAACCGCGCCGTGGCGGCGGGCAAGCGCATCGTCTTGATCGACGATTCGATCGTGCGCGGCACGACGTCGGTGAAGATCGTACAGATGATGCGGGATGCCGGCGCCACCGAAGTGCATATGCGCGTTGCGTCGCCGCCGATCACGCATCCCGACTACTACGGCATCGACACGCCGGAGCGCGACAAGCTCCTTGCCGCGACGCACGATCTCGAGGGCATGCGCAAATTCATCGGCGCCGACTCGCTCGCATTCCTTTCGGTCGATGGAATCTATCGCGCGATGGGCGAAAAGGGCCGCGATCCGGCCCGCCCGCAATTCACCGATCATTGCTTTACCGGCGAATATCCGACGCCGCTTACCGATCGGACCGCCCAGGACGCCACGCCGCGTCAGCTCTCCTTGCTCGCGGAAGCGAGCTGACAAGCGGCGCTTTACAGCAAAGACGCCCAGAGAAAAAACAACACCGCGGCAAAACCAAGCCCGGTGCGTACGGCATGCTGCCGCGCCCATTTTTCGATGAGCCGTCTACTCTCGGCGCCCGCAGCGGCGGCATCCATCCCCATAAGCCGATTATTCAACGGCATGATCACGAGAAACGTGTAGGGCCAATTGGCAATCAGGCTGATCGCCCCCACGAGCCACGCCCAAACCCCTGTCTGCCACCACGCAACGAGCCCAAGTAAAAAACCGAGAATTGCAAGCGGCGCCTGCATGGCAAAGCCGCGCTTGTATGAGGGCTTCCACTCGTTCAGCAGCGATCGATCGTCGAGTAAAAGCCGCGCCGGCTGTTCGGCGATATTGACGTAGAGCGCAGCTCCGGCAAAAACGGCAGCGACTACAAGAGCAACTTGTCCAGCCAGCATATTATTCCTCGTGGTTCGGTTCAGAGAAATCATGATCGGGTTTGGTAATTCCCATGTCAAAGCCGCTTGCTGAGAAGGTTGCGCTCGTCACTGGTGCGTCGCGCGGCATCGGCCGGGCGACCGCGCTGGCGCTTGCCCGCGCCGGTGCTCACATCGTCGCGGTCGCGCGCACGGTTGGCGCCCTCGAGGAAATCGACGATGCCGCACGCGCTTCCGGCACCGCGGCGACCCTGGTCCCGCTCGATATGCGCGACTACGCCGGCCTCTATCGCCTGGCTGCAGTGCTCAACGAACGATATCAGCGGCTTGATGTCATGGTCGGCAATGCCGGCGTCGTGGGCCAACGCTCTCCGCTCGATCATGTCGAGCCGCAGAACTGGGATGAAGTCATGGCGGTGAACGTCACCGCCAATTGGCATCTCATCCGCGCCATGGAAGCCTTGCTCAAGCGCTCCGCCGCCGGGCGCGCGGTTTTCATCACCTCCGGCGCCGCCACTCATGCGCGCGCCTATTCCGGCGCCTATTCGGTATCGAAGGCCGCGCTCGACACGCTGGCACGCGTCTTTGCGGCGGAAACCGAGTCGACCGCGATCAGAGTGAATTTGTTCAATCCGGGACCGACGCGGACCCGCATGCGGGCAATAGTCATGCCCGGTGCAGACCCGATGACGCTGCCGACGCCGGAAACCGTCGCCGAAAAGATTGTGCCGCTTTGCCTGCCGAGCTGTTCGGAAACCGGCAAGCTCTATGACTTTCCCGCCGGAAAATTTCTACAATTCACGCCGCCGGCGTGACGCTTCAAATGTTTCAGTTCACCGGCGTTTGCGCGTCGCGTAAGGATTGGTTTTTGCGCGCAAGGTCAGCCTGATTGGCGTTCCCGGCAAGTCGAACCGCTCGCGCAGGCCGTTGACGAGATAGCGGCGATAAGCGTCCGCAAGCGCGCTGGTGCGCGAGCCGAACAGTACGAAAGTCGGCGGCCGCGATTTTGGCTGCGTCATGTAGTCGAGTCGCATTCGCCGCCCGCGCTGTGCCGGTGGCGGATTCGCGCTCGTTGCGGCGGCCAGGAACCGATTCAAGGCCGCCGTCGGGACGCGGCGATTCCAGACGGCATGCGCCGCAATGACCGCCTGCATGAGACGGTCCGAGCCGTGGCCGGTTTTGGCCGACAGGACGACGATTTCAACGCCCTTGATTTGCGGCAGGAGGCGGTCGACCGCGCTGCGCAAGCGGCCCATCGCGCCGGGCTCCGCAGTGACCGTGTCCCATTTGTTCACGGCAATCACGATGCCGCGGCCTTCCCGCTCGACCAGATCGGCAATGCGGATGTCCTGTTCCTCGAACGGAGCTTGTGCGTCGATCAGCACGATCACCACCTCGGCGAAACGGATCGCATTGAGCGCATCGGCGACCGAAAGTTTTTCCAGCTTCTCGTTTGTGCGCGAGCGGCGACGCAGGCCGGCAGTGTCATGAACGCGAAATTGTCGCCCCCGCCATTTGAGCTCGACCGCAATGGCATCGCGCGTGATACCGGCTTCCGGCCCAGTCAGCAGCCTTTCCTCGCCGAGAAGCCGGTTGATCAGCGTCGATTTGCCGGTATTCGGCCGCCCGACAATGGCAATACGAATGGGAACCGTATCCGGAGCGGCCCGCGGATGTTCCTCATCCTTCCGTTCGGCAATCGGCTGGGGCAATGCCGCTCGCAGCGCCTCATAGAGCTCGGCGAGACCTTCGCCGTGCTCGGCACTGATCGCAACCGGATCGCCGAGGCCGAGCGCATAAGCATCGAGCGCACCGGCGGCGCCGGCGCGGCCTTCGCTTTTATTAGCGACGAGAATCACGCGCTTGCTCGACTTGCGAATCATGTCCGCGAACACGCGGTCGGCGGCCGTGGCGCCGGCGCGCGCGTCGATCAAAAATAAAATCGCATCGGCCTGCGCAATCGCCGCCGCAGTATGTGCTTGCATGCGTTCCGCGAGGCTGTCGCGCTCGGCTTTCTCCAAGCCAGCCGTATCGATCACTTTGAACGCGAGATCGCCGAGCTGCGCGTCGCCTTCACGGCGGTCGCGTGTCACCCCCGGCCGATCGTCCACCAGCGCGAGCCGGCGGCCAACCAGCCGGTTAAACAGGGTCGATTTGCCAACGTTCGGACGGCCAACGATCGCAACGGTAAAAGACGAAAAAAAGGGCATGGCGAACAATTGAAAAAGACGATGGCGAGCGGCTCGGATAAGCCAACGGCTCCGCAATTAGCCTCTATACCACTTTAGAAAGTGATGACGGCGCCTCCGATCGCGATCGGAGGCGGGACGGCAGACTTTTACCTCGACGAACCGGCAGGGGGCGGATCAGGCCAGATCGATTGCGATGGCTGCGTGGTCTGCGGCGGCGCAGGCCAAACCGACGCCGCGTCAGGTTGCTGCGTCGCCGGCTTCTGTCCGGGAGCGATCGTGATCCGCGTCGGGGCCGGTTCGGGCGCCGCCGCACTTGGCGCCGCCGCACTTGGGGAGGCAGGCGGCGGCTGGGCAGCGAGCTTCGGCTTGGGTTTCGGTTTCGGCTTGGGCTTGGTTGCTTCCGCAGTCGCGGGCGGTGCCGGTCCGGGGACCGCGGCATCGGGATCGGGTTGTTCCGCAGGCGCCTGGTAGCCCTTCACCAGATCCGCCGGCACACCGGTGGTCGCGCCGGGGACGCCTTCGGGAAATACCGGGGCGCGCTCGCCCTTCAATTTCTTTTTGCTGTCGAACACGTCCGAATTGAACAGTTCGGTGGGATCGAACTGGCCGCCTTTGGTGCAGCCGGCGATCAGAAGTAACAGCGCCACCGCCGAGGCGGCACGAAAGAAATTACTGCGGGCGCGCCGAGCCATGGTGTCAGCCTTTCGCGCTTGCCGCGATCAACTCGCTCAACATTTGCGCGCGGCTGCGCTGACCCGGAGGGGTCTGCGGGTCGGCCATGATCATCTCGGTCCATCGCCGCGCCGCAGCCATGTCGCCGCTCTTCCATGCGGAAAGCGCCAAAATCTCCCGGGCGCTGTGTCGGAATGCCCGATCTGGCGCAGCTGCAGCTTCAAGTCGCTGCACGATTTCCGGATATGGCGCGGTGTCGACCAACAGAAAACCGGCGCGCACCGCCGCAAGATCCTGGACGACCTGGCCAGCACGGCTGTCCCCGGCGATCGCGTCGTAAGCCGCGATCGCGGCTTTGCGGTCGGTAGTCGCAAGTTCGGCGGCTTCGCGCAAACGGGCCAGCACGCGGTATCCCGCCGTGCCATCGGCCGAAAGCTTGGCAAACGCCGTGGCAGCTTCCTGATGCTTGCCGGATTCGGCGAGCGTGACTGCCTGCTCAAAGGCCGCGCCAGATTGCGCCGCTTGCTTGGCTTGCCACCATTGGTAGCCGCGCCAGCCGCCGACACCGATAACAACGACGATGCATGCTGCAATGAGATAACCGCCGTAGCGCTCCCACAGCTTTTTGAGCTGTTCGCGTCGGACTTCCTCATCAACTTCCTGGAAAATGTCGGTCACGCTACCGCCCTTAAGGCTTCGCCGCAGAATCGACCGGTCGCCGAGAGGCTTTGTCCGCCCGGGGCCGAAGCGCCTGTGTTTTCGCGTAGCGCGATAAGGTCAATCAAGGTCGAGTTTGTCACGGAAGCCCTTGATGGAACTAGTGTAATGTTGTGGCGCGAGCAAGGCAAAATGCAGCGCCAAACCGTGGTTTGGTTGGCGCGGTCGCTCTTAGGCCCGCGATGGGCCCTTGCCGCGCTCCGGCAGCTTGGTGATCGCCGCTTGGCGCATTGGATAAATGTGTTCCGCGGCGGGGAATGTTCGCGCCCTCACCTCTTCAGCATAGCTTTTGACGGCCTGCTCGATGGTGGGACCGAGATCGCCGAAGCGTTTGACGAATTTCGGGACGCGGGGCGACAACCCGAGCATATCCTCGAGCACAAGAATCTGGCCATCGCACGCGGCGCTGGCGCCGATGCCAATGGTCGGGATCGGGACTTGGGCGGTGATCCGGCGGGCCAGCGGCTCGGCGATGGCTTCCAGGACGACGGCAAAGGCCCCGGCATCGGCCACCGCACGCGCATCGGCCTCAATCGGGGCCCAATCCGCCTCTTCGCGGCCCTGCGCGCGGAATGAACCCAGGGCGTTGATCGCCTGCGGGGTAAGGCCGACATGGCCCATGACCGGCACGCCGCGCTCGACCAGAAAAGCAATGGTCTCCGCCATGCGCCGGCCACCTTCAAGTTTGATCGCCCCGCAACCGGTCTCCTTGAGCACCCGCGCCGTCGACGCGAAGGCCTGCTCCCTCGATGCTTCGTAACTGCCGAACGGCAGATCGACCACGACCAAGGCGCACTTTGAGCCGCGCATCACCGCGTGCCCTTGCAAGATCATCATGTCGAGCGTCACCGGAATGGTCGTTTCCAGGCCGTGCATCACCATGCCGAGCGAATCGCCGACCAGAATGACATCGCAATAGGTGTCAACGATTCGCGCGGTATGCGCGTGATAGGACGTCAACGACACGATCGGTTCGCCGCCCTTGCGCGCGCGGATGTCGGGCGCCGTCAAACGCCGAACTGTATTTTGCACCGACACGATCAATGCCCCAGCGCCGGCGTTCCGAATGCCGGAACACCAATGACAACGGGATGGAAGACGAAACCGAGCGCCAAATAGATGATGGTGCCGACAACGATGGCGATGATGTCGTTCTTGGTACCACCGACTGGAATTGGCGGCGCGCCGGCATCCTTGCGGCGCTTGAGCGTAATCCGGTCGTACACCGCCCAGGCCAGCACCGATCCGAACAGAATGATGCCGCCGAGATCGCCGTTCGCGCACAGATGAGCAAAAGCCCAGGTCTTAACCCCGACCAGCATGGGGTGTTTGAGCACGCGTTTGATATTGCCGGGAATGTAGGCGGCGGCGACGCAGATGCTGGCGGGCCACATCAGCGCGACGACGATGTGTCGCGTCCAGGCCGGCGGATACCACACCATGATCGGACCGGCCGCGCGGTAAGCGGCAAATCCATAGCCGATGAGAACGATGCCGACGATCGAGACCAGCGAAAACAGTCCTTTGTAGGGCCCTTCGCCGATCCGCGCCACGATCGCGGCACGGCGGTCGCGCATGGTCACGAACACATGCGTGCCGAGAAAAACGATCAGGCCGAGGATTTCGAGCGCAAGACCCATTACAAATATCCGCCCTGTGGTGAGTTCCCGTCGCCTCTCGTCTCAGCCAAACTCGCGATCCGGGCGGCGATCATGGCCGGGGCCTGCCGATTGTCAATGACAGTACCGCCGTTCACGAGCCGTATTCTTTCCCGCGCGCGAGATAACCCGCGGTATCGACAATAGCCTCACGCTCGGCAAACGAGGCCATATCGCCGCGCATCGCGGCGGCGCTGCCGTCTTGCGCGATGGCGACAAGCACACGCTGCATCGCTTTGATGGCGGCACGCTGGGTATCGCTCGGGATGATCACGAGCTGGTAGCCGAGCGCCTGCAATCGCGATACCGGCAACAGCGGTGTCTTGGCGCCCTCGAACATGTTGATCAGCTTCCATCCCGACAGGCGTTTGGCGATGTCGGCGATCTCGGCTTCGGACGTGGGCGCTTCGACGAAGCTCACATCGGCGCCGGCCTCGAGATAGGCCGCCGCGCGGTCGAGCGCCGCGGAAAAGCCTTCGACCGCGATGGCGTCGGTGCGGGCGATCACGACGAAATCGGCGTCGTGCAAGCCATCGCGAACGGCTTTGAGCTTCTGCGTCATCTCGTTGGTCGCCACGAGACTCTTGTCGTCATAATGCCCGCACTTTTTCGGAAATGTCTGGTCCTCCAGATGAAACGCGGCAATCCCGGCACGCTCGAAGGCGCGCGCCGCAGCTTGAGCGTTAAGCGC
>Ga0126373_10001525_pt1 | contig 16541 bp, 19 predicted proteins | sample PanSoiMetPlot_11_FD_92545 | JGI IMG/M metagenome (GOLD analysis project Ga0126373, IMG submission 92545) | Tropical forest soil microbial communities from Panama - MetaG Plot_11 | ecosystem: Environmental > Terrestrial > Soil > Tropical forest > Bulk soil | place: Panama | collected 2016-02-17 | reverse complement strand
TCGACCGGTCCGACGCGCCCGTATACCGTGAATACGCTGGAAGAGGCACTCGACATGGTGATGGTTACACACCATCTCGATCGCCGCATTCCCGAGGATCTCGCATTTGCCGAAAGCCGAATCCGGAAGGAAACGATCGCGGCAGAGGATATTCTTCATGACCTCGGCGCGATTTCGATCTTGTCTTCCGACAGTCAAGCCATGGGGCGCGTGGGAGAAGTGATCCTTCGGACATGGCAGACGGCGGACAAGATGAAGAAACAATTCGGCCGGCTGCCGGAGGAGAAAGGCGCGAACGACAATATTCGAGTCCGGCGTTACGTGGCCAAGTATACGATCAATCCCGCAATCGCTCAGGGAATTTCGAACTATGTGGGTTCGATTGAAGTGGGGAAGCTTGCGGATCTCAGTATCTGGAATCCAGCGTTCTTTGGAGTGAAGCCGGCGCTAGTCCTGAAGAGCGGGATGATTGCTGCAGCCATCATGGGCGATCCAAACGCTTCCATCCCTAATCCACAGCCGGAGTATTACCGGCCGATGTTTGGTTCCTTTGGCCGCGCGATGACCGAAAGTTCAGTCACGTTTGTGAGCCAAGCGCTTGACCAGCGAGGCGATTCCCTTGGATTGGCGAAAAAACTGCTTCCGGTCATCAACACCCGCAAGATCAGCAAGCACTCGATGATCCTCAACGACTACACACCCCACATGGAAGTAAATCCGGAAACCTACGAAGTACGGGCGGACGGGCGTTTGCTCACCTGCGAACCCGCAAAGGTACTGTCCTTGTCTCAACGATATTTCCTGTACTGAGGACCATCATGCAAAGCGCTTCCATCCATCGCCCCGCTGGACAATGGCCGAACGAGAAAGCCATCGGCACTCTCACGCTTGATTTCGATGCGCGTCATCGCCGGCGAATTCGGCTCACCGCGGACCATGGAGAGGATGTCCTCCTGGACCTGCCCAAGACAGTGGCCATGGCCGATGGCGATGGGTTGCTACTCGATGACGGCAATTGGCTCAGGATCAGAGCCGCTGCCGAAGCACTTATAGAAGTCCGGCATGCGGACCGCCACCAACTGATGCGTCTGGCCTGGCACTTGGGCAATCGGCACTTGCCGACCGAAATTCGAGGAAACGTTCTTCTTATTCGACCCGACCACGTGATCGAAGACATGCTTATTGGGTTCGGAGCCAAGTTGCTGAAGATTGAAGCGCCTTTTCAGCCCGAAGGCGGGGCCTATGGCAGCAGCCAGCACGACCACCACCATCACGGGGAGGACAAGCACAACCATGGATAACGAGCTTAATTCCCTTGAACCCCTCGCATTTTTGCGACAGCAAAGCTGGCTCTCCCCCGCATTCCCCACTGGCTCGTATAGCTATTCTCACGGGATCGAGTGGGCCGTAGAAGCCGGGCATATCCCTGATCGCAAGAGCCTTGTCGAATGGCTGGAAGCAGACCTCTGCTACGGCTCAGGACGGAACGAAGCGATTTTCTTTATCGAGGCTTGGCGATCCACTACCGAAGAGAATTACGAAAAACTAGGTGAAGTTGCAGAGCTGGCTGCCGCGTTTCGGGGCACGTCAGAATTTGCACTTGAAACATCACAACAGGCGTCAGCCTGCCTGGGGACATTTTGCCGCGTGTGGCCCAATCCGGTTATGGAGCGCCTTTCAGAGCTGCTCTCGAAACGGGGCATTGCGCCTTCCTTGGCGGTCGTCCTCGGCGTTGGCGCAGCAACGCAAAACATTTCGGCGACCCTGGCCCTTCCCGCTTTTCTCCAAAGCTACCTCGCCAACTTAGTAACGGCCGGCGTCCGGTTGATCCCTCTCGGTCAAACCGATGGGCAGTTCGCCATTGCCGAGCTGGAGGCGGTGGTGCTCGCCGTGGCTGCACAAGCTGAAAAGGCAACGATTCACGATCTAGGCTCGGCGGCATACATGGTGGATCTTGCTTCCGCGTTGCACGAAACGCAATATACGAGGTTATTTCGATCATGAATTCGAATTCAGACTCCAAAAACCATCCTCTCCGCGTCGGTATTGGCGGTCCGGTTGGATCCGGCAAAACGGCACTCGCTGAAGTGCTCTGCAAGCGTCTCCGCGATACGTATGACATTTACGTGATCACGAATGACATTTATACGAAAGAGGATCAACTAATCCTTACCCGCGCGCAGGCACTGCCGGCGGAGCGCATTATGGGAGTCGAAACCGGAGGCTGTCCTCACACGGCGATTCGCGAAGATGCCTCTATGAATCTCGCCGCCATTGAAGAGATGAACCATAAATTTCCGTATGCAGAACTATGCTTTGTCGAATCGGGGGGAGACAATCTGGCGGCGACATTCAGCCCTGAGCTGGCGGACCTGACGATCTACGTGATCGATGTCGCCGAAGGCGAAAAGATCCCGCGCAAAGGGGGCCCCGGGATCACACGTTCCGATCTTCTCATCATAAATAAGATTGATCTGGCCCCTCTGGTAGGAGCAAATCTCGATGTAATGGAAGCGGACACACTCAGAATGCGCGGCAAGCGGCCTTTTGTCTTCTCGAATTTAAAGAGTGGTGAAGGGGTTGAATCGATTGCCAATTTCATCATCGAAAAGGGTGGGTTGGCGAAGAACGCCGCTTAACCCTATGGTTTGTGATGCGTTTTGTCGTTCAATATGGAAACAAGTTGCTCGGCAGCTGCCGGCACTCCGCCCTGATTCGAGAGCACGATCTGTTTGGCCTCGAGCTCTTTTCCGTAAATTTGCCCGTTTGCTTTGTTGTCGGGTCGAATAGTTGAGCCTTCGAGAGAGATACCGGCGAAGAGACCACGCGAACGGGAGTAACTCAAAATCTCTGAGCGCAACGTCACGTCTGTCTCGGCCGAAACGTCGCGGCCGACGGGCCCTGCGGCAATAGAGGCCTCCCCTCCGGCGAGGATCCCGCGAGCGCCACCCTCATTCATCACCAGTAAGACGAAGTCCGTGGCCTGTCCGCCGATCTGAAAGCCGAAGCTACCGCCCTCAAGAGCCATCATCGTCGGCGCCCCCCAAGGACCCTTGAAGTCTTCACCTTGGCGGCATGTCATCGCACCCCGACCGTAGCTACCGCCAACCACAAATGCGCCCTTCAACACGGACGGATAAACCACCACGCAATCAGCCTTGTCGAGTAATCCCGGGGGGATATTATCGGGGATGTCGAGGATCTCCTTCAAAACTGTGCCGCACTCTTTCAACCGATCTTCATCCTTATCTCTACTAGCTGCCCGGGCAACGCCGACGCCAGGCTGGACGATTAGGATGGCGCTCAGCAGTGCGGAAATTACATTCTTCATCTCGGCTCTCCTCATTCCTCTCTGGGCTCGGAACGATTTTCAATGAGCCCCGAGTTTTCACTGACCGATCCCTTATACGCACGAGTCCTGGGATGGTGACGTGTCGAGGGCGAGGTAGGTCATACCGCGCAGGTCCAGAAGCACGCGCCCCCCAGCGTTTACGAGACGAAGCAGCACATGTCCACACCCGGCGCAGCGCGCAACAATGCCAGGACAGGTCATATACAAGTGAGCTTCGGCAAAGTGTTTCGTTGCCCCACAATGGACACACTGTCCTTGCGCAGCAGTAATGTCGAAGGCAAATATTCTGTTCAACTCACCAGCGGCGGCATTGCCGTCTAGATAGTTCATAGATGCATTCACTTCCGTTCTCCTGTGGCGCCGAAGCGCTCCGTTTTGATCTTTTGTCGATCCTGGCCTGCGGCGATCAGGAGTTCGGTCGTATGTTCGACGAATGATGTCGGGCCGCAAACATAGACGCTCGACCGAAGGTCCGCCGGCCACGTCGCTCTCGAAATCAGCTCAGCGTCGATGCGTCCTGCGGGTCGCGGCCAATCTCTCGGAGCCACTCGCGTATACGCGTATGTGACATCTACTGAGTTGCCCCGGCTTGATAATGCTCGTAGTTCCTCATGATAAAAAATCGCACTCGGTTCCCTGACGGAGTACAGCAATCGAAGTGATGCGGTGCTGCTCGCAGAGGCTCGCCATCGAATCATCGCCATGAGCGGAACAATGCCGGAGCCGCCTGCCACAAGCTGGATCGGCCCCGCTCGTTCAGGATCCCACACAAACCAGCGACCAATGGGGCCGCGCACCTCCAGTTGATCACCCACCATTATCTGCTGCGTCAGATAGGGGGAGACTTCGCCGTTTGGCAGTCGCTCGACCGTGAGTTCGATACGACCATCCGAACTCGGAGCCGAGGCGATGGAGTAGGACCGAACAGCAGAGTACCCATCTGCCGCCGTCAGTCGCACGTCCACGTGCTGACCGGCCACGTGCCCCGGCCAATCATCTATGGCCAGTGTGAGCGTCCGCGCCGTCGCTGTTTCGTCGCGCAGCCCGACGATCTTTGCGGTACGCCACGTCACTCTTCCGAGTACCGCTGTTCCTTCCATGGGTCACCATAGATGTGATAACCGAGGCTTTCCCAAAAGCCCGGTCTGTCCTCTGACATTAGTCTCAAGGCCCTCACCCATTTAGCACTTTTCCACAAATAAAGATGAGGCACGAGAAGCCGCGCGGGACCACCGTGTTCAGGTGCAAGATCGCCACCGTCATACTTGAATGCGATCCAAGCCTGGTTGTTCATTACATCTTTCAGAGGGAGGTTCGTCATGTAGTCGCCATGCGAGCGGAACATCGCGTAGGGCAAATCTGTCTTTACATTTGCAAGCAGAACATCGAGCGAAACACCCTCCCACGACGTGCCAAGTTTCGACCATCGCGTTACACAATGGAGATCAGCCACAATATTCTCGGTGGGTAGCTCGCGAAATGCCTTCCAGTCCCATCGCTTCAGAATATTGCGACCATCATCTATCGTAAATTCCCAACGATCGAGATCTATGTGTGGTGTTGGTCCTGCGGACAACACAGGAAAATCTGTAGCGAGGTATTGACCCGGCGGGAGTTTAGTCTCTGCTCCGCTGCGCCGACCGGCAAAGCCTCGCGAAATGATAACCATAGACACTCCTGCTCTCTGCCGACGTGCATTCGGCTCGATGCGACGTAACCAATCCGACAAGGCGCAATCCAGTTTCCAAACAGTCTCTCGCCAATGCGAGACCCCTACTCTCCGCATGCTCTCCGGACGACTGACGTCGAAAGAGCGGCACAGCGTCTCCGCTTTTACCGCTGCTGGTGCATCTCGGAGAGGACAGCTCTTTGACCGAAATAGCTGATCAGGTAAAAGGATACTCCGAGGGATATGACATCTTTGAAGAGGAACAACCCCAAAAAACTCATGTACCTCATGTGGCTTATCCCGTGAACGGCAATGATCGCGTCCGGGGTCGTTATGACCATCGTGCTGGTTACAAAGAACATGACGCATGCGATGAGCCCCCCTATGATGCCGGCTGTAGGCCTCAAATAACCCGCGATCATCAATATGGCGGCAGTAATCTCGGTAAGACCGATTAAATCGGAGCCGATGTATGGGCCGAACAATTTGAAGTGCCAGCTGATCATCGGACTATTAGACACCAGCGGAATTATTCCCTCGGCGCCTGGAGCGGTCAGTTTGTAGGATCCAGCCCAAAGGAGCATAACAATCATGCCAATGCTGGTAATCAGGAAAGGGATATTGCGATCACTTATCCAAGCAGCCAATTTCGTTAAATTGCTTCCGGCCTTTTCCGAGAGGTCGGCAGAAGAATCTGGATCTTGCCTTTCTGCCTTAATTGCTTGTCCCGACGTGACCTGATCCATAGCTACTTCTCCTTGCCCGATGAGTAGTGGTTCCTTGCGTCATTGTGGAATGACGGAATGGATACCAGCTGTCAGCAGTGCAATCGACATACCACGCTTAGCGGCCCTTCCTTGTCTAAGGGGGCTCGTTGAGACGCTGATCGATTCTTAAGAGCCGAAAACACTTAACCAAGATGACGCGAAAGTCGGGCCTGGTCCTGCGTCTCTCGGAAGTCTCAAAGTCGCTATTACGACAGTTCAATAGAAACGAAAACCGCTGCCGGCCGACATCGGAGCCAAATCGGAATCCTTCCGCCCCCTTCTTCTTGTGGCCGGTGTGGGTTAGCTGATTTCTGCTTGCTTTCGGGTTAATCCCAGGCTTGGCAAGTCAGTTGCTCGGGAGAATTGTGCGGAATATCGACGGACCCTCTCGAATCATGAAGGAGCAGTTCGATGGCCAAATATCTTCGCGCAGTTGTTGTCGCCGTGGTTGGAGTTGTCGCCGCTGCAACAACCTTGAGCGCGAACGCACAAACCAGAGGCGATACCCTCTTTGTGATGCCTAACGCGGCAAACCGGAATGAAGTGATCGCCTACAGACAATTCGGTGATGGACAATTCCACCAAACGAATCGCTATGCCACGGGCGGGCGCGGTAGCGGTGGCATTACCGATCCTCTTCAAGCACAGGGTTCCCTTGCACTCAGCCAAAACCATACGCTGCTTTTCGCCGCCAATGCGGGATGCGGAACGGTTTCTGTGTTCCGAGTGTATCGGCCTTCACTGTATCTGGTTGACCAGGTGCCATCGGGCGAAAGTGAGCCATTGACAGTGACGCAACCGGGAAACCTGGTCTATGTGCTAGACGCAGCCGGAAGTGGCAGCATCGTTGCCTTCCGTTTAAGCTTCAACAGATATTTACACCGGATACAAGGTTCCACGACGTACCTGCCCGCCCAGGGCAGTGGCGGCTCCTCGCTATCAGCCAGCCCGAACGGCGAATTCCTATCTGTCACGGAACGTGTGCCGAAAAATATCGACGCATTCCGCATCAATCCGAATGGGACGGTGGTGCCAATCGTCGTCAACAAGAGCAACGAACCTGGAGTATTTGCTGCCACATTTTCATCTGACGGAAATCTAATCGACTCTGAAACAGGTCCCGCAGTGGATATGAATGCCTCGGCCATTTCGTCGTATTCCATCCTGCCAAATGGAGTGCTATCGGCAGGGAGACAGAGTGTGCCAACGCTGGGAACCGCGAACTGCTGGAACGCCATCGCGCCAACCGGAAAATGGGTATACGTCTCGAATGCTGGATCGGCGACGATCTCCGGGTTGGCGATGATTGGTAAGGGTACATTGACCCCGATAGGGGAAGCCATTGTTGGCACAAATCCCGAAGGCAGCACAAATCTGGATATCGCGGTCAGTGGCGATAGCAAATCTGTGTTCACGTTGAATTCCGGCACGGGGACAATTCCCGGGGTTGCGATTCAGAGCGATGGGTCGCTGAGCAACGTCGACGAAGTGGGCGGTTTAGAGCAATCGGCTGGTTTCAATGGGATTGCCGCTCTTTGAGCTCAATCTTAATCAATGCATGGCGGCGGATATTGCGCTTCATGGAGACCAGCAACGTACAGGGCCAGTAGCGTAGGGATCCTGGAATTTTTGGCAGACGCAGCGTCCGTTAGCATTACATTGACCGTACGGAGTCGCAGCCAATGAACGAAACCGTTCTTGTTCTCGCAGGGAAAAAGCTGGCGTGGCCGAATATACAGGCGAAGGTAGCACCCTACGCGCCGATCCTGCTTCGATTGATTGTTGGTTACGGATTTCTGGCACACGGCCTGGCCAAATGGTCCAAGAGACCAGAAGTATTCGCCGGTATTCTTCAGGCAACGGGAGTACCGTTGCCGCACCTTATGGCTTGGGTCACAATTGCCACTGAGATCTTTTGTGGCATCGCTTTCCTGATCGGTGCCTTGATTCCCCTGGTGAGTATCCCAGCCATCCTTCTACTGGCGGTTGCGATCTTCACGGTCCATCTGCCGTACGGTTTCAGCTCGATCAAGCTGCTGAGTATCAACAACGGAAGAGCGCAGTTTGGGCCGCCGGGATACGAAACCGATCTCCTCTACATTGCTTGCATCGTAATGCTGGCGCTAATTGGTCCAACACCTTGGTCCGTCGATGAGTATCGATCCCTGAATTCATCGCAGCATAAGTAGTTCAGCACCTGAACGGAGAAACTGTCATGACCACTTATCACCAGGCGAGCGTGCGGGGGAGAAAGCTCTTTTACCGCGAAGCGGGATCAACCCATTCGTCGAGCATCGTGCTATTGCACGGCTTTCCGAGTTCCTCACACATGTTTCGTGACTTGATACCGCAATTATCGGATAAGTTCCATGTGATCGCTCCAGACTATGTCGGCTTCGGATATAGCGATGCCCCCAGTGTGCAGGAGTTCGAATATACCTTCGACAATCTGACAGCACTTGTGGAAGACCTGCTGTTCAAGAATCTCGACCTGAAGGAGTTCAGCATCTATGTCCAGGACTACGGCGCGCCTGTCGGGTACCGAATTGCCTCCAAGCATCCCGATGCGATTCGGAGCATCGTCGTTCAGAACGGGAATGCCTACGAGGAGGGTATCGGCAGTGCGTTCGACCCGATGAAGCCATTCTGGGCCAATCGCAACATCGAGACCGAGAAGCCTGTGCGCGCTCTCCTAACGAAAGAAATGACTATCTTTCAGTACACGCACGGAGTTAGAGACCCTGACCGCATCAACCCTGATTCGTATACGGTGGACCAGTTCTTCCTCGATCGTCCAGGGAGCGCCGCGATTCAGCTGGATCTTCTTTACAACTATCAGTCGAATGTCGCGCTCTACAAGCGCTGGCACGAGTACTTCCGCAGCCGACAACCGAGAATGCTGATTCTCTGGGGAAAAAACGATCCGTTCTTCACCGGTGAAGGCGCCCAAGCTTACCAAAGAGATATCCCGAACGCGGAACTGCACTTGATCGATACTGGCCACTTCGCACTCGAAGACTTCAGCAGTTTCATCGCCGAGCGGATGCACAAGTTTCTCAGTCAAAACGCCGTACCGAGCGGCTCGACTGCAGCGTGAATTAGCCGGAGGGATCCGTACGTGACAGCGAGTGGAAGCATTACCGTATTTGCGGTTCACGGAGCGTGGGCCGATGGTTCCAGTTGGAAAGACGTAATTCTCGGCCTTGAGCGCGAAAAGCTGCGGGTAGTCGCAGCTCCCATCCCTCTGAGCTCACTCGGCGACGACACCGCAGCACTGAAGCGTGCGATAGCCCGCACGCAAGGACCAGTGATTCTGGCTGGACACGCCTATGCAGGCGCGATCATCGCCGCCGTGAATGACGAGCGTGTGAAGGCACTGGTTTATATCGCAGGATTGGCTCCAGATGCCGGTGAGACGGTTGCCCAGGTCTTTAATCGAGATGAAAAGCACCCTCAGTCACCTCAACTCGCCCCAGATGCTGATGGTTTCATCTGGATGCCGGATGAGGGCTTCGGAAATGCGTTTTCGCAGAATGCTACGGCGGAACAGATAACGCTATCTGCGGCGGTCCAGCGGCCAATTTCGGTGAAGTGTATTCAAGAGCCGGTTCCAAAGCCCACCTGGAGATCGAAACCCTCCTGGTACTTCATTGCGGAGGAGGACCGCATGATCAATCCCCGGACACAACATTTCATGGCGCAACGTATGGGAGCAACAACAAGGTCGCTTGCTGTTGATCACACGCCGCTGCTTAGCGCGCCCGGGAAAGTTGTGGACATCATCTTGGACGCTAAACAGGCAGTGTGCTCTTGAGGGGGATGCGTGGCGAGGGGAAAACTTCGTGAACTCTGTTGCGATTGTTACGGGAGCCAGTCAGGGGATCGGTCGGTGCACCGCCGTTCGACTGGCCCGCGACTTTTCAGCGATTGTGCTGGCTGCACGAAACGCCAGTGCGCTGAAGGAGGTGGCGGATGCCGTTAAGAGTGTAGGAGCCGCTGCACTTGTTTGTGATCTTGACTTGAGCAAGATCGAATCGGCAGAGGAGCTAATCAAAGCCACTATCGATCATTTCGGCAGGATTGACGCTCTGCTGAACATCGCGGGAGCAGTGCCGCAAATCGATTTGTTCGAGATGACGGATGAGCAATGGCGAGCTGGCATGGAGCTGAAACTTCACGGTGCAAGACGGGTGACCATATTTGCATGGCCAGCACTTAAAGAATCCAAAGGCTCGGTCGTATTTATGTCAGGCAGCGCCGCCCTCGACCCGAAGCCTGCCTTCGCCGCGGTCGCGGCGACGAATGCAGCCATCACAGCGCTGGCTAAAGCATTTGCGGAACAGGGCATCAAGGACGGCGTGCAGGTCGACAGTATCGTGCCGGGTGCAGTTATGACCGGGCGACGGCGCTCATTCCTTGAGAGGTGGGCGCCAGCGCATAACATGAGGGTCGAGGAAGCGACAAAGCAATTTCCTGAAAAGGCCGAGATCAGCCGCTACGGAAGTCCAGAAGAGATTGCGGACCTGCTCGCCTTCATGGTGTCACCAGCTGCGAAATGGATGACGGCTACTTCGATCCGAATGGACGGCGGGGAGATTAAAGGCATTTGACGAAACCGAAGAGGAACCAAAGCACGTCTCGCAGGTTTGTTGCCGGCCTCACAGCCATGCCAAATGATTGCAAATCTAGGAGTTGGCTACAACACAGGAGAAGCGAACATGATTTCTACCACATTTCCGCACCAACATATCATTTCTCCCGCATTTCCTTATCAAAAGAAACGGCGGCGGGTCCTCGGCAGCGACATGGCGTACGTGGAGGTGGGAGAGGGCGACCCCATCGTGCTGCTGCATGGCAATCCCACCTCGTCGTACCTGTGGCGCAACGTGTTGCCGCACCTGCAGCTACGAGGCCGCTGCATCGCCCCCGACCTGATCGGCATGGGTGACTCCGACAAGCTGCCTGACAGCGGCCCCGATTCGTATCGTTTCGTTGAGCACCGCCGCTACCTCGACACACTGCTCGAGGCCCTGAATGTGCACGAGCGGGTCATCTTAGTCGTTCATGACTGGGGTTCGGCCCTCGGCTTCGATTGGGCCAACCGTCACCGCGAAGGCGTGAAGGGTATCGCGTACATGGAGGCGATCGTCCGGCCGCAGGGCTGGGACCACTGGGACGTGATGAATATGCGTCCATACTTGCAGGCGCTGCGTTCCGATGCCGGGGAAAAGATGGTCCTGCAAGAAAACTTTTTCATTGAGAAGATCGTGCCCGGGGCGGTTCTACGCACCCTTACGGCAGAGGAGATGGCGGAGTACCGGCGGCCGTTCGCCGAGCCCGGCGAAGGGCGCCGGCCGACGCTGACATGGCCTCGGGAGATCCCTATCGAGGGAGAACCCTCCGACGTGAATGCCATCGTGGCTGCCTATGCGGAATGGCTCGCGACCAGTGATGTGCCGAAGCTGTTCATCAAGGCGAAGCCCGGTGCGCTTCTCGGCGGCGGCGCGAATCTCGACACCGTCCGTATGTGGCCAGCGCAGACCGAGGTAACCGTCGCGGGAGTCCACTTTATTCAGGAAGATTCGCCGGACGAGATCGGTCGGGCCATCGCCGAGTGGATGAGGAAGTTGGGCTGACAGTGGTCAGCCAAGACAGGGGTGATGGTTATACCTTCCCCGCCCTGGGAGAAACCGGGCGCGGAGAAATCGTCCGCGCCCGTTTACTCTCTTGTTTGATTTACGGCTTCTATTCCGCACCGAGGAGGACGTAGTAAATGCCCCGACTGCTCTCGCTGAACACCGGTCTTCCGCGTGAGGTGACATGGAACGGCAGAACTGTGCGGACAGCTATCTGGAAATTCCCGGTTGAAGGGCGGCGGCCGGTTCGTAAGCTCAATATCGATGGCGACGCGCAAGCGGATCTCGCGGGTCACGGTGGGGAACAGCGTGCCGTATTCGTCTACCAGATGGATTCCTATGAGTACTGGAAGCGCTTTCTTAGGCGCAATGATTTCACATTCGGTCAGTTCGGCGAGAACTTCACGGTTGAGGGACTTCCAGACGATGAGGTCTGCATCGGTGATCAATATCGTATTGGAGGTGCGTTATTTGAAGTCACACAGCCCCGCGTGACCTGCTACCGCGTCGGCATCCGCATGAACGAACCGCGCATGCCGGCCCTGCTCGTAGCCCACCATAGACCCGGGTTTTACTTTCGGGTGTTGCAGGAGGGAGAAGTTGGTGCTGGCGATGACATCGTAAAAATCGCTGATGGCCCGGAAGAGATCACCGTCGCGGAAATGGATGCCCTCTTGTACCTCCCGGGACACTTGCGCGACGAACTCGAACGCGCGCTCCGGATCCCAGCGCTGAGCGAAGGCTGGCAAGCTTCGCTCCACAAAATACTCGAACAGACATCTGCCTCCACAGCGGTGCGGGGAAATCCCGGGCTTGCCGACGAGGCACAAGCGCCCGCATGGCCTGGATTCAGACCGATGAAAGTCGCGCGCCTCTTTAAGGAAAGTGACAGCGTAACGTCATGTGTCCTGGTTCCGATCGACGGACAACCTCTTCCTGCCTTCCGGCCGGGTCAATTTATTGTCCTCCGCTTGCAGGTGGAACACGACAGACCGGCGGTTCTTCGCAGCTATTCGTTATCCGATTTCGCAGTAGCCGACCATTTCCGCATCAGTGTCAAAAGCGAACCGCATGGAATCGGAAGTGCTTTTCTGTGCAACCGCACGAGAGAAGGCGATGTATTGGATGTGAGCGCGCCGCGAGGAAGCTTCACTCTGCGCCTTGGCGATAATCCGTTGGTTCTGTTAAGCGCCGGTGTCGGCGCAACACCTGTATTGTCGATGTTGCACGCGCTCGCCGCCGAAAAGTCGCAACGAAATATCTTCTGGATCTATGGCGCCCGCAATCGTGTCGAGCATCCATTCGCAGAAGAGTCGCGTTTGCTGATCAAGCAGCTGTCTCGCGGACGAAGCTACATCGTCTACAGCAGGCCCGCTGCAACCGACTCCGTTGGAAGCGACATCGATGCTTCCGGGCATATCGACGTATCTTTGCTCGAGAAGATTGGCGTAACCCCGAACAGCGACTTCTATCTATGCGGCCCATCGTCATTCCTGGAAAGCATGCGTGAGGGGCTGCGAAACTGGGGTGTGCCGGATGGAAATGTGCATATGGAAGTTTTTGGCGCTCTTGAGGGCACCACGCCGGGCATGGTGAATGTTGGCCATACTCCGCACCTGCCACAAGGCCCACCCGGGTCTGGTCTTTCAATCTCATTTGCCCGCAGCGGCCTTACCGTAGCGTGGGATTCTAGATTCGCAAGTTTGCTTGAGTTGGCGGAAGCGTGCGATGTTACGGTCAGATGGTCGTGCCGCACCGGAGTCTGCCACACCTGCATGACTGGTCTTATCGGCGGATCGATTCGTTATAACCCTGAACCGCTGGAAAGGCCTGCTTCGGGAAATGTGCTGGTCTGCTGCTCACAGCCAACGTCCGCTGTTGTTGTTGATCTCTAACATCGGGGAGGAAAAGCAATGGGACTGTCGTGGCAACAAGGGCCGCTGTCACCCGGAGCAATCGGCCGGTTTCTCGTACGTGAACCTCTGCCCAAGAGGTTGTTGTACGCCGAGCCGTTGCGTCGACGGATGCGTGTCCGTTTCGGTGAAAACTGGATCGCCGATAGCGAACACGTCCTCCTGCTCTTCGAACCGGGTCGCTACCCGATGGCCTACTTTCCGGAGACCGACATCTCTCCCGACGCACTGCAACGGATCGACTACACCACACGACATCCCGATCTCGGCCTGACTTCCTGGTATGCGGTCCGAGCGGGCAATAAGAATACGCCCCGTGCCGCTTGGCAGCACACCGAATTACCCGACTATGCTCGCGAATTGCATGGACGGGTTGCGTTCGCCTGGCATTCGATGGATGGGTTCTACGAAGAGGACGAAAGGATTATGGGCCATGCTGCCGACAGCTACCACCGCATCGACATCCGCCAGACATTTCGGCATCTCGTCGTACGCCATCGTGAGCGGATCATTGCGAACACAAAACGACCGTTGGTTCTCTACGAGTCCGGCTTCGCGCCACGCTGGTACGTTCCCCGTGCCGATGTTGATGAGTCTGCCCTCACTCCAGTGGATCGCCAGACCTTCTGCCCGTATAAGGGGCTATGCAGCTACTACAACATCAGCGATGCACAGCTGGCGGTCTGGTCGTATCCGGAGGCATATCCCGAGGTCGGCCGTATCTCCGACTTCTTGTCATTCGAGCCGGACATTGTCGCGGTGCAGCTCGATGGCAAGCAGCTTCATCTTGAACCTGGTCAGACTGTGATTCCACACGGCCCTGATCGCGAACTTACCGTCGCCGAAGTGCTCCCCCACCGCAGGTCGGCATAACCATTCATTGAAGCGGGCGCGAGGGAGACGCAATCGTGAGAAGGCCAACATTTTCCGTCGAAGTGATCACGCTGCCGGTGAACGATGTCGAGCGGTCGCTGCGCTTTTATGTTGATCAAGTTGGCTTCACGCTCGACGTCGACTATTCGCCGAACGACGCGTTCCGTGTCGTGCAACTCACTCCGCCGGGCTCAAGCTGTTCAATCCAGGTAGGTAAAGGACTCACCGATGCGCCCGTCGGTTCCCTTCGCAATACCTATCTCGTCGTAACGGACCTCGATGCCACACGCAACCGCCTTCTTGAGCGTGGGGTCGTGGTGGGCGAGATCCGGCACAAGACGCCCATTGGAGCATGGGACGGCAGTTTTGTACGCGGGCTCGACCCCGCGCATGGAGACTATGCCAGCTTCGCCGACTTCTCCGATCCCGATGGCAATAAGTGGGTGCTACAGGAACGGGGCTATCGAAATGGCTGACGTAATGGAAGCATCGTGATGTTGACACCCTCACGATGGAGACCGCGACAAACGGCGGACGAAACAGCGGGGTCCAAAATCACGACTGACGGCAAAGAGCGCCAGTACTTCGCGCTTCCACGGCTCGCCGGATTGAGCGCGATTGTCAGCTTGCATTATCACTGGCCAGAGTATGTGATGGAAGTGGGTGAGGTGGGGTGCTATCTGTTTGTTGCGTGCGTGGTAGCGACGCTCCTGCAGCACCCTGAATCAATCGTTAGGCAGTCTATCTCAAGTGGCATCGCCCGCCGAGCGCTCATGGGAGTGACGATGGGCATGACAGCGATTGCAATTGTAATGTCACCTTGGGGCAAACGGTCGGGAGGTCATTTCAATCCGGCAATCACCATCACTTTTTTTCGTCTGGGAAAAGTGGAGTTCTGGGACGCAGGGCTCTATGTCGCCGCGCAGTTCTTGGGTGCCATCGGTGGCGTCACTCTCGCCAGAATTGCATTGCCAGACGCACTGGCCAATCATGCGGTACGTTATGCGGTTACGGTGCCAGGTATGTACGGCAGCGCCGTCGCATTTGCCGCCGAAGTGGCCATCTCTTTTATTCTGATGGTCACCGTATTGTTCACTACCAATAGCAAAATTCTTGCCCCCTACACCTCCTACTTTGTAGGGACGCTGATTGCGCTGTATTACACGTTCGAAGCGCCGCTGTCTGGCACGAGCACAAACCCCGCACGAACGTTTGGATCCGCACTTCACGCCAATTATTGGCATGCCTTATGGATCTATTTCATGGCTCCGTCGCTGGGCATGTTGGCCGCCGGCGAACTATTTCTCCGAGTCCGCAGCGGCGCCGGTCCCTATTGCGCCAAACTTCACCACGCCAACGGGGAACCCTGCATCTTCCGTCATGCCCAACACGAAGTCTAGAAACGCCGGGTACGATGTTACTGCCGGACTCAGCAACAACAGGCTGACAGCGCCGCCAGCAAGTGAGCTTACGAGAACTTGGTCTTTGGTCGTGCTTGGCGTATGCCGTCCACGATGAAGTCGGCTCGCTCGTTATAGAACGCAACCAGCCCGGCGATCTTGACGTTCTCGGGAAGTGGCGTCTTGTAAGACCAAGCGAGGTCCTTCAGCGTTTCGCCACCGGCTCTCACGGACCAGTATTGGGCGAAACCTTTGTACGCGCAGCCGGTGACGGTGTCGGTCGGAATTAGCAGGTCCACGCGCACGTCGAGCTTCGGGATGTAGTAGCGAGTCGGCAGCCTCGTCTCGAACAGCAGCGTCGGCCGATGCGTATCGGCGATTTTCACGCCGTTTACTTCAACCTCGACATGCCGGGAGCTGTGCAAGATGTCGATGCGAGTGTATGGGTCGTGGGGGTGGACAAACACCTCCTCGTCCTCCTCGAACCATCCGTCCATGGCGTTCCAGTCGAAGCGGATCAGGTCGCGCAGTTCCTCGACTGGTGACTCCGGGTAGTGCCAAGCGGCGTCCTCGACCTCGCGGTTGCCACCCTTGATGGTGAACTTGTGGGCGTCGCCCCGGCTCGGCGACCACTGGGTGCGCCCGTTAGATGTCAGCCGCTCCATGCGTACGTCCTCCCGCGGGAAGTAATAGGCCGGATAGTAGGGGACCTCCCAAACGAGCTTGAGGCGCTTTGTGTCGGCGATGAGCTCTCCACCGAGGAACGTTCGCACCCGCTTGGGCCCGTCCTCGACATGAACACGCTCTCGGGTCTCAGACATAGCACTCTGCACCATAGCACTCTCCACGCTCGATCGGAATTGGTCCTGGCTGGTTTGCAGAGTCGTTGTCGGCATACATGGAAACTCCTATTTTGCTCACAAATGCATGC
>Ga0126373_10001524_pt1 | contig 16543 bp, 14 predicted proteins | sample PanSoiMetPlot_11_FD_92545 | JGI IMG/M metagenome (GOLD analysis project Ga0126373, IMG submission 92545) | Tropical forest soil microbial communities from Panama - MetaG Plot_11 | ecosystem: Environmental > Terrestrial > Soil > Tropical forest > Bulk soil | place: Panama | collected 2016-02-17 | reverse complement strand
TTCTGCTCAATCGCCGCCTCGATCATCCGCAGGTGCCGCCATGCGTCGTCGAGTACGTGCTGTTTCACGAGATGCTGCACGTCAAGCATCCCACGCGCCGTTCTGGCTGCACGCTGGTTTCACACACTCGCGAGTTTCGGGACGAAGAAAAGCGCTTCCCGGAATTCGAGCGTGCCCGACGCATCCTCGACCGCCTCGCCCGCACCGGCGCTTTGCTACCCTTCGCCTCCGCCACTGGTTTGACTCGCTTGTGACGGGCCTCGCCGGTTTATGAAGGCTTCGCGTTACCCAGAGGCGAAAGCTGCCCTATGAGGAGCGCTGCGAGCAAGCCTGCTCGATGGGGGTGGTCAGGATTCGACAGCTTCTCATGGTGGTTAGCCTCCTTTCGCTCTCGCTTTTAGCCTTGTTGGTGGAGCAGGCGACCCCGGCAATCAGCGAAACATTCACTTTTCCCCTAAACCGATCCCTGCCAGTCGCGACCGGCCCGCCGGTTGCTGCCTAACTCAGTAGCCCTTCCCGTTTCGCGAGCAACGCTAGCCCTTCTTCTCTTTTTCCACTTCCTTGTAGAGCTTGTCGATTTTCTTTCTGATTTTTGCCGCATCTTCTGCGCGCGGATACAAATCGAGGTAGCGCTGGTAGGATTTGATGGCCTGCTTTTTCAGCCCCTTTTTCTCCTGTGCTTCGCCGAGGTAGCGGAAGGGAATCGCGTAGCCCGGCTTGGAGTCGATGGCGTCTTGCAGGCGGTCGATGGCCGCGTCGTAATCCCCAATATGCATGTAGTGCTGGGCCACTTCAATGTCGTTTTCTGCGCGCAGGGGATCCCACTTTGGCTGATCCGGCGCGTTCTTCGTGGAATCGGTATCGGGTTTGCCGGGTTTGTCGGATTTCTTGCCAGACGCAGGGGCCCCGGTGTCGGGAGGCTTCGACGAGGACTCCTGTTTCGGATCCTGGCCGTAGACCGCGGACGCCATCTCGAGAAGGCCCAGAGCCACGAGCCATCGAATGAGTCCCTTGAATCTCATAGCCGTCCGGAGCTCTCTCCCTCCCACGCGATGCCCTTTAGTATGATGGAAGTTGTGCCGCGAAAACAAAGCCGAAAAAGGGCCTGGTGCGGGTGCAGTTTTTGCACCTAAAGCCTAGAACCAGGTAACTCTGTATGGAGCCCCGCGAAAAAGCCGCTCAACTTCCCGAAAGCCCCGGCGCATATCTGTTCAAGGATGCCGGCGGGACGGTCCTGTACGTCGGCAAAGCGCGCAATCTGCGAAGCCGGGTGCGTTCCTATTTCACCGAGTCACGCTCGGTGGATGCAAAAACCGGTTCGCTGGCGCGTGAAATCGCCGATCTTGAAACCATCGTGGTGGGCAACGAACGCGAAGCCCTGGCGCTCGAACACAATCTGATCAAGAAATACCGGCCGAAATTCAACGTCCTGCTCCGCGACGACAAAACCTATCCATACATTAAATTCACCGCAGCAGAAAAGTATCCGCGCGTTTATTTCACCCGGCGCATCAGGAAAGACGGTTCGCTTTATTTCGGACCGTATTTTCCCGCAGGCCTGGCGCGGCGTATTCTGCACTTCATTCACAAGCGTTTTATGGTCCCATCGTGCACGGTGGATCTGACGCGCAACCATCCACGACCTTGCTTGCAGTACTACATCAAGCGCTGCCTCGGTCCCTGCGTGTCCGGGCTCACCACCGATGAGCGCTACGGGGAGGCAGCGCGCGACGCGCGCATGTTCCTCGAAGGACGTAGGCACGACCTGATGAAGAGCCTTGAAGAACGCATGACCGCCGCTGCGGAGAAAGAATTGTTCGAACAAGCGGCGGCGTACCGCGACTTGCTGCGCACCCTCGAAGATATCGAGCAGCGCCAGCGCATCGCCGCCGTGCAGGGCGACGATACCGACGTTTTTGCCTACTACGCCGAGGCACCTCTTGTGGCTGCCAATTTGTTCCATTTGCGCGGAGGACGCGTAGTGGATCGCCGCGAATTTTATTGGGAAGATCTCGAGGAATTTGATCCCAAGGAGTTTGTGCCTTCTCTGCTGAAGCAGCTTTATCTCGAAGCCGAATATCTGCCGAAAGTGATTCATGTCGCCGAAGACTTTGAAGAACGCGGATTGCTCGAGGAAACACTTACCGAACGCGCCGGGCACAAAGTGGAGATCTTCACGCCGCAACGCGGTTCGAAGCGCGCCTTTCTGGATCTGGTGGAGAACAACGCCAAGCACTCCTTCGAACAGCGCTTCCGCGTCCTGAAGCCAACGTCGAGAGCCATCGGGGAAGCGCTCCAGAATGCCCTGAACCTGCTCGAAGAGCCCAAACGCATCGAGAGTTTTGACATTTCGCACATTCAGGGAACCGATACGGTCGCGTCGATGGTGGTTTGGGAGCAGGGGCGGATGAAGAAAACGGACTACCGCAAATTCATCATTCGTGGTGATGGCGGCGATGGCCCGCTGCCGCGCTTGAACGACGATTTTTCCAGCATGCGCGAGGCGGTCACGCGCCGCTACCGCCGCTTGCAGGAAGAGAGGAAGGAATTGCCAAGCCTCATCCTCATCGACGGCGGCATCGGGCAGTTGCACGCCGCGGCGCAGGCGCTGGAATCGCTCCAAATCATCAATCAGCCTGTGGCCAGCATCGCCAAGAAGGAAGAAATTCTCTTCGTTCTAGGTCAGGAAGACGAACCCATCGTGCTGGAGCGTCATTCGCCGGTGCTTCACTTGATTCAACAAATTCGCGACGAGACGCATCGCTTCGCTGTGACGTTTCATCGCGAGCGCCGCGGGAAGCGGCAAACCCACAGCATGCTGAGCGACATTCCAGGCGTCGGACCGAGGACGGCACAAAAACTGCTTCAAGAATTTGGGAGCATCGCCAATATTCAGCGAGCTGGCGTGGAAAAACTAAGCGAGATTATTTCGCGAAAAAGCGCCGAAAAGATTCTTGCGGGCCTGTTGCACCCGGAAGACCGGTAACCGTTTCGAATGACCTATACCGGTTAGGCAAGATTGCAGCTTCACGATTGCTGTGCTACGGTGTGTTATGGAGGTTGTTATGGCGGACAGCGTAGGTTCCAAGGTGACTTACTTTCTGGTTGGTCTTGGTATTGGCGCTCTGGTGGGCGTCCTTTTTGCGCCAAAGTCCGGGGATGAGACGCGCGACTTTCTTTCGAAGAAAGCGGATGAAGGCAAGGAATACGCGCAGCGCAAAGCACGCGAACTGCGCGAGCGCGCCGATGAACTGATCGAACGCGGAAAGGAAGTGGCGGTGCGCAAGAAGGATTCGATTTCGGCAGCGGTTGAAGCAGGACGCGAAGCCTACCTGCGGGAGTCGAAGCAGTCGTAAAGACGAAGTAGGCGACAGAACCGGGTTTCGGCCCCTAGCGGGGCGAGCGGGGCAGGTATGCAGGTGTGGCTCGAAATCTTCAGCATTGTCGCGGCGCTGGCTCTGGTTGTGCAAGTGGTGATTCTGACAGTACTGCTTCTCGAGATGCGCCGCACCAGTCAGAATGTGAACCGCGTGGTGGGCGAAGTGCAGTCGCGCATGGGGCCGATTCTTACGCGCGTGCAAATTCTCCTCGACGATACGCAGCCCAAAATCTCCGGCATGGTGAACGACGCGTCGCATATTGTTTATTTGGCACGAGGGCAAGCCCAGAAAGTAGACCGCGTGTTCACGGAAGCGGCGGACCGTCTGCGGGGGCAGCTGGTGCACATGGACCACATCCTGACCGGCGCGCTCGAGGCGGTCGAAGATGCCGGCTCACAAGTCAAGAACAGTTTCTGGCGGCCCATGCACAAAGCCTCGGCATTGGTGCAGGGAATTAAGGTCGGCCTCGATCTCCTTCGTTCTCGTCGGCGGGGATGGGATGGCCGCTCGGAGCGCCGCCGCAGCGATGAGCCGCGCGAACCACAAGAAGAAGAGCTCTTCATCTAGTTGAGACCGCAACGGTCAGTCTGAGCCCCGCCAAGGTAGCGCTTCTTGTGCGCACGTTCTCGCCCGCGAATCTAGCCCCTATCGAATCGTTCGCGCTAAATTTGTCGTGTGAGGACGCCGACCAATACGTCCACGTCGATGCGGCTTCGAACTGCGGTAGGCTCAGGAAGCCATCCGGCGATAACGGAGCTAACCTGCGATCCAGGCGCCGGCGAGGACGCGTTCGTCCTCGTAGAAGACCGCGGCTTGACCGGGAGTGATGGCGCGCTGCGGCGTGTCGAAGGTGACGCGAGCGCCAGTATCGCCGAGGGCTTCGACGATGGCCGGCGCGGGATCGTGCTTATGGCGAATTTTGACCGTCGCACGCAGAGGTCCCAATGACTTTCCAAGGGAAACCCAATTCACGCCTTGGACTTCAAAGTTTTTCCTGCGAAGAGCCTGGTCCTCGCCGACAACGACACGATTGTTTTGCGGATCGATCGAAAGAACATAGAGCGGCTTGCCGGCGGCGAAGCCCAGCCCCTTGCGCTGACCGACGGTGAAGTTGTGAACACCGTTGTGGCGGCCGATCACATAGCCGTCTTCGTCGACGATCTCGCCTTCCGCGTCGTTTAGGGGAGTTCCGCGTTCGCGCGAATACGCATGGATGAACTGCACGTAGTTGCCGTTGGGCACGAAGCACAGCTCCATGCTGTCCGGTTTTTCCGCGACGGGAAGATTCGCGCGCCTGGCCAGCGCCCGCACTTCCTCCTTCGTGAGTTCACCGAGAAGAAATTCGCTCTGCGAAAGCTGCTCCTGCGATAGGCCCCACAGGAAATATGACTGATCCTTAGTATTGTCGCGGGCGCGCCATAGTTCCCAGCGTCCTGTTTCATCATTTTTGCGAATGCGGGCATAGTGGCCGGTGGCGAGCCGCTCGGCTCCGATTTGCCGCGCCATACGCAGCAGCGGCTCGAACTTTACGTCGGTATTGCAATTGGTGCAAGCAATGGGCGTGCGGCCGGCGAGATAGTGATCCACAAAAGGGCGCACCACGCGCGACTCGAACTGCTGTTCGAAATTCACCACGTAATGCGGAAAGTGCAAATGCCGGGCGACGGCCTTCGCGTCGTAGACGTCGTCGAGGGAGCAGCAGCGATGCTGCGCCGGGCCGTCGCCTTGCAACACGGGCAAGCGGCGCTGGTTCCAGAGCTGCATGGTAAGGCCGACGACAGAACGGCCTTGTTGCTGCAGAAGCGCGGCGACGGTCGAGGAATCGACGCCGCCGGACATGGCTACGGCGACAAGGCCCTGCTGGGTCTCCCGGCGCTCGGGAAGCGTGTCGACTTGGATGGCGGCATGCATGCTGACCATTTCATTGTAGCGGACTCGGCACGGTCCGGAAAAATCGAAAAAGGGGTTGCTCCTTGCCGGAATCGCTCGGGACGAAGTAGTTCGCGTTCTGTTCGAAATGAGGCGGCCAAGGAACCACGACTAGGTCTTGCCGGCGGACTCCCTTTGATAGGTCGGAGAGAGTTGGCGAAGTTGCGCGACAGCCGCGGGAATGATCTGCAAAGCAAGATCAATGTCGGCTTGCGTAGTGTGGCGGCCGAGGCTGAAGCGCAGGCTGGCGCGCGCTTCTTCGGCGGGTAACCCGATGGCGGTGAGGACGTGAGACGGTTCGACGGCGCCGGAGGAACAAGCGGCACCGGTCGAGCAGGCAAGACCCTTCAGGTCGAGCGCGATGAGCAGCGCTTCGCCTTCGACGCCCGGAAAAACAAGATTGGCAGTGTTTGCAGTGCGCACCGCGTGGCCACCATTGATGCGCGAATGGGGCACCCGACGCAGAAGACCGTGCTCGAGTTGATGGCGGAGCGCGCCCAAGCGCGTGGCGTCGTTCGCGAGCGAGTGGCGAGCGATCTCCGCGGCTTTGCCGAGGCCGACGATGCCGGCAACATTCTCGGTGCCAGGACGAACTCCACGCTGGTGGTGGCCGCCATAAAGGAGTTGCTTCAGGCGAGTTCCGCCGCGAACGTAGAGCGCGCCAATGCCCTTCGGGGCATACAGTTTATGGCCGGAAAGAGAAAGCAGATCCAGCTGCAACTGCTTCACGTCGATGGGAATCTTCCCGGCGGATTGCACCGCATCGGTATGGAAATAAACATCGGCTTCTTTGGCGACGCGGCCGATTTCTTCGAGAGGCTGAACAGTGCCTAGTTCGTTGTTGGCGTGCATGACGGTGATCAGCACGGTTTCTTTGCGAAGGGCCGCTTGCAAATCTTTGACGTCGATTGAGCCGTCTTGATCCACATGAAGGTAGGTGACATCGACGCCTTGTTTTTCGAGGGCTTGGCAAGCGTTGAGGACGGCTTCGTGCTCTACAAAAGAAGTGATGATGTGAGGACGGAAAGAGCTAGAGGAGACCAAGGAGGTAGAGGATCGAAAGACGACGCCGAAGATAGCGTGATTGTCGGATTCAGTGCCGCCGCTGGTGAAGAAAATCTCCTGGGCCCTAGCGCCAATGAGCGCGGCAACTTGCTCGCGCGCAGTCTCGACGGCAGCACGGGCGTTCTGGCCGAACGTGTGGATGGAGGAGGCGTTGCCGAATTCGGCAGAGAAGTAGGGAAGCATGGCGTCGAGGACTTCGGGCTCGACCGGGGTAGTTGCGTTGTAATCGAGGTAGACGCGGTTCATCGGTTTGTACTCACCATGATACTCGATGTGAGAGCTGGCGGGAGCACCCGCGGCGGGCGAAAACGGCGCCCAGCGAGATCGTCGCTACATGGTAATGGAAGCGAGTAGGGGCGATCACTCGCGGCCCCGGCGGCCGGGCAGTCGGCGTTGCTGGACAAATTCACGGTGACCAAACCGGATGTCGAAGACAGCATTCGCGTACACATCGAGGGGCCGAAACAAGCCGTGGCCGGCAGCGCGATCACCTATAACGTGCGCGTCCACAACGGGAGCGCCTACCCGCTCAACGGCGCGCAAGTGGTGATTCATCTGCCGGACGGTGCGGCATTTGCGGGAACGGCAAACGACACGCTCACGTTGCACGGGGGGCAAGTGGTCGTTACCGTGGGTCGCATCGGAATTGGTGGCGTCGAGACCGTGGAGGTGTCCGCAACGCTGGCTTCGAGTCTCGCAGCAAGGACCATGCTCCGGGCGAGCGCCCTGCTGCGGTCGAGCACGGCTCTGCCGGTATCGTCAAACGTAGCACCCACGCTGATCGTGCAGTAATTTCAAAAAGAGCCATTTTGTTTCGGGAGCGGGCGCGCCACTTCGCGATCGCGGGCGCCCGCTCCGTTCCAGAGAAGCAGGCCGTCGTCACGCGAGCCAGCTCTTGTTTTGCCAATGGCTATTTCTTTGAATAAGCGCAGGACCCGCGCGAAACCGGGACCGCGCCTTCAGCAAAAGCAACGCGTTCCGGGGCCCTACGGCTGGCCTTTCCCGGGATGGTGAGAAATCAAAGAAAATCCAGGGCCGCCAGATTCTCGGCAACGTGGGTTAGGAAGGGGCCTTGGTGTCCTCGTCGGCGTTATGGTCCGCCAAGCGGAGGCGCCAACTGAGAAGGTTGCTAGTGTAGAGAGCGATGCAGAGGAGATTCGCGGGGACGAAGCCGAATTGCGCGGTGCGCACGCCAATTACGCAGACGACCGCGCTGTTCACCGCGGCCACCACCCAGCCTTGCCAGAGCTTCCGGCCAAGGAGAACGGTGGCGAGGATGGTGAGCACGCAGGAGACGTAGTCCAAACGCAGCAAGCTGTGAAGTAGGTTTGCCATCTTTTCGTTCGAGCCGGCTACAAATCAGCAAGAGAGTGCCGACCAGTTCGGTTCCGTTGCTACCGAGGCCGTGCTTGCTGACGGGGCGCTATCCTGAAGGCCCGCCGCAGACATCACTTCTGATCCACCCTCTGAAAGGCAATTCAGCGGCCAAATGGGGCTTCTGCCATTGGGGGCGGAGAGTCGTTTGAGACAGGTTTGTAAGTGCCTGTTTTTAGGGGGGGTTGCGGACGCAGAAGACGAGTCTTGAGGCGGGAGGCAGGGGCCGGACTTGAAAGTCTCACCCGGAAATGAGACAAGCCGTCTCAGATTGAAACTGACGTTGGCGGGAGACGTATAGTGCTTCCATGGGGACTTGGTGCTCGTCAGATAGGCATGTCATCTGGGCCTGACAACAGGAGCAGTTGTTTTAAGGCAGCAACTTTTCGTAAATAGAGTCGTCAGGACTTGCCAATCACGCGTTTAGGGGAAGGGCCGGGGTGCGCCGGGGATGTTTGACATTGCACACCGGTTGGCCTTTCGTAGTAGGGAAACCAATATAATCACAGAACGGTGAACGTCATGACTCTCGGAACAGCTCTATTCGCATCCGTAGTCACTTCGGTTGTTCTTGTGCTTGCGGTCTACCACAAGCCATTCCGGAAAGTGTGCTTCTGGGTTTTCGGAATCTCGGTAATTGGCGCGGCTATGTTCTTGCTTAGCGCGCAGCTGTACCACAAACATGAAGCAAGGAAAGAAGCCGAGCGAGAGAGGAAACTCAACGCGTGCGTCGCTCGTTTTCCGGTTCCCTACATATTGGATGGCGAACGGCTGTCGGCATTTGCTATCGCTTCCGCCTGCGCACGGAATCCGGACTTTGCGCCCGCCCAGAATTCTTCCTATCTTTCGAATATCGTGGAGATCCGCGGGGGAGGCACATTGAAAGTCACGCCGCAGCAGAAATTCTCTCCCGACGGCGAGCCGGACTTCATCCCGATTATTTATCTCGGCCGTCAGCAAACCTTCGTACTGACCTGCGGCAATTATGGCGACCCGGTAACCAGCATTACCGTCAATCAGGGATTGGTTTCGTGCCCCGGATCGGCTCCGGCTCACGAGTGCGCGCAATGGAACGACAAGGCCGATAAATGGGCGAATTACATTGGACTTTCCCTGGGCGATTGTACCTCGAACGGTTGCGTCGTTTATCGAGGAAAGAAAATCATCGGCGGCCTTTCGCGCAACGAGATCACCAACGCTCAGTGGGATACCTGCGAACAGGAGCGCCAAGCCGCCGGACGAAACTAGGGGGCGGAAAAGAAACGCCTCGGGTTGCCGCCCCGTCGCGTAGCCAGTGAAGACTCCGAGACACTTCAAACTTCAGTTCCCAAAACTCCTATTCGAGGTTACGTGGTTGGCTCGACGCAGAATCAGGCCTTGCCGCCGATCATGTGGACGAAGGCTTCCTTTACTTTGGCGAGCGGGAATCTTTCGATCATGGCACAAACACCGGAGCGTTCGGCGAAAGGCAGCGTGTCTTCGGTGTCGGTCGGGACGCCGGAAGCCTAGCCGTGAATGGCTTTGGCGCGGCCGATGATTGCACGCCAATGTGTCCCGCGGGAGGCTTGGCAGTGCCGCGCTCTTGGAGCTCGACTTGCCGCCGGGCTTGAACACCACGGCGACGCTCATTTTCCGCAGGAGGGCCGCTCGAGGTTGTATTTGAGCCGTTGGGATCGGTCGAATCGGATGCGAACTGACGTTCGGTCGATTTACGACGGTGGACGTATGATGGGGCGCCAGGCCTCAAGGGAATTCGCAGCGAGAACGACAGCGGCCTGCTGCGAGCCGTGTACGCGGCCATGACCGACAGAGAATTGCAAGAAGTTGCCGATGACGCCAACTCCCTGACCGAGGTGGAGAGAGCAACTCTGCGCGCTGAAATGCTACGGCGAGGGATGGAAGCGCCAACGGAAACGAATTCGGAATTGGGCGAAGCGGAACCTCGAGCTTCGAAACCAAGCTACGGTGATGAACAGTCTGCTGCACAATGCCTGGACCCGGAGGGTTTCTGGCTGATGACACTAGGATCAGGCTGGATTGGCTGATCTCGAACGCCGGTCCCACCCCTGCGGTGAGGGAGTCCAATTGCCAACGGCTGCGGGCACACCTCGGAGGAACCGGTCGAAACTTCGGCGGAGTCAACCCTTCGAAGGCTTCTTCGCCCGCGGACACAATTGGAAGGAGTGGTGTTCGTGATAGAGTTTGCGGTTTGCGGCGTGTTCCGTAGGGAGGGAGTGGCGGGCCGGGGAGTAACGCCCGGGATCGAGAGGACAGCTCGGTGAAGAAGGCCGCAGGGCTCGCGGACAAGGCCCTGCGCGACAGGAGGAGAGGAGTGGCGTATCGGGATTTGCAGGAGTTCATTGCCAGGCTCGAGAAGGAAGGGGAGTTAAGGCGGGTGCGCGTGGAGGTGGATCCGGTGCTGGAGGTCACCGAAGTGGTCCAGCGGCTGGGCCGCGAGGCGCGGCGAGGGGCAATTCCTCAGGGGCTAGAACCGCACTCCATTGCGCGGTCAAATGTCGGACCTAAGGGCCCGACCCGTAAGGAAGCCGGTCCGACGCCAGACGGGCTTGGGCCGGCGCTGTTGTTTGAGAACCCGAAGGGGTCGCGAATCCCACTGCTGATCAACGCGTTTGGGAGTGTGCGGCGTATGTGCTTGGCGTTCGAGGTGAACGGACTGGAGGAGGTTGCCGAGCGGATTCAGGGATTCTTAAAGATGGAAACTCCGCAAGGGCTCTTCGACAAAATCAAGATGCTGCCGAAACTGGCGGAGCTGGGATCGTTCTTTCCCCGGAGCGTAAAAACAGGCGATTGCCAGGAAGTCGTTCGGAAGGGGAAGGATGTGAACCTGTTCGACTTTCCGATTCTGAAGTGCTGGCCGCAGGATGGTGGGCGATTCATAACGTTTCCCCTGGTGTTCACCAAGAATCCGGAGACCGGGAAGCGCAACGTGGGAATGTACCGGATGCAGATTCATGACCAGCGAACCACCGGGATGCATTGGCAGACGCAGAAGCACGGCGCTGAACATTTCCGGCGCGCGCGGGAGAAGAATCCGGAGGGGCGAATTCCGGTGAGCGTGGCGATTGGAACGGACCCGGCGACGGCGCTTTCGGGGATGCTGCCGATTCCACCGGATCTCGACGAGATGATGTTCGCCGGATTTCTGCGGCGCGAGCCAGTCGAGATGGTGAGCTGCCAGACAAATGAGCTGGAAGTCCCAGCGAATGCGGAGATTGTGCTGGAGGGGTACGTGAATTTGAATGAAATGCAAACGGAGGGGCCGTTTGGCGATCACACGGGGTTTTATTCGCTCGAAGGGGACTATCCCCTATTCCACGTCGAGTGCATGACCCAGAAAAAAGATCCAATTTATCTGACTACGGTAGTGGGCCCGCCACCGCAGGAGGATTTTCACATGGGCCACGCGGTGGAGCGGATTTTTCTACCGGTAATGAAGATGCAGTACCCGGAAATTGTGGACGTGTCGATGCCCGCCGAGGGGATTTTTCATAATCTGATGATCGTGGCGATTCGGAAGTCGTATCCCGGGCACGCGCGAAAGGTGATGAATGCGATTTGGTCGCTGGGACAGGCGATGTTTACCAAGGTGATCGTCGTGGTAGACCACGACGTGGACATACACGACTACAGCGAGCTGGTATGGAAGGCTCTCTGTGCGCTCGACCCGGAGCGGGACGTGCAGTTTTCGCTGGGGCCCATGGACACCCTGGACCACGCGGCGAGGATACAGGATTTCGGGTCGAAGATGGGCATTGACGCGACCCGCAAATGGCCATCGGAGGGGTTCACGCGCCCGTGGCCAGATGAGATTCGAATGGACGAAACGACGAAAAAACGTGTGGATAAATTGTGGAAAACCCTCTCTCTCGACTGAGTTTGTCGAGGGGTAAGTTGGGTGGTTTTCTGGGGGTTTTCGCCGAGGCTTTCCAGTGAATAAAAAGCGAAGACATAGGGGAAAGTTTTGTGTAAAAAGGAGATAGTGCGAGTAAAAAAGAAATAGCGGTTTTTCATTTTGAGGGCTGGAGACAAAGGATTAACCGTACACGAGGACAGGTCGGGCGCGGCAAAAAGCGCAACTAATTGTGGACTTCGGAATATCGTCCCTGCAGCTATAGTGGTACTACCCAAAAATACCCCCCAAACTGCCTAGAACTACCCCTATTCTTACGGCAACTCACCCATAGAATCCCTTGACGCTCGGTGTGCACAATGTCATAAAGCAACCACGGGTTGTGCCCTCAATCCCGATCCTAAGCGCAATGGGGCGCTACCTGTACGATTGTGGCTGCAGGCGTGTGTCTGCCTGCCGGGGTGCGTTCCACTGTGTTTGAGTCGCGCGAAGTAATGAACGTACGGCAAGCGTCGCAATATCTGGGCATCTCCCCGGATACGCTCTACCGTTACATTACCGAGGGAGAGATACCGGCGTTTAAGCTTGGCAATCGCTGGAAGCTTCGGAAGACGATCCTGGACCGCTGGATGGAGCGAAAAATGACCCAGGCTGTCGGGAGACGCAGGTAATTCGGGTCAGGGGCAACAACAATAGTAGGAGAGAGGCCGCAATGGGGCTACTAGGCGGGAAAAAGAGCAAGCAAATCGTAGGCCTGGACATTGGGTCCAGCTCTATCAAAGCGGTGGAGCTCAGAGTCAGCAAGGCGGGCTATGAGCTGGTGAGCTTCGGAATGGAATCGCTGGCTCCGGACACGGTGGTAGACGGCGCGATCATGGACGCGCCCCAGGTGGCCAACGCCATCAGCAAGATATTCGATGCCGAGCGCATCAAAACCAAGAATGTGGCGACTTCGGTTTCCGGGCACTCGGTGATCGTCAAGCGCGTGCCGCTGCCGCTGATGACGGAAGAAGAATTGTATGATCGGATCCCCGCGGAAGCCAGCCAGCACATTCCCTTCGATATTGCCGACGTGAACCTGAGCTATCAACTGCTTGAGTCGATGGACTCGCAGATGGATGTGCTGCTGGTGGCGGTGAAGAAAGACAAGATCCTGAATCACACCAACGTGCTGGCGCAGGCGGGAAAGACGCCGATGATCGTGGACATCGATGCCTTCGCGCTGCAGAACTGCTTTGAGGTGAATTACGAGCCGGACAGCGCGCAGACGGTGGCGCTGCTGAATATCGGCGCGAGCGTGATGAACATTAACATCGTGCGCGGCGGGATCCCGTTGTTCACGCGCGACGTCAGCGTGGGCGGGAACCAGTACACCGACGCGCTGCAGAAGGAACTGGACCTGAGTTTTGAGGATGCCGAGCGGCTGAAAAAAGGCGACACGCTGCCGAGCGTGACCGACGAGCAGAAGCAGCAGATTCTGCGCAGCGTGTCCGACATTCTGACCCTGGAAATCCAGAAGACCTTCGACTTTTTCCGGGCCACGGCGAGCGGCGAAAACATCCAGCGGATTGTCGTGGCGGGCGGGACGGCGCGGGTGCCCGGCCTTGTCGACCTGTTGCGCGAAGAGTTTGCCATGCCTGTGGAGGAATTGAATCCCTTCCGCAGAGTGCTCATCAATCCCGGCCGGCACAGCGATGATCAGATCCGCGACATTGCGCCGCGGCTGGTGATTGCCGTTGGTCTGGCACTGAGGAGCTTCGACTAGCCATGATTCGCATAAACCTTCTTGGACAAACAAGACCCAAGGCCTCGCGGCGGCCGACCATGGCCGTGGACACCGGGGGAGCCATGCCGGTGGCGTTTATCGGCGTAGGTGTGCTGGTTGGCGCACTGGTTCTCGGGTTTTTCTACTACACCTGGGAAAAACAACTGACGGAAGAAAACAACAAGATCAAGACGCTGCAGATTCAGAAGAGCGAACTCGAGCAGACCAAGCAGCAAGTCGAGGCCTTTGAAAAGCAGAAGGCGGTTCTGCAGCAACGTGTGAACACCATCGAACAGTTGCAACGCGATCGCACCGGCGGACAAGATTTGCTGGACATGGTGGCCAACACCGTGTCGCGCACGGAAAACCTGTGGCTGACGCAAATGACGCGCAAGGGAAACTCGCTGGCAATGGATGGTGCCTCGGCCTCCATCAATGCGGTGGCGAACTTCATCACCGCGTTGAAACGCTCCGGGTACTTTCAGAAGGTAGAAATCCTGGAATCAAAACAGGATGACAAGAACCAGGGGGTGCAGACTTTCCTTTTTCAGATTACCGCGGAAATCGCGCCACCACAGCCGGCGCAGGCCCGGCCCGCCAACACGCCGGCACTCGCGGCTGCCAAAACATCGGCGAGAAAAGGTTAAGAGGAGACCATGGCCAGCTTACGAGACATGTCGGTGTTTATGCAGGCCCTCGTGGCCGTGGCCGTTGCCGTTGTGCTTACGGCATTGGGAGTTTTCGTGCCGGGCTCACCGATTGCACGCGAGCGCGACGAGGTGGACGCGGCAGTCGTAAAGCGGACGCAGTTGAATCAGGAAGTCACCCAGCTTCAGGTGTACAAACAGCGCTACAGCGAACTGAAGCAGCAGATGGATGCCCTTTCGAAACAACTGGAAACGCTGAAGACGATTGTTCCGGAGGAAAAGGAAGCGGATGAGTTCATCCGGCTGATCCAGGGAGCCGCCAGCTCCTCGAACGTGCAGATCCGCAGCCTCAAGGCTCTGGCGATCGTGCCCAAGGAGTATCACTACGAGATGCCGTTTGAAATCCAGGCGGACGGCCCGTACTTCAATGTGCTGGACTTTTTTGGGCGACTGGGCCGCTTGTCCCGAATCATCAACGTGGGCGACTTGGCGTTTGACGCCCCTGAAAACTCCAAGGGGACAAAATACCCGGTGCGCCCCGGATCGACGGTTTCCGGAATTTTCACGGCAACAACGTTTTTCACCAAGCCTGCTGATTCCAGCGCGGCTCCTGCAGCGGGGGCCAAGCCAGGCAGCGTGGCTGGGAAACCCTGAACGGGAATGAGCGAACTATGCGTTCAGCAATAACACTCGGATTAGGGCTGTTGATCGGGGCAGCGGCTCCCAGCTTGCGCGCACAGATGAATCCGCTTCCGCCGGCGAGCGGAAACTCCTTCGCCGACGAAGCGGGACAAACGGCGCAGCAAGCTGCCAAGCCAACGGCCAAACCTGCGGCGCAAGCTCCTGCCAAGCCCGCGACACAGACTCCGGCCAAGCCCGCGGCGCACGCTCCCGTAAAGCCCGCGACACAGACTCCGGCCAAGCCCGCAGCACAAGCGCCAGCAAAGCCGGTGCCGACCACAGCGGCCAAACCTGCGGCGCAAACGGCAAAGCCGGCTTCCCCAGCGGCTGTGAAACCGGCAGCAGCGGCTCCGCCGAAGCAAGCCGTCAAGACCGCTAGTAAGAAACCGGCGGGGAGAGGTGCAGCGAAACCCGCCGCAAAGGCCGTAGAAAAACCGGCCACTCCGGAAGGCGCACCCAAGGCTCCGGCCGAAAGTGAACTGAAGGCGGCGCGTCGGGATCCGTTTGAGTCTTTAGTGAGCCATGGGACAGGCAAGGCGGCACCAAACCTTCCCCCGGGTAAAGCGGGGCTGCAGGTCAGTACACTGCGGCTCGACGGAATCGTGCGCGCCCCGAACGGAATGATCGCGGTGGTTTCCAACCCCCAGGCGAGAACCTATTTCCTGCGCGAGGGCGACCACCTTTATGACGGCAGCGTCGAGAAGATCACCATGGACGGCGTTGCGTTCCACGAAGAAGGGAAAGACGCTTTCGGCAAGCCCGTGGAACGCCAAGTGAACAAACGAATTTACTCCACCAGTTCAGGAGAACAGCAATGAAGACGAATTGGCGAGCCGTCAAGTATGGCTGCCTCATCCTCGCGAGCCTAACGCTGCCGACGTCCGCGCCAGCACAGACCGTGGTGTCCACAAGCGCAGGCAAGTCGACCGCGGTCATCTCCAGCGTGGCTATCACCCAGGCACCAGAGCAGTCGGCGGTGCGCGTGGAAGGCGAAGGCAACCTCGACGTGCGGCCGGCCACTATGCGGCACCCGGATCGCTTGGTGTTGGACTTCGTGGGGGCGAGGCTGGCTGTTCACAAGACGGTGATTCCCGGGGTTTCGGCTCCCGTGCGTGAAGTACGCATGGGGCAATATCAACCCGACGTCGCACGCGTGGTGATCGACTTGACGGGAGCCACGCCCTATCACGTGTCACGGGACGGACAAGCGGTGGTGATTTCTTTTGCCACTCCGACGTCGGCGCCGGCAGGTGTTTCGCAGAATCCGACGCTGACGACGTCACTGAATCAGACATCGCTGCCACCGAGCGATTCGAGCGTGCCTGCGCCGGGGAAACCGGCCGAGCACAGTGCTCGCGCTGTCCAGATTCCTGCTCCTCGCTTTGCCTTGCCAGGCGAACTGACCCAGCCCTCAGTCCCCCTTGCATCGTTCAGCGAGAAGGATGCGCCGCCCCGCGCGGAAGCCAACCCGCAGCAAGCGGCGCAGCAGGCCATTCAGCAGGCGAACACAGCGGCAACGACTCTGGCGACCACGGCGGCACAAACCCCAGCGCCTCTGGCGATGCAGTCGGCGGCGAGGTACACCGGAGAGCCGATCTCGGTCAACCTGAAAGATGTGGACTTGCGCGACTTTTTCCGCCTAATCCACGAAATCAGCGGATTAAACGTTGTATTGGATCCCGCCGTGAAGGGGAGCTTAACGATCGTCCTCGATGAAGTGCCGTGGGACCAGGCGCTCGATATCGTGCTGCAAAACAACGGCCTGGACAAGCAATTGAACGGGAACGTGCTGCGAATCGCGACGAAATCTACGCTAAAGGCTGAGGCCGAG